>OLXV01000773.1_pt1 | contig 16873 bp, 18 predicted proteins | sample 1673481 | NCBI WGS metagenome assembly OLXV01 (sample SAMEA103958113, study PRJEB25191) | human gut metagenome
TAACGGCGAACGATAATAAGGAGGATGCATGAACGAATCGTTGGCACTTACAGAAGCGGTCTACTATATTTTGCTTTCACTTTGCACGCCGCTGCATGGCTACGGAATAATGCAAAGGGTGGAAGAAATGTCCGCGGGGCGGGTAAAGCTTGCAGCAGGCACGCTTTACGGCGCGCTGAACACATTAAAGGAGCGCGGTTGGATAACGCTTGAAGGCGGCGCGGACGGGCGCAGGAAGGATTATGCCATAACCGAAAAGGGCAGACAGGTGCTAATGGCGGAGTTGGCGCGGCTTAAAGAACTTGTACAAAACGGTGAAAAAGTGTTGGAGGATAAATAATTATGGAAACCAAAACGGTGCGTAAGGTGTTTGCCGAATGGAGCTTCGATAAAGAAGAGGAATGGCTCAACAGCATGGCGCAGGAGGGCTGGACGCTTAAAAAGGTGGGCTTCTGCAAATATGTATTTGAGCGCACGGAGCCGGGCGAATACATAATACGGCTTGCGATGCACGATGCCGATGAAGAATACATGGAGCTTATGCGCGAATCGGGCGCGGAATACGTTGGCAGGGTGCTGCAATGGCTGTACTTCCGCAAAAAGGCGGAGCTTGACGAATTTGAACTGTTTTCGGATATAGACAGCCGCATCGCCCACCTGAACAGAATAAGCTGTGTGCTTATCGGCCTCGGCTTTGCAAACGTGGCGGTCAGCTTTGCGTGCGGCGTAAACGGTGCAGACATAGCGGGGCGGATAAACCTTCTGTGCGCATGCGTTATTTTTTACGGCCTTGGCCGCGTACACGGCAAAAGGAAGCGCTTGAACGCGAAAGGAGAATAAGAGAATAAACGGATTCACAAATCCGTTGCGAAATGGTATGCTTATATAATGAGGGCATACCATTTTTTCGGTATGCGCGCCTAAAATAAAAATTTCGCGGCGTGCAACTTTTTTTGCAGGTTTCACGTTATATGAACAGGAGGGATGATGATGGCGCGATGGGAATTCGAAGCCATTTATAAAGCCTTTTCCCGCATGGTATATTGGGCCGCTTACGGCGTGACCAAAAGCGAAAGCGACGCAGGCGACGTTACGCAGGAAACGTTCATCCGCGCGCTAAAAAACGCGGATAAACTGAAGGATATGGAGGAAGCGCAGATAAAGGCATGGCTTTACAGGGTGTGCATAAATCTGTGCATGGATAATAAGCGCAGGCTGAAGCGCGAACAGCTCAGCGACGAACTGCCGGAGACCGCCGTTGAGAATGAGGCGGAGCTGCCGGAGGTTTCCGTCGTGAACGCGGAGCAGCGGCGCATTATAAGGCAGGCGGTTGAGGATTTGCCCGATATTTACCGTGAAACGGTTATGCTGCATTATTTCTCCGGGCTTCAATATGGCGATATTGCCGCCATGCAGGGCGTGAGCGAGGGAACGGTAAAATCCCGCATGGCGCGCGCAAAGGCGAAGCTTGCAAAGGCATTGGAAAGGAGGTGACGGGCATGGATAACAATTTGAATATGACAGGGCAGGACAGGCTGGACGCTCTGCTTTTTGACATTGCGGATGAAGAGGACATGAAGGTTGATTATGTCGCCATGCTCGACACTGTATATAAAAAGGCGGCAGCGCGCAAAAAACGCACCGCGTTCGTTAAATACGGCTCCATGGCGGCTGCGGCGGCAATCGCATTGGCAGTTGGCGGGCTGTGGTTTGCAATGAACGGCACGGCGGCTAATACGAACGAAGCCGCACCGCAGGCGCCGGAGTTTATGTGTGGCGTGGACAGCGGCACGGCGGATTGCAGCGGCCTGGAAGCGGCGTTCCCCATGGATGCGCCGAAGCCTGCTGCGACTGATGCGCCGGCGGAGGGTGCGGGCGATATGAATGACACGGCTGCGGGCGACGACGGGGAGCTGCGCAGCACGGTTATGGCGCCGGGACTTGCCGATGAATGCGGACTGCGCTGGATTGCCAAGGACATTACGCTGCCGGATATAAATTTCGGAGCATATTATGATGTGACGAAGGATGACGCGGATGGCTTTGAGTGCATTGTATACGGCTGCACGCAGGCCGACGCCGAAAGCTACATGGCGGAAATTGCCGCAATGTACGGCGCAAAGGCCGAAGATGGCGGCATGAGCATAACTATAGACGGCGGCATAACCGTGACGCTTGCGCTTGAAAGGGATGTACTCAACATATCCGCGCGCGGCTGAACAAAAATAATGCGAAAGAGACTCCGTACAGAGTCTCTTTTTTATTGACAAAAGCGGGGCGAAAGCTTAGACTTTCTATATATTATAGAATGGCTTGCCGTGGGCCTGTGTCCAAGGAGGAAAAATACCGTGGAAGCAAAGAAAAAGTTTTATATCACAACACCGATCTATTATCCCAGCGCGAAGCTGCATATAGGTCATGCGTACTGCACCGTGGCGACGGACGTTATCGCGCGGTATAAGCGGATGCAGGGCTATGACGTGATGTTCCTTACCGGAACCGATGAACATGGCCAGAAGATAGAGGAAAAGGCAAAGGCCGCGGGCGTTACGCCGCAGCAGTTTGTGGACAATATAGTGCTGGGCAAGGGCGGCGTGAAGGATCTTTGGAAGCTTATGAACATATCCAACGACCGTTTTATCCGCACTACGGACGATTATCATGTTGCCGCGATACAGAAGATATTCAAAAAGATGTATGAAAACGGCGACATTTATAAGGGAAAATATACCGGCAAATACTGCACGCCGTGCGAAAGCTTCTGGACGGAGAGCCAGCTTGTGGACGGCAAATGCCCGGACTGCGGCGGCGAAGTGAAGGACGCGGAGGAGGAAGCGTATTTCTTCCGCCTTTCAAAATATGCCGAGCCTGTAAGAAAGCTGCTGCTTGAAGGCAATTTCCTTGAACCCGCAAGCAGGGTAAACGAAATGGTGAAGAACTTTATAGACCCCGGCCTTGAGGACCTTTGCGTAAGCCGCACCAGCTTCACCTGGGGCGTTCCCGTGGACTTTGACCCGGGCCACGTTGTGTATGTTTGGGTGGACGCGCTGTTCAATTACTGCACCGCGCTCGGCTTCATGAACGATAAGTATCCCGATGCGGACTTTGAAGAATTCTGGCCGGCGGACGTGCATATGGTAGGCAAGGAGATAGTCCGTTTCCATTCAATAATTTGGCCCGCAATGCTCATGAGCATGAATATGCCCCTGCCCAAGAAGATATTCGGACACGGCTGGCTTCTGCTCGGCGGCGGCAAGATGAGCAAATCCAAGGGCAATGTTGTTGACCCGTATATACTTTCCGAACGCTTCGGCGTGGATGCGCTGCGCTTCTATCTCATGCGCGAATTCCCGCTCGGCAGCGACGGCAACTTCTCCAACGAGCTGCTTATTTCCCGCATAAATTCAGAGCTTGCCAACGACCTTGGCAATCTTTTGAGCCGCTCAGTAGCAATGGTTGAAAAGTACTTTGGCGGCACAATACCCGAAAACCGTCAGCCAGACGACATGGACGATGAGCTCATAGGCATGGTGAAAGGCCTTAGGGATAAATACGAACAGCTTATGGATAAGTTCGGCACGCAGGATGCCCTCAGCGAGGTGTTCCGTGTTATCTCCCGCGCCAATAAGTATATTGACGAGACCGCGCCATGGGTGCTGGCAAAGGATATGGAAGCCAACGGTGCAAGGCTTGCAGCCGTTATGTATAACCTTATCGAGACCCTCCGCGTGTGCCTCACCCTGCTCACCCCCTTCATGCCCGAAAGCGTGGAGAAGGGCTTTGCGCAGATAGGCGCCGCCAAGGAGGACACCACCTGGGAAGCCGCCGCCGAATGGGGCAGGCTGCATAACATTACCGTGCATAAGGGCGAAGCGCTCTTCCCCAGAATAGATATGAAGAAGGAACTGGAGGCGCTGGAGAAGCTGGAGCATCCTGAGGAAGCAAAGCCGGAGAAGAAGGAAGCCAAAGCCGAGGCCAAGCCCGAAAAGAAGGAAGCAAAGGCGGAAGAAAAGGCCGCGGACGAATACATAACCTTTGACGATTTTGAAAAGGTAAAGCTGCGCGTGGCGGTCGTCAAAAACTGCGAATTTGTGCCAAAGAGCGAAAAACTGCTCAAGTTCACGCTGGACATGGGCAACGGTGAGGAGCGCACCATACTTTCCGGCATCCGCAAGTGGTATCCCGATCCCGAGCAGCTGATAGGCAAGCGCGTTATCGCCTGCATAAACCTTAAGCCCCGCAAGATGGTCGGCATAATGAGCGAAGGTATGCTGCTCAGCGCGTTCACGCCCACGGCGGACGGCGGCGAGGAGCTCAGGCTCCTTACCACGGAGGATATAATGCCCGGCGGCAGCGAGGTAGGTTAATGGAGCTTGTTCCGCTGAAAAACGGAAAATGGCTCACCGTGCGGGCAGCTGAACCCGGCGACGCGGCGGCATTCATGGCATTTTCGCGGCTTGTTGGCGGGGAAACGGACAATCTTATGCTCGATTCCCGCGGCTTTTTCGGCACGGTTGAGGAAAAGGCGGAATATTTGAGCGCCGCGCTTGCGGACAGGCGATATTGCATAATGCTCGCCACGATAGAGGGCGAGATAGCAGGCTTTTTCAGCATAGCCCCCATGGGCGATGGTAAGCTGCGCGGCAACGCGGGCTTCGGCATTGCGGTAAGGAAAAGCTGCTGGCGGCTTGGCATAGGCGCCATGCTGACCGTTATTGCAATAGATTACGCAAAAGAAGCGGGCTACCATAAAATATGCCTTGACGTAAGGGCGGATAACGAACGCGCCATACGGCTGTATAAACGCTTTGGGTTCGCCCAATGCGGCCTGCGCAGGGAGCAGCTTTTTATAAACGGCAAATATTACGACGAAATGATGATGGAGCTTATGCTATGAGATTTTTTGATACTCATGCGCATTTGAACGACGAAAGCTTCGATACCGACAGGGCAGCACTGATAGAGGGGCTGCCCTCTTGCGGTGCGGAGCTTATTATGGACGTTGCATGCGCGGCGGAGGATTTTGAAAAAACGCTTGAAATAACCGCGGAATACCCGTTTATATACGGCGCATACGGCATACATCCGCACTATGCGTCAGATCCCGGCGAAAACTGGGAGGCACGGCTCAGGCGCGCCCTTTGCGACAAAAAGGCCGCGTGTTTGGGCGAAATAGGGCTGGACTATCATTATGACCTTTCCGAAAAGGAGGACCAGAAAAAGCTCTTTGACTATCAGCTTAAACTGGCGAAGGAACTTGGCTTTCCCGTGTCGCTGCACATAAGGGAAGCATTCGGAGACGCAATGGAAATACTCCGCGCGAACAAAGACGGCCTCCGCGGCGTTATGCATTGCTTCAGCGGCAGCGTGGAAACCGCGCGGGAATGCCTTGATCTGGGGCTGTACATAGCCCTTGGCGGGGCTGTAACGTTCAAGAATGCCGTTAAGCCCATTGAGGTTGCAAAATATGTTCCGGCGGACAGGCTGCTGCTTGAAACGGACTGCCCGTATATGACGCCCGTGCCGCACCGCGGCAAGCGGAACGATCCTTCCTTCGTGCCGATAATTGCCCAATGTATTGCCGATGCACGTGGAGAGGACGCGGACGCGCTTGCAAAAAACTGCCTTGAAAACGGCAAAAGGCTTTTCGGCATATCATAAAACGGAAATTCGGCAAATAAACATATCCCATGATGGGATTGTTTAACATGATAAGAAGGTTTTATCCTTCAAACAAAGCACTTATGCGCATGGGCGCGGCGGTATGCCTTGCGGCAGTTGCCGCGCTGGCAATAGGCGGGCATGGCACGGCCGAACCCGCGGCGGCAATAGTGAACGAAAACGGGCCCGTGATAGCCCTTACATTTGACGATGGGCCGTACCCAAAGGTCACGGGGCATATACTGGACGTGCTGGAGAAAAACGGCGTGTGCGCAACGTTTTTCGTGCTTGGCAGCAGGATAGAAGGGCATGAGGACATGCTGACAAGGATGGATGAGCTGGGCTGCGAAATAGGCAACCATTCCTTCAGCCATGCCGACCTTACGCGGCTGAGTAAGGCGGACTGTCAAAGGGAGCTTAGCGATACGGATGCGGAGATACGCCGCGTTACCGGGCACGAAGCAAGCGTTGTGCGGCCGCCGTATGGGTATTATAATAAGACCGTGATGAGCGCCGCCGGCAGGCCGCTGATACTATGGACGGTGGATACGAACGACTGGCGCGGAAAAGCGCCGGGCGAGATAGCCGATTATGTTATTCAGCAGGCCAAGGAGGGCAGCGTGATACTGATGCACGATCAGCAGACGCAGACGGCGGACGCGATGGAGATGATAATTCCCACGCTTATAGAGGAAGGCTTTCGCTTCGTTACCGTATCGGAGCTGATAGGGCTCACGGGCGGGCAATGCAAGGGCGTGAAGCTGCCGGAATAAGCACAGGCGAATATAAATTTTTACCCAAGAGGAGATGTTAAAAATGGCACAGGTTACCATGGAACAGGCCGAAAGGCTTATCAAGGCGAACGTTACGGAGCAGCATCTTTTCACCCATGCGCGCGCGGTGAGCGCGGCCATGGGCGCAATGGCGGAGCACTTTGGCGAAGATAAGGCGCATTGGGAGGCCGTGGGCTATCTTCACGATGTTGATTACGAAAAGTTTCCCGAAGAGCATCTTGCGCATACGCGGGAGCTGCTTAGCGGCGAGGATATAGACGAAAGCGATATTCGCGCCATACTTTCCCACGGATACGGAATCTGCACGGATGTTGAACCGCAGACGGATATGGAAAAGAGCCTTTTCACGGTGGACGAGCTTACTGGTATAGTCCAGGCGGTATCGCTTATGCGGCCCACGGGTATAACCGATTTGGAAGTGAAGAGCCTTAAAAAGAAATATAAGGACAAGAAGTTTGCCGCCAAATGCAGCCGCGAGGTGATTGACAAGGGCTGCGCAATGCTCGGCATGCCTATAGAGGACGTTATGGCGATAGTCATAAAAGGCATGCAGGCATATGCCGATGAACTTGGAATAGTCAGCAGGGAGTAAAATAAAAAGGGGCTTTCAAAGCCCCTCTTTCATTTCGCCTTAATTATGCGTTGAAGCCCATTGCGGCATATACCTTTTTGACTGTCTTTGCCGCCGCTTCGCCCGCGCGCAGCGCGCCGTCATGCATTATTTCATGCAGATAATCCTTGTTGGCCATAAGGCGGGCGTATTCCGCCTGTATGGGAGCAAGGCCCTCTATTACGGCGTCCGCGGTTTCGTTTTTCAGCGCGCCGTAATTCTGACCGGCAAAATGCTCCTCGGCTTCCTGCATGGTTTTTCCGGTAAAGCTTGTGTATATCGCCAGCAGATTGGATACGCCCGCTTTGTTGGCAAGGTCGTACTTAACTATGCCGTCGCAGTCCGTAACTGCCTTGCGCAGCTTTTTGCGTATAACGTCCGGCGTGTCTATGATGGATACGAAGCCGTTGGGGTTGGGGTCGGACTTGCTCATCTTCTGCGCAGGGTTCTGCAGGCTCATCACGCGCGCGCCGAACTTGGGCGTATAGCCTTCGGGAATGGTGAATATGTCGCCATGGTTGCGGTTGAAGCGGATGGCTATATCGCGGCAGATTTCAATGTGCTGCCGCTGATCTTCGCCAACGGGAACTATATCGCTTTGATAAAGCAGTATATCCGCCGCCATAAGCACCGGATATGTGAAAAGGCCGGCGTTTATATTATCCGCATGCTTGGCGCTCTTGTCCTTAAACTGAGTCATGCGGTTAAGCTCGCCCATATACGTTGCGCAGTTGAGCACCCAGCTCAGTTCGCAATGCTCCTTAACGTCAGACTGAACGAATATAACGCTCTCCTTGGGGTCCACGCCGCAAGCAAGCAGCAGCGCCGTGAGCGAAAGGGTGTTCTCCCTAAGCACGTCAGGATCCTGCTTAACGGTTATTGCATGAAGATTGGCTACGCAGTAATAACAGAGCCTGCCTTCCCCCTGAAGCAGCGGCCAATTGCGCAGCGCGCCCACATAATTGCCAATCGTGGGTATGCCGGAAGGCTGAATACCGCTCAATACTATTTTCTTTCCGTTTTCCATAGCCTTGTTCTCCTTCGTTAACGGTAAAATCAATAAAGTATATTATATCAGCTTGTTTTGCCTGTGGCAATGGCGGCTTCGAAATGGTACAATTATTATGGCAGAAAATTATGGAGGCTTACTATGGCTTATCAGGCGCTTTACAGAAAATATCGCCCGCAGCTGTTTGCGGATGTGCTGGGGCAGGAGCATATAACAACAACGTTGAAAAATCAGGTGGAAAGCGGCCGCGTGAGCCATGCATATGTGTTTTCCGGTTCCCGCGGCACGGGCAAGACCACCACGGCGAAGATACTTGCCCGCGCGGTAAACTGTGCGCATCCCGTGAACGGCGAACCCTGCGGCGAATGCGAATACTGCCTTGCCGCGGCAGACAGCGCGGACATAATCGAGCTGGACGCGGCCAGCAACAACGGCGTGGACGACGTCCGCGCGATTATAGACAAGGCGCGGTTCACTCCGCTGAAGCTGAAGAAAAAGGTATATATAATCGACGAAGCGCATATGCTTTCCCGTCCGGCGTTCAATGCGCTGCTTAAAACGCTGGAGGAGCCGCCGGAGCATGTGCTTTTCATATTGGCCACTACCGAGCCGCAAAGCATACCCGCAACCATACTTTCCCGCTGCCAGCGGTTCGATTTTCACCGCATAGGCGTGGAGGACATAATAAGCTGCGTGCGCAGCGCCGTTAACAAGGCGGGCGCGGAGATAGACGACGAGGGCCTGCTTGTTATAGCCCGTGCGGCGGAAGGCGGCATGAGGGATGCGCTGAGCATTGCGGATCAATGCATTGCCTTCTGCGGCAATAAGGTCAGCGCGCGCGATATTTACGGCGTGCTTGGCGGCATGGATTCATCGTTCCTGTTCACCACGGCGGACGCGCTTATAAACGGGGACGCCGCGCTTGCGGTAAGGAGCCTTGACAGCGTTATCGAGCAGGGGCGGGATATGGGCGTTTTTGCCGCGGACATGGCAAAGCATTTCCGCGCGCTGCTCATAGCAAAGCTGTGTGGCAGGAGCGAGGACATATTGAGCTGCACGCCAGATACCATGGCGCGCTACATAGAGCAGGCGTCCCGCTGCGGGGAAACGCGGCTGAGGAGCGCAGTGGATGCGCTTATGGACGCGGTATCGGGAATGAGATACCTTTCATTGCCGAGGGTGAGGCTTGAAAGCGCGTTTATACGCATAGCATCGCCCGATAAGGCGGCGGAGGCGGACGCAAACGGGCTGATGGAGCGGCTGGAGGCCATGGAAACAAAGCTGGCTGCAATTGAAAAGGGCGGCTTCACGATAGCCCAGCCTGCCGCGCAGGTGAGCGTACCGGCAGCAGAGCAGACGCAGACGGCCGAACCGCGGCAGACCATTGCGCCCCAACAGGCGGAGACTGCGCCCGCAAAGCCGCAGCCCGAGGCCAAACTGCAGCAGTCCAACGCCAAGGCATTGTGGGAAACGGTGCGCAGGGCAATACAAATAAAGAATCCAACGCTTGCGGTGCTGGGCATGAAGTGCGAATGCCAAATAGAGGGCGACGCGCTGTTTGTCCGCTTCCCGAAGCGCACCATTGCGGATGCGTTCATGAAGCCGGAAATGCTGAAGGTTGCGCAGGACGCGCTCAGCGCCGCGGCAAACGGCATGAGCATACGCTTCGGCGCGGCGGAAATGAAGAACGAATCCGTGGCGGAAACGGCAAAGAAGGCTTTCGGCTCGATGATAGAGATAGTTGAGTGAGCATTGGAAATATGATATAATCATATTTCGCAACCAAGAGAAATATATAAATTGAACGGAGGATAATTATGGCAAGGAATGGTTTTCCCGGAGGAATGGGCGGCGGAAATATGCAGCAGCTTATGCGCCAGGCGCAGAAGATGCAGCAGGACATGGCCCGCATACAGCAGGAAATAAGCGAGCGTGAGTTCACGGCAAGCGTGGGCGGCGGCGTGGTGAGCGCAACGGTGCTGGGCACAAAGGAGCTCAAGGCCATAACCATAGACCCTTCCTGCGTTGATCCGGACGACGTTGAAATGCTGCAGGATCTTATAATCAGCGCGGTGAACGAGGCCATGCGCAGCGCGGAGGAGACCATGAACAGCGAAATGAACAAGGTCACTGGGGGAATGAAGCTGGGCTTCTAAGGGCAAAAAAGAAGGGGCAATAGATGATAGAACCCATAAATACGCTGTGTGCGCAGCTTGCAAAGCTGCCCGGCGTGGGCGCAAAAAGCGCGCAAAGGCTTGCGTATTACATACTGGATATGGGCGAAGCTTCCGCGCGAGAGCTGGCCCAAAGCATTATAAACGCGAAGGAAAAGGTGCGCTATTGCCCGATTTGCGGCAACTATACGGATAGGGAACCCTGCGCCATATGCGCGGACGAAAAGCGCAGCGGCGAAGTGATATGCGTCGTGGAGGACCCCAAAGAGGTTTTTGCAATGGAAAAGCTCCGGGAATACCGCGGGCGTTACCATGTGCTGCACGGGGCCATATCCCCTACCGATGGCATAGGCCCCGGGGACATACGCATAAAGGAGCTTATAGAGCGCGTGGATGCGGGCGGCGTGAAGGAAGTTATCCTTGCCACCAATCCCGATGTTAAGGGAGAGGCCACGGCAAGCTATATTGCCCGCATACTGAAGCCGAAGGGCGTGCGCGTGACAAGAATCGCCCACGGCGTGCCGATAGGCGGCAGCCTTGAATACGTGGACGAAATGACGCTGCTTAAGGCCGTTGAGGGCAGAAGGGAGCTTTAGGGAAAATTTTTAATATAAAGTTTACTTTTTACGCAACCTTTTGGGCGCGAAAATAGTTTATTATATTAGAAAGGCAAAACCGCAGGGAAGGAGGCGCCGCAAGGTAGCATGAAAAAGACGGGTATAAAGCACATGATAGCTTTGCTATGGATAGTTGTGGCAATGGCGGCGCTCTGCGCATGCAATGCGCAGCAGGCGGATGTTCCGCTGGCTTCCGAAGCGGAGATATACGAAATGCAGCGGCTTTACAGGAGCTCTTCCCTGGTGGTGGTCGCAAAGTGCCTGCGCACGCATACGGATGCATCGGGCAATGTATGCTGCGACGTGAGCGTTGAACGTACCGTTGCCGGCACGCCGGAGCATCTTGGCGAAACGCTGCATTGCCCGCTTGGCGGCATGAAGGAGGGCGAGGAGTATCTCCTTTACCTTGCCAAGGGCGAGGATGTTTACCAGAGCGAAGATATGGACAGCTTCAAAATAGTGGGCGACACGGCGTTCAGAATAAAGAACGACGTTGTGTATGTTTCCGGCTCCGTAATAGATATGTCCAGCATTGAAACGGCAATATCGCAGGCCGGCAGCATAATATCCGTGCAGAGCGAAAGCCTGTATTATAAAAATATTGCGGCGCTGAGCGAAGGCAGCGACTATATTTTCATAGGCCGCGTTAAGGAAGCCCCGGCAATAAAGCCCATGGCCTTCCGTTCGCATGAAAACGGCGCAACGATAGAAAACGAACTGCCTGCGTCTTTGCTCACGGTTGAAGTTTACGGCTCCGTAAAGGGCTCGCTGAAATACGGCAGCGAGATACAGGTGGTATACTGCCCCACGATGGCGGAAGGCATGATCGATGCATCAACGCTCAAGCCCGCCGCGTGTGACCCTGCAAAGCTTCCCGTACCCGTTGAGGGGGACACTTATCTGTTCTTCCTTTCCAAAGGGCCGGACGAAAAGCAGGACTATTACTTTGGTGTGAACCCGCTGCAGCTTATGGCGCAGCTTGACGATTACGACCGCGTGAATGTGGACGGCGCCAACCGCGCGCTCAGCAGCTTCAGGTCGCTTGACGCGGTGGTAAGAAACATTAGGAAAGCGCTTAACGGTTAAAACAAAGAATGAGTATAATTGATATATTATTGCATATTGCGGCCGCAGTGCTGGGCTATGTTATAGGCTCGGTCAATGCGGCTGTTATTATTACCAAGTATATTTTGAAGAGCGACGTTAGAGAGCGCGGCAGCAAAAACGCGGGCGCGGCCAACGTTACGCGCGTGTTCGGACCGGTTGCGGGCGGCTGCACGCTGCTGCTGGACATGGCAAAGGTGATGCTTGTAATGTGGCTGGGCGGCGTTATGGCCGGCGAAACCGGAACGGCCACGGCGGCGATAGCCTGCCTTACGGGGCATTGCTTCCCCATATTCTTCGGCTTTAAGGGCGGCAAGGCCGTTGCGGTAACGGCGGGCATAGGGCTTTATATGGACTGTCGGCTGTTCCTTATCTGCATAGGAATATATTTACTGGCGTTCCTTATAAAGAAAACCGCGTCCATAGCATCGCTTTCTGGCGTAACGTTCATGCCGATAACAATGCTTATACTTGGCGGATTCAGCGCGAGCCAGTACGTTGTGGCGATAGCAGCCGTTGCGTTCGTATGGATAATGCACTGGCCCAATCTTGTGCGCCTTGCGCATCACGAGGAAAAAGCATTCGCCGTGAAAAAAGCGGAGAATGCCGCAAAGACGGAAAAGTAAACGAAACAAAAATTGGGGGAGGGCAGGATGCCGCTCCTTTTTGTTGCAAAAAGCGGGAATATGCGATATCATTTGTACGCTACAATATAAGCAAGGAGAATCGCACAGATGAAACCACGCATAGGTATGCTCATAAGGATGAAAAGCGGGGATAACCATTACGTTATCGGGCAGAGTGACATAAACTCGGTAAAGAACGCGGGCGGGCTGCCCGTATTGATACCGGTTATGAGCTCAACGGAGGATATACCCGAACAGGTAGCGAATATAGATGCATTGTATATTCCCGGCGGGCCGGACATAAACACGCTGCTGTTCGGCGAAGAACCCATAATAGGCATGGGCGGCAGCCGCAGGAGCGACGATATATACGAAATGGAGATAATCCGCCAGGCTGCGGCAAAGAATCTGCCCATACTCGGCGTATGCCGCGGGGAGCAGGTCATAAACATTGCCTTTGGCGGCACGTTATATCAGGACATACCCGCGCAGTATCCAAACGCGCTCAGGCATCGTCAGCCGGATCCGGGCTGCGAAATGACGCACAGCGTTAAGGTTGAAAAGGGTACGGCGCTGTATGCGCTCTGCAACTGCGAACGGCTTGAGGTGAACACGTTCCATCACGAGTCCGTGCGTGAGCCGGGCCGCGGCATAAAGGTGAGCGCTACCGCGCCCGACGGCATAATTGAGGCCATAGAGAGCGAGGACGGCCGCATAATGGGCATACAGTGGCACCCGGAGCTGCTTCAGCAGGAAGGCGGCGTGCATACGGCCGTGTTCAAACGGCTGGTGGAGCTTGCGGGGAAGTAAAAGCGGGGAACAAACAGCAGGAGGGCATTGAAACAGCCATGCTTAACGACAAGGGATTTGACCTTTGGGCTGACGGATACGACAAAAGCGTCGGCATTTCCGATGAGGGAAACACATACCCGTTTGCGGGGTACAAGAAGGTGCTGGGCTATATTTTCCAAGCCGTAATGGAAAAACAAAGCCCAACCGTATTGGACATTGGCTTCGGAACAGGTACGCTGACAACTAAGCTGTATGAGAATGGCTGCTGCGTTTACGGGCAGGACTTTTCGGAAAGAATGATTGAGCTCGCGGCATCAAAAATGCCGAATGCGCATCTGTATCAAGGGGATTTTTCAAACGGACTGGTTGAGCCGCTGCGCAGCCAACGCTATGATTTTATTATAGCGACGTATTCCCTGCACCATCTAACCGATGAGCAAAAGCCCGTATTCATTAACGCATTGCGCGGCTGCCTGAAACAGGGCGGAAGGATTTTGATTGGCGATATAGCCTTTGAAACACGCGATGAACTGGAAAAATGCAAGAAGAGCGCGGGCGACGAATGGGACAATGACGAAATCTATTTTGTGGTGGAAGAATTAAGGAAATACTTTCCCGAAATCTCATTTATGCCGGTATCGTACTGCGCAGGCATATTAACATTGCAACGGTAGAGTATTCAATAGCTTTGCAACACGCCCCGCCGATACTGCGGGGCATATTTACTTTTGGGAAACCACAAAATAAAGGCAGAAAACCGCAGTCGGCTTTCTGCCTTTTTAGATAAGCTTACATCAACTCTTTCGCCATCTGCTCAATCTGTGCTATGGATGCGCTCTTAAGGGCGGATTTGATGGTTACGGTGGTGGGTAGATAGGTTATATCCTTGCTCTTTTCAAGCATGGCGCGCATGACCTTGGCTGCCATGGGCGCCCACGCGCCGTTTTCTATAAAGCCCACGGTGCGGTTCTGATAGTTGCGCTCGGTAAGGTGCTCTATAAACGTGCGCATGAATGGGAATATGTCCGCGTTGTAGGTGGTTGTGGCAAGCACCAGCTTGCCGTAGCGGAACGCATCCTCAACGGCCTCCGCCATGTCGCAGCGGGCAAGGTCGCACAGAACCACCTTTTTGCAGCCAAACTCATTCAGCTTGTCGTTAAGGAGTTGAGCCGCGGCCTTGGTGTGGCCGTATACGGAGGTGTAGGCTATCATTACGCCCTCGCTTTCCGCGCGGTAGCTTGACCAAATATCGTAAAGGTTTATGTAGTGCGCAAGGTTATCCTTAAGCGCGGGGCCATGCAGCGGGCATATTATGGCAATGTCCAGCGCCGCAGCCTTTTTGAGCAGCGCCTGCACCTGCGCGCCGTATTTGCCAACTATGCCGATGTAATATCGCCTTGCCTCGCAGTCCCATTCTTCCTCAACGTCCAGCGCGCCGAATTTGCCGAAACCGTCCGCAGAGAACAGCACCTTGTCCTTGGCGTCATAAGTTACCATAACCTCAGGCCAATGCACCATGGGCGCGAAAACGAACGTAAGCTGATGCGCGCCGAGGGAAAGGCTTTCGCCGTTGGCAACGGCAACCTTGTTTTCTTCCGGTATGGTAATGTCAAAAAAGTCCGCTATCATGGCGAAGGTTTTTGCGTTGCCTACTACCTTAACGTTGGGATACGCGGCAATGAAATTGACTATGTTTGCCGAATGGTCGGGCTCCATATGCTGCACCACAAGATAGTCCGGCTCGCGTCCGTTCAGCGCTTCCTTAACATTGGAAAGCCATTCTTCGCCGAAGTGCGCGTCCACCGTATCCATAACGGCTATGCGCTCATCCATAATTACATATGAGTTATACGCCATGCCGTTTGGCACGATGTATTGCCCTTCAAACAGGTCAACGTCATGGTCGTTCACGCCAACGTATATTATGTCCTTGGTAATGCTGGAAATCATTTGTGTTCCTCCTTGTATATAAAGCTTATTTGTTGAAAATGTAGTCTATTATCCTAATATAAAGCGCGGGGACTACGCCGAAGCTGTACGGCACGTTCAGCCGCTCCGTGCTTTGGTGGAAATCCTTGCCCCAGCCGCCCAGCACTATGCCCGGCACATGCAGCGCCTTCAATGCCTGCATGGGGAAGCTGTATGTTATGTTCGCCCCGGCAAGGTTATTGAACAGCGCTTCGTGGTTCGCCTCCTCACTAAGACCGGTATAGCTCATGTCCGAAAGGCCCATGTAATAATCCTTCAGCGCCAGCTTTTCGCCAAACTCCTTTTCGGCATAGGCTATTATGTTCTCCGCAGCGCAAAGCAGCTTATGCGCATCCGCATCGGACGTATCCATATAAACGTCCGGATAGTAGGGCGGTATGAACGCAATTATTATCATGGGCCGCTTGTCGCCGTATTGCTCGTAAAGGCAGCGCACAAGCTCAATGCTTACGTCCTGCAATTCGGCCTTTTGCTCCGTAAGCGTGCGGGCAAGGGCGGCAAGGCGCGCGTCTATATCGCTTTGCTCGGCCTTCACGGCGGCGTAAAGCTCCGCGTAGGTGATAACGTTCGGTTCAAAGTCCCGCGTTGCGATGGGGCGGGGCATAAGCTGCTCATATCGGCGCATATCCTGCCGCCGCTTTTCAAGCACGGCTGTGAACGCATCATACGCCAAGGTCTTCAGACGCTCCGTTATGCCCTCCGGGTCAAGGTCAAGTGTGAGCAAACTGTAATAAGATACCGCATACATGGGTATGGATACGGAGTAGTTGGCCTTAAGATCCTTCATTTTTAGACATACCGCCGGCGGGGTGCATTCGCCGCGCATATGCTCGCAGTAATCCGCATTCATGGCAAGGCGGGCGTATACGGCGGCGTTCAGGGCGTTTGCGTCAAGCCCAACGAAGGGCTCGTCCGCATGGCAGCCTTTGCCCGCGCAGAAGAACAGCGGCATAACCTTGCCCGTTGCGCCGTAATGTATATAGCGCGTTGGGTCGTGTGCCATGTCGTCATTAAGATAGCATTCGCTCAGCAGCAGCGCGCGGTAATGTAAGTTTCGCTCGGCAGCAAGCTTATTTAAGAAAGGTGCGGCGGTGAGCATGCCTTCGGAGTTCGTTTCCTCGCCGCATACGGCAACATAGAGAAGATTCCCCTTCAATGCGGATATATCCTCGCCGTAGTGCCGCAAAAGCTCAATTATAAGCGCATGGCCGAATTTCATATCCGCGCTGCCGCGGCCGAAAAGCCAATCCCCGCTTTCGTAATCCTGCCTGCATTCTTCGCTCATGGGCAGCTCGCCTATGCGCGCGGTTATGGCGTCCATGTCGAATGCAATGTCCTTAAGCTGGGCGTATTCGTCCGCATCAACAACGTCGTAATGTCCGGTAAGTATTATCGTGTCTCCTGCGGCGCTGCCGCACATGAGCGCGGCCACGATATAGCGCCCAAGCGGGTCTCCGGCCACGGGAACGGTGAATATGTTTTCACTGTGCGCCTTGA
>OLXV01000780.1_pt1 | contig 16832 bp, 13 predicted proteins | sample 1673481 | NCBI WGS metagenome assembly OLXV01 (sample SAMEA103958113, study PRJEB25191) | human gut metagenome
ACCGGTAATCATGCAAGTGAGTTTAAAACGGTATCTTACAAGATCGCGAAGCTCTCGGATGTCAGCAGGTGGAATAAAGGAAGGTTTTACCATTCCACACATATATAGATCACAGATCCACTTGGCATCCTTGCGATCCGTCTTGTTGCCTTTTTGAGGCTTGGTATATTTGGGGTGAGAAAGAGTAACAAAGATGTTATTTTTCTCTAAGACATTAAAAACAGGGATCCAATACTTACCGGTAGATTCCATACAAACATCAATACAATTGTATTTAGCAAGCCAAAGACACAATTCCTGCAATCCTTTGGTAAAGGAAGAGAAGCGGGCTTGTTTATACTCTGTACGTTTAAAGGAATCCGTAATGCCGATACAGGCATAGATCCAGGTTTTGTGGACATCAAGTCCGCAGCAGTTATTTTTAAGAATTTTAAACGACAATAAAAGTACCTCCTGATGATTTATAGTTATAAGATTGACAGTGACTGGTCATCCGGCAAAATCGAGTCGACTTTGGAAGAGATAAGTTTACGGGCTACTGTTATGCGCCATTCATTGATGCCTTAACGGATGACCGACAACATATAACAATACGAGGTCGCCGCTATACAGCCCCGCCACTCACCTCCACGTGTTCTGTAGTGTGTCAGTCTTATAAAAGAATTATATCAAATATCAAGAGGAAGGGAAAATATAATCATCACTACCATAGGCTCTACACTTTGTGATTTTTCCTTCCGAGTTGTAGTTGAAAGTATTGTCACCTACAGAAGTAATATAAAGTTTCTCACCATCGCTGCCAGTTATCTGACCTGCGGTATCACTTCCTCCAGCCGAAGGGGTAAAGCCATCGTCATCACTACTGCATGAAGTAAAGAAGAAAGGTAATGCCATCAAAAGCATACCTATATAATAAAGAGGTAATTTCGCTGTTTTCATGATTCTATGTTTTTTAATGATTGTAATAATAAGAGGGATGCAATATCCTTATAGCAAATATTGCATCCCCTTTTATCAAGGTTCAACGATGTATTATTAGAAATTATAACCTACGCTGAACATCCAGTTCTTGTTCTTCAACTTGCCATCGCCAGAGTTCTTGGCTATATTAGAGAAGCCAAACTCATAAGCTGCACCGATGTAATAGTTCTTAGCAATTGTCAAGCCAGCACCAATCTGCAGACCACAATCAAAACGTTTCCAATCTGCACCTTCATCGCCGAAGCAATCCCACTTGTCCTCGTCGCCATCCTCTGTTTCCTTAATCTTACCACCTACACCATAAGCGAAGTAAGGACCAACATTAATCTGCAACTGAGCAGCATCGCTAAAGTTGTAACGATAAGAAGCCAATACTGGAATTTCCAAGTACATTGGATTTGCTGTCAACTCATAGTCTCCTTCTTTCTCCTTGTAACCCTTGTTCTGGAGATAAAGACCAGTCTGAACATAAAGACTCTCCATCATAGGAATATCTGCGATAATGCCTACATGCCAATTAGTTTTATTGTCTGTAGAAACGGTCACGTTGTCTTCTTCATAGGCCATACCTGCCATGTTGAGACCGGCACGGATACCAAACTGAACGCCGCCATCAGCCTTCTCTGTTGAGAAGAATGAAGAAGATGAGCTACTTGCACGCTGTGCTGAAGCTGTAAGAGCGCAGAATGCGCAAACTGCTACAATAATAATTTTTTTCATAATCTTAAAAAGTTTATATGATTAATACTCTTAGCTTTACAAATAGATAGACTACATACTGAAATCCATGCGCCATACATTATAGTTCTTTTCTGCTGAGCCACGCTGAGACAGGAAGAAGATACTCTTTCCGTCTGGTGACCAAACTGGCGACAAATCGTTACCTGGATGGTAAGTAAGCTGAGTAAGCTGGGTACCATCGGTGCGAACTACAAATATGTCAGTATTGTCAATCTTCTCTTTTTCAGACCTGCTAGATCCTGTAACCAACAGCCATTTGCCATCAGGTGATAACTGAGGCGTACTGAAGCTCTTGCCTGGCTGGGAAAGGATAACTTCCTCCACACCCGTCTTGAAGTTTACACGCCAAATTTCACTTTCCTTGTTCGTTGTAAAACGGGCGCAATAGATGGCATCCAGATCATTAGGAATAAGACAAGCCGTCATACCTCTACTATAATTGGAGAAAAGGTTGGTCTTGCGATCATAACTCCAAAGGCTATAAGATGCATATCCCTCTCCACGATGGAAATAAATTGTGTTTCCATCTTTACTGATTACACCGCCGAAGTCATTGTCAGTTCCGTTTGAAATCTGACGTACCACAGTACCCTGATTGGCATCTACCAGATACACGCCATGATGATTGCCTCTCACCTCTGTAAAGCACAGGGTCTTGCCATCAGGACTCCAAGTGAAGCCCTCTACGTTTGTACGGAATGTGCGCTGTACACTGGCGCCACCTTTAGCAGCATTCTTAATCATGATGTTGGTGGTTCCATTCTTTTCGTTGATGTAACCTATGCGTCTTCCATCAGGAGACACGCCAATTTGAGGAATTACCCACCAATCGATGGTATTGGTCTTGCGAGAGCCAAAGACGCCAGATGTCTTACCCACGATATTACCTTTATAATCAGCTACGCAGTCAGCGTCATCTGTGATTTTTTCGAACTTCACACCACCCTCCTCTGGTACGAAGACGAGGGAAAAATCAAATTTCACCTTTGCATCTACACCTACTGACAATAAGAGTAAAGATGCTAAAAGCCAATAACTTTTCTTTTCCAGCAATTTCATATTCTATAATTTTAACTTATTATATTATTTTTTTTCTGTTTGCAAAGGTAAATAAAATATTTTGATCTCACAAACAGCAAAAATCGCATCCAGGCCTATTCGTCAGTATAGCGTGATTAACCATCTAAAATTAATGCCTATTTGCTAGAAAAATAAAGAGGTTAGAGACCCCTACCAATAGGATCTCCGACCTCTTTATATAATATATTATGAGATTTTTTTGCGTTTTTTACAATACTCTCATTTCTGCTTTCACAAGATTACTTCTTACCTTTCTTACCTGCAGCCAAGAAAGCTGCGCATTCAAAGAAGAGAAAGTAATCTGTTTGGTTATTATTCTCATCGAGGCAATCGTCAATGGAACATAGCTCCAGGAACGTATGAACTGAAGATTGGAGCCTCTTCTCAAGACATCCGTCTTAAGCAGCAGATAGTTTTGACGGGTGATAAAGTGGTGAAACCTTTGCGTGATCATTACTTCTCAGAGGTTATCAGATAAGCGTATGATTTTTCTACTAAAAGTAGCAAAATGCCAAGGTTTTTGGTTAAAAACAGTATAAAAAACAACAAAATGCACGGATATTGCAAAATATTCGTGCATTTTGTTTGCTGTTTCAATAGATTTTATTAATTTTGCTATCTGGTATAGAAAAGTACCTTATAAATAGAATAATATAAAACAAAACGAAATGGAGAAAATAGACAATCTAGACAGAAAGATTCTCGGCATCCTTTCTAAGAATGCCCGTATTCCTTTCAAGGACGTAGCCGCAGAATGTGGCGTGTCTCGTGCTGCCATCCATCAGCGTGTTCAGCACTTGATGGAGGATGGTTTCATCACCGGTAGCGGTTTTGATGTAAACCCTAAAAGCCTGGGTTATTCTACCTGCACTTATGTAGGTTTGAACTTGGAGCGTGGTAATATGTATAAAAAGGTGGTAGAGCGCTTGCAGAACATTCCTGAAATCGTAGAGTGCCATTTTACAACCGGTTCATACACCATGCTGATCAAGCTTTATGCCCGCGACAACGAGCAGCTCATGGATCTGCTCAACAATAAGCTTCAGGCTATCCCTGGTGTGGTTTCTACCGAAACGCTTATCTCTCTTGAGCAGAGCATCAAGCGTGAGATTCCTGTACTTCTCGATGAAGATTAATAAGAGTCTCCATACCTGAGTACGATTTTTAGAAGATCTTGAATCATTATTTATTGAAAGATAAACAAATGGAAACATTTGACTTAGAGTCGCATCTCCAGGATGCATACTCTAGATTTCCCGAAGCGAAGCATCAGCCCATAATTGGCCTTACTGCCAATTATGAAGGTATCGATGCTACGCTTCGCGACCGTTATTATAAGCAGGTAATAGCGGCTGGCGGTACGCCGGTCATTATTCCTCCTGTTGCCGATGCTCAGGTCATCGGCAATACCCTGGAGCATCTTGATGGATTGATTCTGACGGGTGGCGGCGACCATAATCCGCTGTGGATGGGCGAAGAGCCTTCTCCCCGTCTTCACAACATCAATCAGGAACGTGATGCTGCCGAACTGATGATTACCCGATTGGCTTTCAACCGCCAGATTCCGATGCTTGGCATCTGCCGGGGCATCCAAACCCTCGCTATAGCGCTGGGCGGAAAGGTGTGTCAGGATATCAAGCAGCTGGTAAAGCACAGCCAGGATGCCGACCGTACTGAACCTACCCACATCGTAGAAATCAAGAAAGATTCCACCTTATATAATATATATAATAAGGAGAAGATCTTTGTCAACTCGTTCCACCATCAGGCGGTAAGCGAGCCTGGCAAGCATCTGCGCACCATCGCCAAATCTTCCGACCATATTATAGAGGCTGTAGAGAGTAGCGAATATAAGCAGATTCTCGGTGTGCAATGGCATCCGGAATGGCTGGAAGAAGAAGGATTGAAGATTTTCCAATGGCTGGTTAATCAGGCTAACAACTTTTATGCAGCCAAGCAGTTGCATAAGCGCATCCTTACGCTCGATACCCATTGTGATACTCCGATGTTCTTCCCTCAGGGCATCAAGTTTGATCATCGCGATTCCCGCATCCTGGTTGATCTCCATAAGATGACCGATGGTCATCAGGATGCTACCACGATGGTAGCTTACCTGCCACAGCCTCAGATAGGCGAGAGCTTCAGCAGCAAGGTGGCTTTCGATGTAAAGGGACCTGCGCAGTATGCCGACCTCATCTTCGACAAGATAGAAGAGATTGTGAGCAAGAACAGTCAGTATCTCAGCATAGCCCGCACTCCTGCCGATCTTTATAGCGATAAGCGGAATGGCAGAAAGAGCATCATGCTCGGCATCGAGAACGGTCTCGCCCTGGAGCACGATATCAGTAACGTGAAGCATTTCGCCCAGCGCGGCATCGTTTATATCACGCTCTGCCATAATGGTGATAATGATATCTGCGATAGTGCCCGCGGCTGCAATACCCATAATGGTGTGAGCAGTTTTGGCGAGAAGGTGATTCATGAGATGAACCGCCTGGGCATCATGGTAGATTTGAGTCATGGTGGCGAGAAGAGTTTCTACGATGCACTTGATATCAGCCAGACTCCTATTGTCTGCAGCCATAGCAGCAGCCGTGCGCTCTGCGATGTGCCTCGCAATCTGACCGATGACCAGATGCGTGCCCTCGCAGCAAAGGGTGGTGTGGCTCATACCACGCTCTATCACGGATTCCTGCGTAAAGAGGGTGAAGCCGACATCATGGACGCTATTGCCCATCTTGAGCATGCCATCGATGTGATGGGTATCGACCACGTAGGTCTGGGAACCGACTTTGATGGAGACGGCGGCATCCGGGGGCTCGCCGACTCTTCTGAACTCATCAATTTCACCCTCCAGCTGTTGCACCGCAAATATAGCGAGCAGGATATTGTCAAGATTTGGGGAGGCAACTGGCTCAGAGTGATGACGCAGGTACAGAACTTTGGAAAGTGAAGAATGAAGAGTGAAGAACGAAGAAACAACGTTCGGCGGCCAAAGGGAAAGCCAATTCGATAGTTATTAAGTAATCATAAAGTTCAAAGTAAATACGATGACGAAGAAAATGAAGATAATTTTAGGCTTGGTAGTTGCTGCCGGAGTGGTAGCTGGAGCTATCAGCTATAAGAATGCCAACACCACGTCGCCGGAAATCCAGGAAGTAGAGGAAGCAGAGAAGCTGAATCCTGTAGGTCCTGCCTTTAATGCCGATTCGGCGTTGGCTTATTGTGCCGCACAATGCGATTTCGGTCCTCGCGTCATGAACAGCGAGGCGCACGACAAGTGTGGCAAATGGATTGTGAGCAAGTTCAAGCAGTTTGGTTGCGAGGTAGAAACCCAGAAGGCTGACCTCAAGGGCTATGATGGTACCATCCTGAAGAATACCAATATCATCGCCCATTACAATCCGAAGGCTGAAACCCGCATCTTGCTCTGTGCTCATTGGGACAGCCGTCCTTGGGCGGATAACGACCCCGACAGCACCAACTGGCGCAAGCCTGTAATGGGTGCCAACGATGGAGCCAGCGGAGTAGCCGTCATGTTGGAGATTGCCCGCCAGCTGCAGGCAGACAAGAAGCTGAATCCTAACATCGGCGTAGATTTCGTATGTTTCGATACTGAAGACTGGGGAACACCTCAGTGGGCTGATGTTCAGGACGATGGCGATACTTGGGCTTTGGGTGCCCAGTATTGGAGCGAGAACAAGCCTGAGGGATATAATCCACGTTTTGGAATCCTCCTCGATATGGTGGGCGGACAGGGAGCCAAGTTCTATCGTGAAGGCATGTCTATGCAGTATGCCGGTGGCATCGTGAAGAAGGTTTGGGCTGCAGCCCGTCAGGCTGGTTTCGGCTCTTACTTCCCTAAGAGCGATGGCGGAATGATTACTGATGATCATATTCCGGTCAACGAGAAGGCTAAGATTCCTACTGTAGATGTGATTGCTTATTATCCGGACTGTCAGCAGAGCAGTTTCGGTCCTACCTGGCACACCGTGAGCGATGATATGGCTCATTTGGATAAGAATGTGCTTAAGGCAGTTGGCCAAACCGTGATTCAGGTGCTTTATACTGAGGAATAGGTCGGTATCCCATTCGAATATAAAAGGAAATGTTCCTAGGAAAAGTTGTTGCTTTTCTTAGGAACATTTCTTTTTTCAGCCTGTTTAAATCTTCGTTCATAGACATTGAACCGCCGTTCAAAGACATTGAATGTCGGTTCAAAGACACTGAACGGCGGTTCAACGTCTACGAACGGAGATTTCTTCTCCTTGTATCAACAAAAAAACTTAGGTATAAAAGCAATTCCTATTGACTGGAAATGCTTTTATACCTAAGTATATGAGCTTTCTGAATAAGATGAGCTGGTTAAATCTGCCCCGATTCTACCTGTCTTACCACTCTTTCTGTTAATCTGTCAACGCCGTTCGGGTCGTACTTCTTGTTGAGGCTGGCACCGAAGAGGCTTGCAAATGCCTGATAGAATCCGGCACGGATAGGACCCAGGAAGGCTTGGATAAGATGATAGGATGAGGAATTGCACTCACGATATACCAGTTTGATGCAGAGTTTACCTTGTGCATAGGTGAGTTTCTTCATTCTCGGGGTATATTCCTGTTTGATACCTTTCTCCACCAGTTTCATGTGTGCATCCTTTGCCTTCTTGTTAGGCAGCGTTTCCAGATAATCACCCGTTTCGATGATAATCTTTCTTACCTCTTTGGCTATCGGCAGCACCTTCTTGATGTTGTATACCAAACGGTTGTAAGCCATTCGTTCCTTGGCGTTCTTGAATACCGGCTGCGGATAAACGTACACGTTGTTCACCTGAACATATTGCACGCTGTCATGATCCAGGAGCACTTTTCCTACCTTCACCATCGGTTCAAAGGTAGGAGCATCCATGTCCACCTCCCTGTCTTCAGGGTTGTCGCCATCGGTCTGCGCCATGGTTTGCAGGGTGATGCAGAAGAGCATCGCCAGTAAAAAGCATATTTTCTGTTTCATGTAAATCTCCTCAAAGTTCTTTGTCCAGCTCCTTTTTTCGTGGAGCTTCTTCTATATATAAAGAGGTGTAAGCCCCTTTGTGTTACTAATTACGCCGCAAAATTACAGATTATTTCTCAATTTGAGAAAGATTCTTGGCTTTTTCTTTCTCTTTTTCAGATTTTAGCAGTAACTTTGTCTTAATTTAATAAATGAAGTGCCTACTGCAGATGAAGCATGCTCATTCCATAACATCCCTCTTGTTGAAACTGTTTCTCGTAGGCAGCTCCCAAATCTTCTGTGCCTCATGGACTCAAGCCCAATCTTCCTCTCTTTCAGAACTGGGCGCCGTGCCCGAAGATTCTCTTTCCGCTTCGCCACTCTGGCAGCAACTGCTGTCCGACCTTTCTTCATCCGAAGATTTCGAGCATGTAGCCTGGCAGGACTATGAAGAAGATTTGGAGGAGATGGCGCAGCATCCCGTCAATCTGAATACGGCAACGAGAGAAGAACTGGAGCGCATGCCGTTTCTTACTGCATCGCAGGTAGAAGACATCCTGTTCTATATCTACCGCTATGGACAGCTGAAGAGTATGAGCGAGCTTACCCTGATAAGCAGCATCGGCTGGTATCAGCGCCAGCTGATGAGTTGTTTCTTTTATGTGGCCGATGACGGGAGCAAGCCGGCTTTTCCCAGTCTTAAAACCATCGCTCAGTATGGCAAGCACGAAGTGATGGGCATGTTGAAGGTTCCTTTTTATGAGCGCAAGGGCGATGCGAGCGGAACCGACGGCTATCTAGGTTATCCTTACAAGCACGGACTGCGCTACCAGTTTCGCTACGGCAATTCCGTCAAACTGGGATTCGTAGCTTCTCAGGATGCCGGCGAACCATTCTTCGGAGGCAGGAACACGATGGGTTACGACTTCTATTCCTTCTATCTTCAGGTAAAGAACCTGGGCAGATGGAAGAATATCACCCTGGGCAGATACAGACTGAACGCAGGATTGGGACTGATACTCAATAATGATTTCGGCTTCGGCAAACTCTCAGCCTTAACCTCCTTGGGCAGATCATCTTCCTGCATCATCCGCGGTCATTCCTCCCGTTCTTCAGCTAATTATCTGCAAGGCGCTGCAGCCACCTATACCTTATTAAAAGGACTCGAACTGACCGGTTTTCTTTCTTATCGCCAGATAGATGCTACGCTTTCTGCTGACGGCGGGGGCATCAAGACCATCCTGAAGACCGGTTTGCATCGCACGGTGAATGAGATTGCTAAACAAAAGGTAGCATCCAATACACTTGTGGGAGGCAACATCAGTTACCGGCATCAGGGCTGGCACATCGGAGGTACAGCCTTTTATACCTCTTTTTCCCTTCCGCTCACGCCCAATAAAAGCCAGCTTTACAAGCGTTTTGCTCCAGAGGGGAATGCCTTTTGGAATGCCAGTATCAGCTATGGTTATATCTCCCATCGCCTCACCCTCTCCGGCGAGACGGCAACTGGCGATTGCGGTTCCATAGCCACGCTCAATGCAGCCTCCTATCTCTGTTCCGACCATTTCACGCTCATGGCTCTTCACAGGTACTATTCTGCCCGTTACTATTCTCTCTTCAGCAACAGCTTTTCCGAGGGGAGCGATGTGCAGGATGAAAACGGCGTATATCTGGGCTTTACCTGGATTCCTGCCCATCATTGGAGCATCACAGCCTATAGCGATTTCGCCTATTTCGCCTGGCCTAAGTATCAGACCAGGGAGAGCACTCAGAGTTGGGATAATCTGGTGAATATTCTCTTCCAGCCCTCCAGAGTCCTGACGGTAGGAGGAAGGTTCCGTTATAAGGATAAGGCGGGAACCACGACCGGCCGTCTGCGCCTCTATGCCACAATAGTCCAAAAACGATGGAGCGCCAAAACCAGTTTAGACTATACGATGAGCCAGGCGGAAAGCACGATGAAGAATGAGGGCGATGAGCTTAGTAAAGGCTATATGGTGAGCGAGCATATAGGATGGGAATGGAAATGGAAGAAGCAGTTGAAAGGAACGTTGAGAGGCTGCCTGGGCTATTTTCATACTTCCGATTTCGCCTCCCGTATCTACGCTTATGAGCCTGGTCTGCTCTATCAGATGAGTTTCGGCAGCTACTACGGCGAGGGCATCCGTTACGCCTTGGTGGCACGCTCAGAGATAGGTTCCCATCTGCTGCTTATCGCCAAATTGGGTACAACCGATTATTTCGACCGCTCTCACATCTCTTCTGGTTTGCAGGAAATCTCCCGCTCTTCACAATCTGATCTGGAGATACAGGTAAAGTGGAAATGGTAAGAAAGAATGGAGAAAAACGGGAAATATATATCAAGAATAAAAAATATTAAACGTTTTTCTTGTTTAAATAGAAAAAATGAGTTACTTTTGCATCTGAATAAATACTGGCTTACAAATGAAGATATTGATAGTTATCCCTTGTTATAACGAGGAAGAAGTGCTGCCTAAGACCTTAGATGTGCTGGGGGCATTGATCAGAAAGATTAAGAAAGAGACTGATGCCGACACAGAACTGCTGCTTGTCGACGATGGCAGTCGTGACCATACTTGGCAGATGATTTCGGATGCTGCCAAGGAGCATGGGTATGTGCATGGCATCAAACTGTCGCATAACCGGGGCCATCAGAATGCGCTTTGGGCAGGTATGGAAGCTGCGGTAGACCATTGTGATGCGATGGTAAGTATCGATGCCGACCTGCAGGACGATGAGAATGTTATCGTGGATATGGTGCGCCAGGTGCAGGAAGGCAAGGATATCATCTATGGTGTGCGCAAGGAGCGCAAGACCGATACCTTCTTCAAGCGCTTTACCGCCCAGGCTTTCTATAAACTGATGCAGAGTGTGGATAAGGAGACGGTTTACAATCATGCCGATTTCCGCATGATGACCAACCGCACCCTAAAGGCGCTGATGCAGTATCCTGAGCGCAATCTTTTCCTCAGAGCCATCGTCCGCCAGTTGGGTTTTCGAGAGGGGTTCGTCTATTACGACCGCAAGGCTCGTGAGGCGGGTGAGAGTAAGTATCCGTTTACCAAGATGCTGAGTTTCAGTATAGATGGCATCACTTCGTTCTCCGTGGCACCATTGAAGTTTATCACCTTCCTGGGTTTGGCGATGACTTTAGTAGCAATCATCATGATTATCTTTGCCTTGGTAGAATATTTCCAGGGCAAGACCATTCAGGGCTGGACCTCCCTGCTCGTCTCCATGTGGTTTATCGGAGGCATCATCACCACGGGTGTAGGCATCACGGGTGTTTATATCGGCAAGATTTATACCGAGGTGAAACGTCGCCCACGATACTTCATCGAAGAAAGAGTATAATCTTATCGAAGAAAGAAAATAAGAAGAATATCAATTTGATAGATACAAAAATAGCATCGGTACTTATAATCCCGATGCTATTTTTGTATCTAATCACTAATAATTAATCACTACTCATTTGTTAAGTGCAATATTGGCACTAGTCTTCACGAATCGGTAGAAACCTACCTTGTTGTGCCATTCTACCGTCTTTCTTACTTCCCAAACCTTCTGGAAGGTATAGTCCTTGCCGAATTTCTCAAGGAAATCAGGCATGTCTTCTTCCGGAATCATCAGCACGCCATCCTGTGGCAATACCTTGTCAAACTGCTGGATCTTATCGCCCAGATAGAAGTTGAGGCTGAAGAAATGCAGCATATCTACCGACATATAAGAATAGAGTTTGCTGGTATCAAACTTCTTCTCGATAACCGGCGCCAGATGCTTATCGGCCTTCGTGTTGAGCACAGGTGGCTGCAGACTGGAGTCGAGCATCAGGAAGAGCCCCACAATGGTGGCAAGAGTATATGAAACAATATTGCCTGAATTCTTCTTCTTGAGTGCCCGGAAGATGAGGTAAACTCCCCCCAAAGTGATAACCATAAAGATGCTGCATGGGATGAGCAAATCGTTGTTTTCGAGCGCATGGAGCATGGCGATATTGTCTATGGCATGCTTGCCGTGGAAGATGCTTTCTGGCACCCATCCTTTTTTTACCACCAGCAGGGCGATATTGAGAATCAGGGTTATCGAAGCAATCACCCCGGCATAAACCTTCAAGGCTCCCATCTTCTCCTTCATCATCCAAACGATGTATTCGGCGATGAGATAGGCCATGAACGGATAGCATGGCAGCAGATAAACGCTGCGCTTGCTCTTTGGGATGCAGTAGAAGAAGAGTACCAGGAGGAAGGCGAGCCAGGTGAACACCTGCAGCGGAGTAGCCTTCTTCGCATTCTCAAGGAAACGGGTCTTCGAGAACTTCTTCCATGGCAGAATGAAGAGCGAGAACAATAATAATAAGGTGTAAGGCAACCAGCCCGTGATGAGCGTGAGAAGGTTGTACCACGCTGGGTTCTCGTGCGATTCGTATGCCATCTTGCCCATGAATCGGTCGATGTTCTCTTCCTTCACCAGGCGCAGAAACTCATCGCCGCCTTGCAGATAGGCTGCATAATACCAGCAGAAAGGAATAACGAGCGAGAGCAGGGCGGTTAGAGCCATGCGCCATACGATGCCCCAGAAGTTCTCACGTTGGGTAAGCATGAATACGCCCATCACAAAGCAAGGCAGAATGATGCCCACAGGACCTTTGGTAAGCGTAGCGCCACTCATGCAGAGGATAGCGAGCCAAGGCAACTGGTGCTTTCCTTTCTCCCACCAGCGGTAGAGCAGATACATGGCTCCCACCATAAAGGCGGTGTTCACCATATCTACACGGCAGTTCATACCCGCACGGTGCACCTCGAAGGCGGTGAGCGTGAGGATGGCTGCGATGAGACTGGTTGGGGCGTTCTTGCGCTTGGCATAGAATACGAAGCCGCCAATGGTCATCAATACCAGCGATATGGCGGATGGAAGACGTGAGGTGTACTCATTCACATGGCCGATGAAGAGGCTGAAGAAGGCGATGCACCAGTGGAAGAATGGCGGTTTGTAAGGGATATCACCTCCGTTGTTGATAGGCAGAATCCAGTTGCCATGTTCCAGCATGGTGTAGGCAACCACCGCTTCGCGCGGCTCTCCCTTGGTATTGAAATCTATGAGTCCGAGGAATGGAATCATCATCACGATAGCCAGGATGATGATGAGCCATAGGGCTTTGTTGTACTTGATGTTCATGTCTTATCGAAGTCTTGTTTTGTTATTTTGGCTGCAAAGTTACATATAATTATTTGTTTATAGACAGAATAAGGCTAGAAATTTTGCTTTTATTAGGATATAATTATTAACTTTGCACCCGATTTCTAAAGTAGAATAAAAATGAAACGATATTTTAAGGCTTTTGGGTATCTCCTTTCGGTGCATGTATTGGCATTGCTGGTGATGACTTTGTTCAGATTGGTAGAATTTATCGCCCTGCATGGCATGATTGTAGATGCAGAGGCGAGTAGGGTAATGGCGTTTGTCAAGGGTGTATGGTTTGACAATGTCATAGCTTGTTATATTTCGGTATTGCCTGTGGCTGTGCTCCTGATAGCAGCCAGCCTGGGGTGGTGTCATCGCCGTTTGCTGCGTGGCATCAACATCTGGTATGCGGCATGGTTTGCCATCGCCTTCATGCCTTCGGCAGCCAATACTCCTTATTTCCAGTATTTCTTCAAGAACATCAATTCCAGCATATTCGGGTGGTTCGGCTATGTAGCCACCACATCGGGCATGCTCTTGCAGGAGTCTTCCTACTGGCTCTATATCGCCCTCTATTTCGTGTTTACGGGGTCGTTTATCTATGCGCTCGTCCGTCTGCGCCGCTACTTCGAGGGGCTCTTCCTTCTGCCTAAGGACAATATGCACCTGGTGCAGGTAGTCAGCCGTTTCCTTATTTCTGCTGTGATGATAGGTGCCTGTCTCTTCGGCATCCGTGGCAGAATGGGCTATAACCCTATCAAGGTGAGCCAGGCTTACTATTGCGAGGATTCTTTCCTCAACCAGCTCGGCATCAATCCGGCATTCAATCTCCTTACTTCTGCGCTCGACGATATGCGCAAGGAGAACAAGGAGTTGCATCTCATGCCATACGCTGAGGCTATCACGAATACCCGCCAGTGGCTGGGTATTACGGGAAAGGTGGATAGCACGAATATTCTGAAGCGTGAGGTGGTGAACGATTCCCTGATGATGAAGATGGGTCAATCTCCTGCGAAGAAGAATCATCCTAACGTGGTGGTGATATTGATGGAGTCGATGTCGGCAAACCTGCTGGGCACATTCGGCAATCAGCAGCCGCTCACTCCAACGCTCGATTCGCTCTATCAGCATTCCCTGGCGTTCACCCACTTCTATAGTTCCGGCATCCATACCAACCATGGCATGACGGCTACGCTCTACAGTTTCCCTGCCCTCATGTTCCGCAACCTGATGAAGGGAACGGTAACTCCACGCCGCAAGGGTATCGCCACGGTGTTGAAGAAGTATGGCTACGAGAACATGTTCTTCATGACTCACGAGGCACAGTATGACAACATGAAGGCTTTCTTCCAGACCAATGGCTACGATGACATCTTCTCTCAGGAGAACTATCCTAAGAGCGAGGTGGTGAACAGTTTTGGTGTGAGCGACCATTTCGAGATGGACTATGCCCTCAACACCATCAACCAGAAGGCGAAGACGGGCAAGCCTTTCATGGCTACCATCCTCACCGTGAGCAATCATCCGCCATATATCATTCCTGATTTCTTCAAGCCGAAGACCAAGGAGAAGGAAACACAGATTGTGGAGTATGCCGACTGGGCGATAGGCGACTTTCTGAAGAAGGCAAGCCGGGAGCCTTGGTATAAGAACACGATATTCGTGATTCAGGCAGACCATGGTAAGCTGGTGGGTAAGAGCGAGGGCGAGTTGCCTCAGTCTTACAACCACATTCCGCTCATCATCTTTGGTCCTGGTGTTCCGCAGCAGCAGTATGCCGGTTTGGGTATGCAGGTAGATGTAATGCCTACGCTTTTCGGTCTGATGAATCTGAATTATGAGTACGAGGGCTTCGGCGTGGATTTGCTGAAACAGGAGCGCCCGATGGTATTCTATTCGGCAGATAACCAGATTGTGGCAAGAGACCATCAGCGTTGCTTTGTCTATAATCCGTCGATGAACCGCAGTTTCTGCTATGATGTGTTGCCGAATGGTAATCTGAAGGAAACCAAGCAGGAATCTAAGTTCCAGGATTTGAAGAACTATGTGTTCTCGAATATCCAGGCTGCTGAATATATCGAGCGACATCAGCAATAAAAAACGATTTTATCAGAAACAGTAATCCCCCACCACGCTTTGGCTGCGTGATGGGGGATTAACTGTTTATATAGTTTTTCTATTCTTCCGTTACTTCCTCGCACATTACCATTTCTGCTCCTCGGTAGATAACTACGAGTTTGTGGAGCTTAGTGATCTTGACCGACTCCTTGACGATGTCGCTATTGGCATAGCGGCAGATTTGGGCAGAGGCTTCCTTGAAGAGAACTTGCAGCTGCTCATCGGCGGTATTGGTCTTGCAGTATTTCAGTTCGATGATGTAACTGTCCACCATGTCCTTGTAGATGTCGCAGAGCGGAGAAAGGAAAATGTCGGCATAGCCACCATCGTTGTCTAGCTCTGAGATAGGGCGATAGAACTGGTTCTGGCTGGTCATCGCCAAGGTGAAACCATGCACGAATGCTTCTCCCTTCTGCTTGTCACGCTGAGAAGAGTAACGCTTCAGACTGTCGGCGATGAACTCAAAGTATGCCTTGTAGTTGCCATCGTATGCCAATTGAGACTCTAATTTTCCCTTATTGAAATTATCATAGGTCAAATCGTTCTCCTTGTAGGTGTCTAAGAGATATGTATACATCTGGTCTCGTACTACCTCGTTTGGAATGATAAACTTGGTGACTCCCTTGTAATCACCATCTATCGTTACCATGCCGAAATAGAAGAGCAGACTCAGGAAGTTGTCTGGGTCGTTGATGCGCTCGGCAGGGAAGTTCTCTACGAGCTTACCTGTGACGAATCCTTGGGTTACCAACTGCTGGATGATGCTGGCATCATGAGCAAATTCCTTGTCATGACGGATAAGCATACGTACCTTGTCATAGTCGATGCGTACATTGCTCTCTACCATATTCTTAGGAATGTCGTAGTTGTTGCGGATGTACTTGTCTAAGAAGTTAAGTACCATCACAGAATTGTACATTGTAGTTTTTCCGTACTCCTCTTCAGCAAAGCAATAGTTGTCATACCATGGCTTCATCACCTTGATGAGTTCATCCACGCTGTGATTGAACGGCAACACACTGGAGTAATAGCCCAGCATATCTCTTACTTCATTCTCTGTGAATCCTGTCATCTCATTGAATTCTGGTGCCAGAGAGTAATTGGTGCCGATATTGAATCCGCTTGTCAGGTCATCCATCGTTACAGGGCTAACGCCTGTTACGAAGACACGTGCTAGGGTATCGCCTGCTGCTCCTTTGATGGTATCAAAGAATTTTCTTAGATATCCTTCGCCATGGGTCTGTATGCGGTATCTCTGTTCATGCTCCTTGTGTGCGAGAATCTGGTTGGTGAAGTGGTCGTACTCGTCAATGAAGAGATAAATTTTCTGACCAGATTTTTTGCTTTGGGTGCAAAGATAGTTTAATTGGTTGACGGCATCTTCCTGTTGGTTGAGGCCTTCTTTGGTACCTTCTGGTAAGAGATGCGAATATACATCCACGAAGTAATTAAACTGCGTCCTGCAATAATTGTCCATGCCATGCTTGTAGTCGTTTAGGTCGCCTACAATAATGGCAAAGTTGAGATGGATGATGAGATAACTATTATGTTCGGGAGTTGGATTCTCACCAATATAGAGCTTGCCAAAAATTTCATCAAACTTGTCTTTCTTGTTGATGTCGTAGTAAAGACCCAGCATGTTCAGGAAAAGACTCTTCCCGAAACGACGGGGGCGGACGAAAAAGAAGAAACGGGCAGTCTGTTCTATCTGTCTGATATATTCCGTC
>OLXV01000794.1_pt1 | contig 16610 bp, 14 predicted proteins | sample 1673481 | NCBI WGS metagenome assembly OLXV01 (sample SAMEA103958113, study PRJEB25191) | human gut metagenome
ATCTGGCCAATCTCATATACAAGCGAAATATGAATGAATTGTACCACAAAGCGTTAAAAACGGAGTTGGGGATTCTTAGCAGCGTTGAAAAGCTGTATGCCTGTAGTATGCTGGTGTGGTATTTCGAAAATTCGGACACGAACTACCGCTGCTTTAAAAAATTCACCTGCGAATTGCTTCAGAGCGGCGGAGGCGGAAGTATGCCAAGCGATGAATTTGTGAATTTGAGTTTCTGCGTTATCCAGGAACGCGACATCGCTATCTCCAGAAGCAAGAACGACGTGTACCTAACGGCTCTCGCCGGATCAGAACAAAAGATGGCTGTACAGATGATGAAAGGGGAACTAAATACTTCTTATGAGGACATCATGAATATTGTCATTTCCAATTATTTGTACAACATTGGTTTTCCGGATGAGGACATTGCCGCCACGATCGAAACCGGATACAGGGCATATCTGAGAGTTATAAGCAGCCTGCAATAAACAACTTGAAACGCCGGAGCAGAAATGCTCCGGCGCTTGATTGTATACCCGAAAACCACGCGTTAGACGCGTGGTTCAAAAGAGCCTTTGGCGATAAGGAAGACAAAAAACTCCTTTTGCTTAATAAAAGTGCGGTCTGACAACTGCACTTAAAAAGCAAAAGGAGGAAATTCAGAATGAGCCTGAAAGACATAAACAATTTATCTCATGCGAAGTGAAATTACAAATACCACATAGTGTTTGCGCCGAGGTACCGAAGAAAAGTATTCTACAAAGAAAAGCGGGCAGCAAGTAACAATCCCCGCGCAGCTGGCAGACCGTATTACACGTTTACGCGTTACGCGAGGAACAGAGGGCTTTGCCTGCATAGGAAGAACCCCCAGTTTTACTGGGGGGTTACTTTTGCTTTTTCGTGGCTTAAACCACAAAAAGATATAAATCAATGGAGGAAAGAAAAATGAAGAACATGAAAAAACTTGTAGCACTCCTGCTTGCGATGTGCCTTGCAACATCTCTTGTCGGCTGCGGTTCTCAGAAAAGCGAGACACCGGACAACGTAGGAGAGGTGTCTTCTGCCAATCCAGTCTCTGACGATCAAGCTGCTGCTGATGAGGTGGCCAAGCTGATTGACGCAATCTATGTGCAAGAACGAAACGAAAACACGGATGAACAATGTGAGGCCGCAAAAGCTGCCTGGGATGCCCTGACGGATGCCCAAAAGGAATTGGTTTCCGGCGAATTTGCAGATCCAGACTATTTTGGACGGGATACTGGCGATGCTTCTAAAGATGATCCCCGCAACGGTGATGAAATCGGCGAAAATGAACTGCTCGTAGTCAGCTTCGGAACCTCTTTTAATGACAGCCGTGTTGCTGATATCAAGAGCATTGAGGACGCTCTGCAGGAAGCCTATCCGGACTGGTCGGTCAGAAGAGCCTTTACCGCCCAGATCATTATCAATCATGTGCAGGCTCGTGACGGAGAAAAGATCGATAACGTCCAGCAGGCGCTTGACCGTGCGGTAGAAAATGGTGTTAAGAATCTGGTGATTCAGCCTACCCATCTGATGTATGGTGCTGAGTATGATGAGCTGGCAGAAACCGTAGAATCTTATCAGGATAAATTTGAATCGGTTCAGATCGCCGCTCCCCTTCTGGGCGATGTCGGTACCGATGCAACTGTCATCAATGAAGATAAAAAAGCTGTTGCAGAGGCTGTTACCGCAGAAGCAGTTAAGACAGCCGGATACCAGACTCTGGATGAAGCAAAGGCAGACGGCGTTGCATTCGTATTTATGGGTCACGGTACTTCCCACACAGCAAAGGTATCTTACAGCCAGATGCAGGCTCAGATGGAGGCTCTGGGATACGACAATGTATTCATCGGTACCGTTGAGGGTGAACCGGAAGCAACCGCCTGCGATGCTGTTATTGAAAGCATCAAAGAAGCTGGTTATAAGAAAGTCATCCTTCGTCCTCTGATGGTCGTTGCAGGTGACCATGCAAACAATGATATGGCAGGCGATGATGCTGATTCCTGGAAGAGTATGTTCAACGCATCCGGCGCTTTTGAGAGCGTTGATACTCAGATTGCGGGCCTCGGTCGGCTTCCGGCCATTCATGAGCTATATGTTGCACATACTGGTGCTGTAATCGATCAATAAAGGAACAGATCGAGCATGAAAAAAAGAACGGCACTCCTGTGTATGGCTGCTTTGATCGCTATTTTCGCCGTTGGATGCAGCGATCAGACGGATCCATCTGCTCAGGACGGCTCCAGCCCGCCAGCTGTTTCGCAGGAACAACAAACAACTTTGGAAGATGGCATCTATTCTGCTGATTTTGAAACAGACAGCAGCATGTTCCGTGTCAACGAGACATGCGATGGTAAAGGAAAGCTGACGGTTCAGGACGGTAAAATGACCATTCACATTTCGCTTACCTCTCAGAGTATTGTCAATCTTTTCCCAGGCACCGCAGAGGATGCCCAGAAAGATGGTGCAGAACTTTTGCTGCCTACTGTGGACACCGTAACTTATGAGGATGGAATAAGCGAAGAAGTCAACGGTTTTGATGTTCCGGTTCTGGCTCTGGACGAGCCGTTTAACCTTGCACTGATCGGTACAAAGGGAAAGTGGTACGATCATGAGGTAATTGTATCAAACCCGGAAAAACTTGAATAAGCCATGTTCTGTCCCTGCTCTTAACGGCAGGGACAGATTTGTATCTGAAGAGGAGGACGAATATGAGGAGAAGCACATTTCCTTATCCGGTGAAAAAATTTTGTCTTGGGCTATTGATGGTGATGTGTATCACATCCATTATGGTATTTCCTGTCTCAGCATCTGCGGAAGCAGCAACGGTCGATCTGGAGAATGGTGAATGATGAAGTATTTTCCGCACCGTTTGCACTTTCGAAAACGGCCCTTTCGTATGCCGTTCAGGAACGGTTTTCTTTGGCTGCCTTCTGCCGGAGCTTTTCGAGCGCGGCGGCGTCGATCTGATTGACGGTTACAAACTTTCCGTCATAGAACACCGCCCAGGTGTTGAACGCACAGGGCAGGGATTTTGCCTTTTCGAGCGTGTCCACATGGACGAACCGCGCGGCGAGCCACGCGCGCTTTGCCTCCACGCCCGGATGCGCCGTTTTCGAGCGGATGACGCAGCAAAGGCGCTCTGAGCCGATATCCTCCGGCGTCAGATTTACAAATTCTCCGTCCATACCGCTGCCCTGTTCAGCCGAGATGCTTCTGGAAGAAGCTCACGTCCAGATATTTTCCGAATTTGAAGGCGACAGCGGGCATCACGCCGATCTCCGTGAAGCCATTCTTGCGGTGGAAGCGCAGCGAGCCTTCATTGTCGGACGTGATGATGGAGATGAGATTTTCTATGCCGCGCTCGCGTCCCAGCCGTTCGATCTCCGCATAGAGCTTCTGCCCGACGCCGCTGCCGCGGCAGGCGCGGTCTACATAGATCGAAAGATCGGCGGTGCAGCGGTAGGCGCTGCGGGGGTTGAACGCATCAAGATAGGCGAAGCCGATGGGCTTCCCTGCGCCGTCGCGCGCGATGATGTACGGATAGTCCTTCGTGATGCGCGCCGCACGCGCGCCGAACTCCTCCGGCGTGACCGGCTCCTCCTCAAGCGTGATACAGGTGTTTTCAATATAGTAATTATAAAGCTCCGTGCACGCCGCGATATCCTCCGGCGCGATGGGCGCGAGCGTTACCGCCGCGCGGCGCGCGGCGATGGCAGCTTCCAGAACGGCAATATCCCGCTGGTCCTTTTCGCGGTTGAGCTGCCGCTTGAGCGCGAGCACGTCCTCGAGCGGCGCGACCGGGATGCCATTCAGAAACACCGTCTCCCCCGGGAGCATGTTTTCATAGATCTCCACGTCCGGCGCGGGGACGAACCGCCGCGTGCCGTCCGGGAGCACCTGCACATCGCAGCGCTGCGCGAGCGCGTCGCCAAGCTTTTTCGTGCACCATATGTCCAGATCGTGCGTCTCCTCGCGCAGACCGTGAAGCACCATCGCGCCGCCGGCGTTGATGCGGTATTCGTTCGTATCGAGCGCGAGCTCCGCGAGCCGCCGCCGAATGTCCTCTGCCTTCATCGCCTTTTCCTCTCTTTTTCCTAAGAACTTTCCCTCAGAATGTAGCACACATTTCCCTGTGCTTCAATCGGTTTTTTTGTACAAGAGTTTTTTGGGCCAACGCCTTGCCAATTCGACGGAGAACCCATATAATATACACATTATGAAAAAAGGATTGAGCTTGAAAACGGCGCTGACGGCTCTGGCGGCGTCGTTTGTCTGGGGGACCGCGTTTGCCTTTCAGCGCATGGCCGCGGGACATATCGGAGCCATCACCTTCAACTTCTATCGCAGTGTGCTCGCAGCTTTGTCGCTGGGAGTTCTTCTTTTTGTATCCAACCGGCGGAAAAAGCCGGAGGAGCGGAAGAAGAGCGACCCGAAAAAGATCGCCATCGGCGGCACCGTGTGCGGCGTGCTTGTGATCGCAGCGTCCATCGTGCAGCAATACGCCATTGCGGACGTTGAAGCGGGCAAGGCGGGCTTTCTGACGACGCTGTATATCCTGCTCGTGCCGTTCTTCAGCGTGGTGTTCCTGCATAAGAGAGTCGCGCCGAGTCTCTGGGTCAGCGTCTTGCTGGGACTCACGGGGCTCTATTTCATCAGCGTGAAGGAAGGCTTCACGATCTCGCCGAGCGACGCGCTGATCCTTTTGAGCGCGGGAATCTATGCGGTGTACATTCTCGCGGTGGATTACTATGTCCGCTTCTGTTCGCCGACGGAGCTCAACTGCGCGCAGTTCATCGTGGCGTCCGTCGTCTGTCTCATCGGCATGTTCGCCGTGGAGGAGCCGACGCTCGCCGAGCTTCGCGACAACATCATCCCGATTTTGTATCTCGGCATCTTCTCGAGCGCGATCGCCTATACGCTCCAGTTTGCCGCGCAGCGCGACGGCAACCCCGTCGCCGTGACGCTGCTTTTGAGCATGGAGTCGGTATTCAGCGTGCTGGGCGCGGCGGTGCTGCTGCACGAGTTCCTGTCCGGACGCGAGCTTTTCGGCTGCGGCATCATGCTCTGCGCCGTTATCCTCGTCCAGCTTCCGGAGGGCTTCTGGAAGCGGAAGATAAAAACGAATAACGAGTAACGAACATCCCCGCTCCGGTAAAGCACCGAAGCGGGGATTTCTTTCGCATTCAAAGTCCTTACGAATCTGCGGGCTTCTCGGAAGTCAAAAGATCGATATCCGCCCAACCGGCGAAGCCGTCGCCCTTGATGAGGATCATATACGTTCCCTCCCGCGCCAGCGCGGTCACTTCCGTGCCGTCCTTCAGCAGCCGCGAGACCTCCTCCCGCGCCAGATCGTTCGTGATATAGATCCCGGCGCCGGCGGTGGATTTGACATAGTATGTCTCGTAGGCGGGCAGCCAGCCGTGCGGAGGACTTTCCACATCCGGAAAGTCCGCGAGATCCTTATGGCCGGGGCAGTAAAGCGCCGTCGGCGCGTCCTCAAGCATGGAGGCGGTGGCCCAGCCGACACGCCCGTCATTTACAATGATCAGCGCCGATTCCCCCTGCCGGGCAATGACGCGCACCTCCGTGGCGTCCAGCACCTGATCGAAGTGCTGCGTCCGGTTCACGTCACTGGAGAGAAAGATCGCGTACCCGCCGGAGGATTTTACATACTGTACCTCGTATTCGGGAAGGTATTCTTCCGGCCGCTCCACATAGCCGAATCCGTCCAGGTCGGCGGCGTTCGGCGTGGGCTTCGGCTCCGGCGTTGCGGTGGGCTCCGGGGTCGGCGTGGGTGTGGGGGCCGGTGTGGAGGTTGGCTCGGCGGTCGGCACGGGAGCAGGCTCCTGTGCGGCGGCTCCGCAGCCGCACAGCGCAAAAAGGGTTAGTGCAAGAAGCAGGGCAAGACACTTTTTCATCGTCATCGATCTCCTCGTACGGAAAAATTTGACGGATTTATTATATTCTTTTCTCCGGAAAGTTGCAATAGCCGCGTATTGCGTTCCGGTTTTCTACACTGTCAACCACCGGCTTATTGCAGGAGCGGCAGGAACGTGGTATGCTTCGGCCAACCGTAATTTACTGCCGCGCGGGGGCCCTCCGCGCACGAAAGGAGTTTATATGCGTCTCAAACCCATCGCCGTTGACGATTTCTGCGCCGTCCGCTCGCTCGCGAACGTCACATTCTCCCCCGCGGGGACAAGCGCCTGCTTCACCGTGAGCCGGGCGAAAAAGGAAAAGAACGGCTACGAATCGCGCCTGTATCTTCTGAAGGACGGCGCGGTGCGCCCGCTGACCGGCGGCGGAAAAGAATCTTCTTTCTGTTATCTGGACGAAAACACCGTCCTCTTCGCCGCCGACCGCGAGGGCGAAAAAGAGCCGTCGCTTTTGAGCCGGTATTATAAGATCGCGCTCGACGGCGGCGAGGCCGAGCTTGCCTACACCTTTCCCATCCCCGCTTCGCAGGTGTTCCCGCTGCCGGGCGGCGATCTTCTCGTCACCGGCTCAACGTTCCCCGGCTTTGAAAATCTGTATACGGGCGACAAAAAGCTCGCCAAGGCGTACCTTGCCGAGAGAAAGGAAAACGAGGATTACGAGGTCGTCACGCAGCTTCCGTGGTGGTGGAACGGCGGGACGTACACGCGCGGCGCGTACGAGAGCCTTTTCTACTACGACGCGAAAAAGAAGTCCCTTACCCGCCTGACCGCGGCCGGCCTTTCCGTATCCGACGTGCAGCTCACGGAGGACAGGAAAACCGTTTACTACAGCCTGCTCGATGTCTCCGTCCCACGCCCGGCGCACTTCGGCGGCGCGGACCTGTACCGCATGGAGCTCGCCTCCCGCCGGGAGGAAGCCGTTGCCAAAAGCCGCCCCGATTTCAATATCGCTGCATACGCTCTCGGGAGATCCTTCCTGCTTCTGCTTGCCGCAGACGGAAAGTACGGCATGAACACCGATGTTGATTTCTATACGCTCAACTACGAAACGCTCGCCGTTTCACCCTACGCCGTCTACGGCGAGTCCATCGGCTCGTCCGTCGGCAGCGATATCCGTCACGGCGGCGGGCGCACGATGAAGATGGACGGCGACGTGCTGTATTTTATCTCCACACGCTTTGACAGCGCCGGCCTTTATAAGCTCGAAAACGGCGTCGTCTCCCCGGTCATGGAGCGCGGCGGCTCCGTTGACTGCTTCGACCGCTGCGGCGGGAAAATGCTTCTCTGTGCGCTCTGGGATATGCGCGCGCAGGAGCTTTACGACGAGACCGGAGCGCGCATTACGCACTTAAACGACGCCGCGCTGCGCGGAAAATATGTCGCCCGGCCGGAAACGCTCACCTTCACGGCGGAAGACCACGAGGTGCACGGCTTTGTTTTGAAGCCGATGAACTTTGAGCCGGGGGGAAAATACCCCGTCATTCTCGATGTCCACGGCGGCCCGAAAACCGTGTACGGCCCGGTGTTTTACCATGAAATGCAGTACTGGGCGGGCAGGGGATACTTCGTCATTTTCTGTAACCCCACGGGCAGCGACGGGCGCGGTGCGTTCATGGACATCCGCGGCAAATACGGCACGGTGGATTTCGACGATCTCATGGCCTTCTGCGACGCGGCGCTCGCCGCTTACCCGGAGATGGACCGCGATAATCTCTTCGAGACCGGCGGCTCCTACGGCGGATTTATGACCAACTGGATCATCGGCCACACCGACCGCTTCCGCGCCTGCGCCAGCCAGCGCTCCATATCAAACTGGACGAGCTTTTACGGCGTATCCGATATCGGCCCCGACTTTTCCGAGGATCAGTGCGGCGCGTCCCTCTGGCCGGACGCGGAGAAGTTCTGGCAGCACAGCCCGATGAAATATGCCGATAAAGTCAAAACGCCCACACTCTTCATCCACTCGCTGGAGGATTACCGCTGCCCCGTCGATCAGGGGTATCAGATGTACGCCGCGCTCGTGGCGCACGGTGTGGAGAGCCGCCTTGTTCTCTTCCGCGGCGAGAACCACGAGCTTTCCCGCAGCGGCAAGCCGAAGCACCGGCTCCGCCGTCTGAACGAGATCACCGGCTGGTTTGACGCCCATCGGGGATAATGCCCTCTCCGCAGCGGAGAGTCCGCCCCTATGAGGGGTTTCCGATAACTTGCTTGCCTCCCCTGACAGGGGCGGTGGATTTTGCCGCAGGCAAAAGACGGAGGGTTTTCCCTTTTAGGTGGGCGGGGCAGAGCCCAAAGTACAAGAAGCGAAAAAGCCGATGACTCAAACGAGCCATCGGCTTTTCGTATGGATGGGAAAGTATTACTTTTTCTTTCTCCGCCGGAAGGCGATACCGGCGCCGATACCGACAGCCACACCGGCCAGACCGACCGGGAGGAGTATCCGCCACACGCTGCCCGTCGAAGCCGGTTCGGTCGGCTCGGCAGCGGGTTTCGCGGTGGGCCCGGGCGTGGCGGTGGGGGCAGGGGAGGGGCTTGCCTCAACTTCCGCAGCGGGGATCGCTTCCGTCTCGGTGCAGCCGCAGAGCGTGCAGACGCGCTCCTGCTCGCCTTTCTCGCTTTCCGTCGGCTCCTGCGTGACGGTCCAGTCTCCAAAGGCATGCGCGCCGGTTTCCGTGAGAAGCTTGCCGCAGCGGGAATATTTCTGCGTGTGCTCCGTCTCGGTGACGGTCCATTCCGGCACGCAGCCGTCCACATGGTTCGAGCGGTCGATATCGCCGTATCTCTCGCCGCAGACCTCGCACTTTGCCCGCCGGAGGCAGGTCGCCGTGCCGCCGGTATGTCCCGTGGCAGGGATCACCGTGCCGGTGCTCAGCAGAGCATCGCAGTCCTTGCAGTATGTATCGCCGGTATAGCCGTCCTGCGCGCAGGTCGCTTCCACTGCGTCGCGCACCTCCGCGCCGCCGGAATGCCCCGTGGCGGGGATCACCGTGCCGGAGGTCAGCAGGGCATCGCAGTCCTTGCAGTATGTATCGCCGGTATAGCCCGCTGTCGTGCAGGTCGCTTCCACCGCGCCGCGGATCTCTTCGTTGCCGGTGTGGTTGTTGGGGTCAAAATTGCCCCACTCGTATACATACGTCTCCGTTCCCTTGTAGTAGCAGGTGCCGCAGTTCTTGTAGTACACAGGCCTGGAGACGCAGGTGGCCGGAGACTTAAGGTGCATATTGCCCTCCGAGAACCAATGCGTGCTCTTCGCGGTTTTCCCTTCGGTGCAGTAGAGGCAGCGAACCCAGTGGTATTCGGCGTCTCTTCCTACGTCCGTGTCAGAGCGCCAGTCCCAGCGCGCAGGAAAAGTATGATCGGCATGGAAGTACGTTCCGCCGCAAACGGCGCAAGTGCCGTATGTGCCGCAGTGCGCAGTGCTGCTGTTGCAGTTTCCCTTTTCAGCCGCGTCGCAGCCATCGCGCCGGCAGGTGCGGGTGTGGGTGTTGTCGCCGTTGGACTGCCACTCGCTCCAGATGTGGCCGAGAATGCCGTATTGAGCGCCGCACAGCTCGCAGGTTTTGCCTGTGGTGCAGGTGGGCGTTTCGGTGCCGCCAGTGTGTTTAAACATATCCTGCCAGGAAGAGAACTGATATTCATAATCGCAGTACGTACATTTAACGCGTGCCCAATGATACTCTGGGTCAGGAGTACTGCTGATAGGGGTGGGAAAGAACTTAATGATTGGGAAATCTCCTTTCCTGCCGCAGTTTTCGCATTTGTCATAAAAAACCCACGACGACGCATCGTCCGCCGCCGCCGATGGCGTCATCCCCGGCAGAAGGTTCAGCAGCAGCACGGCGGTAAGGATCGCGATCCAGAATTTTTTCTTCATCCTCATACCCTCCTTGAGATAATATATTTCTCTCCGCTCTGGCATACACACCAAAAGTATAACATGCCGCGGAGAGAAACGCAACAGCAAAAAAACAGCCGTCCCATGAAGGACGACTGTTTTTACTGGTGCGCGAGGGGGGACTTGAACCCCCACGTCCGGAGTGGACACTAGAACCTGAATCTAGCGAGTCTACCAATTCCACCACTCGCGCATGCTGTCAGCTTGCCTATAATAGCATTTACGCTCAGAATTGTCAACAGAAAAATTTCCTGTTCCGTCATTTTTCTCCCGCGGGGGAAAGCCTTGTTTCCGCACACAGAATATGGTAAAATCCTTCCAAAGAGGTGTTGCATCATGCATATGACCGATCTCATTGAAAAGAAAAAACAGGGTCAGACTCTCACGCAGGAGGAGTTGCATTTTATCGTCCACGGCTACACGGCGGGGGATATCCCGGATTACCAGATGTCCGCGCTGATGATGGCGATCTATTTCCGCGGCATGACGCCGGAGGAAACGGCGCAGCTCACCATAGAAATGGAGCACTCCGGCGACGTGGTCGATCTCTCGCCGCTCGGCGAGCACACCGCCGACAAGCATTCGACCGGCGGCGTCGGCGACAAGACCTCGCTTGTCCTGTGCCCGATGGTGGCGGCGTGCGGCGGCAAAATGGCGAAAATGTCCGGCCGCGGTCTCGGACACACCGGCGGCACGATCGACAAGCTCGAATCCTTCCCCGGCTTTTCCACCGCCATGACGCCCGAAAAATTCCTCGAAAACGCCGAGAACGTCGGTTTTGTGATTGCCGGGCAGACGGCGAATCTCGCCCCGGCGGATAAGAAAATGTACGCGCTGCGCGACGTGACCGCGACGGTGGACTCCATCCCGCTGATCGTTTCGAGCATCATGGCCAAGAAGCTCGCCTCCGGCGCTCGCACCATCGTGCTGGACGTGAAGACCGGCTCCGGCGCGTTCATGGAAACGGAGGAATCCGCCTTTGAGCTCGCGCGGCAGATGGTGAGCGTCGGCAAGCACGCCGGGCGCAACATGGCCGCCGTTGTGACCGATATGGACCAGCCGCTCGGCTTTGCCGTCGGCAACGCGCTGGAGGTCAAGGAAGCGATTTCCGTCCTGCGCGGCGCGGACGTGCCGGATCTGCGCGAGCTGTGCCTTGTGCTCGGCACGAATATCCTCGTCCGCAGCGGCCTCGCTGAAACGGAAGAGGAAGCCCGCGCGCGGCTGGAAAAGTCCATCGAGAGCGGCGCGGCGCTCGATAAGCTCGCGGCCATGGTCCGCACGCAGGGCGGCGACCCCGCCGCCGTATACGACACGTCCCTGCTGCCGCAGGCCCCGGTCGTGCGCACGGTCAAGGCCCCATGCGACGGCTACATCGCTGCGATGGAAGCGAAAGACATCGGCCTTGTCTCCATGCATCTCGGCGGCGGCCGCGCTACGAAGGAGGACGTGATCGACCTTTCCGTCGGCGTCGTGCTCGCGGCGAAGGACGGGGCGTATCTCCATACGGGCGACACGCTTGCCACCATCCACGCCAAAACCGAAGCGGACGCCGCCGCGGCGGAGGAAGAGCTTTTGAAGTGCTACACTTTCTCCGACGAAGCGCCCGTCCGCCCGCCGTTCATCCGCGGCGTTGTGACCTGATTCTGTTATTTTTTAAAATAGGAGTGACCCAATGAGAAACGAGTATCCCCTGTATCTGAACGGCGCATGGATGCCGCAGACCGATGGCTGCGTGCGCGAGGACATCGAGCCCGCGACGGGCAAGCCCCTCTTCACAGTGCACCGCGCCGGCTCTGCCGATGTGGAGAGCGCGCTTGCGAGCGCCGCGGCGGCGTTCCCCGGCTGGGCCGCGGCGATGGCGGACGTGCGCGAGCGCGTGTTGCTGCGCGCCGCGGACGTTATGGAGAGCCGCGCGGAGGAATTTCTGGAGCTGCTCGTCCGCGAAGGCGGCAAGGCGCAGTCCATCGCGCGCGGCGAATTTGTCGGCAGCGTGAATCTCTTCCGCGTCGCGGCGGGCGAATGCCGCCGCCACACGACGGAGATGTACCCGGCGGGCAAGCCGGGGCAGATGTCTCTGGCTGTGCGTCATCCGCTCGGCGTCATTCTGGGAATACTCCCGTTCAACTATCCGCTGATCCTCTCGGTGAAAAAGCTGGCGTTCGCGCTGGCCGCGGGCAACAGCTTCATTCTCAAGCCGTCGCCGCACACCCCGGCGGTGTGCCTGCTGCTCGGCGAGGTGCTGCACGAGGCTGGTCTCCCGGCGGGCGTGCTCAACGTTGTCCCGGTCGCGGACGAGAGCCTTTCCGCGGTGCTCGCGCAGGATAAGCGCGTGCGCATGGTGTCGTTCACCGGCGGCGGAAACGCCGGACGGAAGATCGCCATGGCTGCGGCGCAGGACTTCAAGCGCACGGCGATGGAGCTCGGCGGCAAAAACCCGCTGCTTGTGCTGCGCGACTACGATCTCGACGAGGCCGTGAAGACCGCGGGGCTCGGCGCGTTCAGCAACCAGGGGCAGCTCTGCATGGCAACATCGCGCATCCTTGTGGAAGAGCCGCTGTACGAAGCGTTCTGCGAAAAGCTGCGCGACTACGCGCTCTCGCTCAAGGTCGGCGATCCGACCGACCCGGACGTGTTCATCGGCCCGCTGATCGACGAGCGCCACTGCGATTTTGTCCAGTCGCAGGTAGACGATGCCGTATCGAAGGGCGCAGCGCTCCTCTGCGGCGGCACGCACGAAGGGCCGTTCTTCCGCCCGACGGTGCTCTGCAACGTGGACGAGAGCATGCGCATCTTCTATGAGGAGAGCTTCGCGCCGGTCACGAGCGTGATTCCCGTGAAGGATGCCGACGAAGCGCTTGCCAAGTGCAACGACAATCTGTTCGGCCTCTCCGCCGCGGTGCTCACGCACGATCTCGACCGCGCCATGGAACTCGGCATGAAGATCGAGGCGGGCATGGTACACATCAACGATCTCACGTACCTCAGCTCCACGACCGCCCCCTGCGGCGGCTGGAAGGAGAGCGGCGTCGGACGCGAGGGCGGTCAGTTCTCCATGGACGACTACACCGAGCTCAAATGGCTCACATTCCAGAGCAAGCGCACGTGGTGAAACGATAAGCAACAGAAAACCGCCCTTTCCGGAATATCCCCGGAAAGGGCGGTTTCTTAATATGGCTCCCTCTGAATATGGCTCCCTCTGACGAGGGAGCTGGCAGCGGCAAAGCCGCTGACTGAGGGAGAGAAAAACCGCAGTATTCCGCGCCAGACGTCTCTCCCTCCGTCTTTTGCCTTCGGCAAAATCCACCTCCCTCGTCAGAGGGAGGCAAGCAAGATTTCGGAAAATCAACTTGGCTCCCCTAACAGGGAAGCTGTCAGCCGTAAGGCTGACGGAGGGATTGTCTTTCGGTCTTGCCGATACGTACAATCCCTCCGTCAAACCCTGCGGGTTTGCCACCTCCCTTTACACAAGGGAGGCATTTTTACGCTTTCGCCTGTTTGTACCTTTCTGCACCCCACCACTTGGGCAGGAGCTCACGGAGCGTCACGGTCTCGCGCTTTGCGTAATCGACCAGGATCTCCATATCCTTGTTTTCCTCGTTGAGCTGATAGAAGAACTCCCGGCACGCGCCGCACGGCATCCCGCTGCCCTCGCCGCAGGGCGGCCTGTCCCGAAAGGCGATCATCCGCCGTACCTTCGTCTGCCCGCTCTGCATGTACATGTTCAGCCCCGCGACGCGCTCGGCGCAGAGATTCATCACGCCGCTGCACGCTTCAATGCAGAATCCTGTATAAATTTCGCCGTTGTCCGCTTCCAGCGCGCATACGACGTGGTGCGCGTACACGAACGGTGAAACATCCTCCGGATGATACTCCTTCGCCGCCGCCTCATACAGCCTTTCCCAGATATCCAATGAAAAGCCCTCCGTAGCATTATGAAAACTATATTATGTAAATAAAATTACGTCAACTCATCGAGCGCCGCCCGCATATTTTCCTCGGAATACTCCACGTTTGCCGACCACAGCCGCGCAAGCTCCACGCGCTCTCCAAAGCTGAGAGCGCCGTTTTCCGTCCGCACGGCTGCGCCGAGCGCGTAGAGCATGGCGGTGCTCAAAACGGCAAACGCCGCGCGCGCCGGCAGCGCGCGCCCCTCGTCCGCAAGCAGGTGCCGCAGCAGGAAATAGACGAGCAGCTGCTCATATTCCGTCTCCCACGCGGCGGAAACGGCGTGGAACCCGGCAAAATCGACCGGCCCCGCCAGCTTTGCGAGCGTTTCCGTCCATCCCGGCTCCAGCGGTTCAAGAGAAGCGAAAAACGCCGCCCACGCGCGCGCCGTCCGCCGGGGCAGGGAAGCGCCGGCGAGCGTGAGAATTTTTCGCATCCGTCCGCCGAGAGTGAGCCGCCGGTCCTGCGCGGCGTCCAGCAGCTTCTGCCGGAAGAGCAGAAGCTCCACGGTCTCGCGCGGCGGCGCTTTCGATACCGCGCCGCGAAGTGTCACCTTTTCCGTCTGGGAAAGCAGAAGCCGCGCCGCCTCCTCGCAGCAGAGCCCCAGCCCGATCTCCGTCCGCCAGGGCAGAAACACCCGGTAGCGCGGATGATCGCGGCAGATATTGCAGAGCGCGCTCTCGCCGAGCGTGCGCTGCAATTCGCAGAGATTATCGTCCCGGAGCATCGCGCACCGCCCCGCCGCGTTCAGCCGGAAGTGCGGCGGCTCGCCCGGCTCGACGGTCGCGCGCACGCGCTCACCGAAGGCTCCGGGCAGCGCGGCGTACTGCGCCGCGCTCTTCTTGTCAATGTCGATCTCCCAGCCGATGCAGCAGTTGTGGCGGCACGCGCCCGCCGTGCAGCGAAACGCCTCATAATACGCGGGATACATTTCCGTCATGCCGGTCTCCTCCTTGCATTTACCGGAGAAGTATACCACAAAATGCCTTGCTCCGCTACCCCGTATGTGATACAATATATAGTGTTCAAAAGGAGCGTCACTGTGGAAGTATTGTATCTGGACAACAAGATCATCGTGTGCGTGAAGCCCGCGGGCGTCCTCTCCACGGACGAGCCGGGCGGCATGCCGTCCCTTCTGCGCGCCGCGCTCGGGGACGATACCGCCCCGGTCTACACCGTGCACCGGCTGGACGCCGCCGTTTCCGGCGTAATGGTCTACGCCCGCACGCGCCACGCCGCCGCCGACCTTGGCCGCGCGATCGAGCGCGGCGATGTGCGCAAGGAATATCTCGCCGTCGCCTGCGGCGCGCTGCTGGAGCAGCGCGGCGAGCTGCGCGATCTGCTGCGGCGCGACCGGAGACTGCGCAAAACGTTTCTCGCCGAAGCGCCGGGGAAGGACGTGCGCGAAGCGCGCCTTGCCTACGAAGTGCTCGCCTCTCGCGCCGGGCTCTCGCTCTGCCGCATCCGGCTGTACACGGGCCGCGCGCACCAGATCCGCTGTCAGCTCGCCGCGCGCGGCGCGCCGCTCTGGGGCGACGCAAAATACGGCGGCAGCGGGGAAGGGGATATCGCGCTTTTTTCCTGCGCTCTCGCCTTTCCGCACCCGCTCACCGGCGAGCTGCTGACATTTGCAAAAAAGCCGCCCGCGGCGTACCCGTGGACGGAATTTCCCGGGGAAGTATTATAAATGGAAACGAAACTCACAACGCTCTGCTATATGGAGCGCGGCGGCGAGTATCTGATGCTCCACCGCACGAAAAAGGAAAACGACGAGAACCGCGATAAATGGATCGGCGTCGGCGGCAAGTTCGAGCCGGGGGAGAGCCCGGAGGACTGTCTCCGCCGCGAGGTGCGCGAGGAAACGGGGCTCACGCTCACGCGCTGGCGGTACCGCGGCCTTGTGACGTTCGTCTCGGACGTGTGGCCGTGCGAATATATGCACCTGTTCACCGCGGACGCGTGGACGGGCGAGCAGCGCCCCTGCGACGAGGGCGAGCTTGCCTGGATCGGCAAGGACGAGCTGCTCACAAAAAAGCTCTGGGCGGGCGACAGAATTTTTCTTCGCCTGCTCGCGGAGGACGCGCCGTTTTTCTCGCTCAAGCTCGTCTACCGCGGCGAAGAGCTGACCGCCGCCGAGCTGGACGGCAAGCCGCTCGCCCTCGGATAAAAAGGGCGGAGTGCCAAATGCACCCCGTAGGGGCGGGGCTCTGCTCCGCCCATACAGGAGCACCCAATATACCCCGACGGGCGCGGGAACGCTCCGCCCAAAGCAAGCCCGTGGAAAACCTGCCCATTCCGCGCTCTCCGCGTGTCGCGGATTTCGCCCCTCTGTCAAAAACGCCCGGCGCCGGTGGAAAACATCGGCGCCGGGCGTTTTTGCGTCTTACACCTCCGGCGGCTTTCCGCGCAGCCGCCCGCCGCAGTATTAGGCGAACCGGCGCTGCACGGCGGGCAGCTCATACCCCTTGCTGCACCGCGCCTCCCGGCGCCCGTCCTTCCGCTGGAAAATATTTTCACCCTTCGACACATTTCATGCCTCCTTCTTATTTATAATATAGTAAATTGACTGCGGCAAAAAATGCCGGAATGGCCTGACTGCCAGTTTGACTGCCCGGAAATACTGGAATACATGCCAGTAATATATACACGTGTAAAGAAACTTACAGCTGTTAAGAAGTAACAAAAATTTTAACCGGAATAATGATGAAAAAATCGGGTGAAAGTCTTGCTTTTTTCACTTTCCCTATGCTATACTGACGCTGCATAATGAAAAGTGCCCATATCATAGAGGGGTGAACTCCACGATAAGAATT
>OLXV01000795.1_pt1 | contig 16606 bp, 13 predicted proteins | sample 1673481 | NCBI WGS metagenome assembly OLXV01 (sample SAMEA103958113, study PRJEB25191) | human gut metagenome
CCCAGTTGGGGAACGAGACCGTCACCGGCTACTGCGCCGTCCCCGGTTCCCGGACGCTGGCGGACACCCTGGACCTCAACGCCTGGACGGTGACGGACACGAAGCCATCCGGCGACGCCGCCGTGACCCTCCGCTTCGCCGAGGGCTGGCTCCTGATCCTCTATTCGGATGGCCAGGCCGCCGCATACAACAGCTATGCCGCCCCGGATACCCAGGGGCAATGCTTCTATCAGCTGCCGGAGGACGTCTGCGCCGCCGTCTCCGAGTTCCTTTCGGAAAATGGCACGCCCCACACCCTGGGAGACGGCGCCATCGGCGCCGGGACCTTTCAGCATTAACGAAAAAACGGAAGCGGAAGACGCAGTCTTCCGCTTCCGTTTTTCTCATTTCAGAACCACATTCTCCGCACCCAGGACCTCCCGGCACTCGGAAAGCAGGGCATCGTGAAGGCCCAGGTAGCCTTGCAGGACCTTCCGGTTGTCGGCCATCACCAGCTTCACCACGTCTTTCCCAGGGAACATGGTGAAGACCAGCCGCATGTGCCGCAGCTCCGGGGACGTAAGGGAGGGGAATTTCAGGTAGAGGGTCTGCTTCCTCTCTCCCGCCGGAGCGGCCGCCACATCCGGCAGGGCGCTCTCCAGCAGGACAGCGGAGTCGCAGAGGATCTGGGGTGGCTTGTCCTCCCGCAGGGAGAGCTTGCCCCGGACCGCCACGGCCAGGCCCTCCTTCAGGTAGGCCCCGGACTGCTCCAGCGTCCGGGAGAAGCAGAGAAGCTCGATGGAGCCGGTGTCATCCTCCACCGTGACGTAGGCCATGAGGGTATTGTTCTTTGTTGTCTTGGTCTTGCTGGAACTCACCACGCCGCAAACGGTGAGGTGCTGGCCGTCCTCGTCAAGGAGGGCGACACCGTGAACGCGGGCAGCGTCCTCGTCGCCGTGGGCAAGAAGGGCGAGAGCTATCAGGGCGCGTCCGCGCCTGCCGCTGCGCCCGCACCGGCTCCGGCTCCCGCCGCTGCCCCTGCCGCGCCTGCGCCTGCCCCGGTGGTATATCCGCATGAGGTGGATCGCTATGCGTTCGACGCCGCCGTGGCCGCCGCAATCGCCGCCTATACCGGCCGCGATATAAAGGGCTTCCGTATCACCAGGATCACAAAAATATGATCTGAACCAAACCAGAACAAAAAAGACCAATTAAGATTATTTCAGGAGGATTTAATAAAATGGTGCGTAGGTTTATCGTGAACGTAAACGGCACAGCTTACGATGTTGAAGTTGAAGAAGTTGGCGGCGTTGCCGGCCGTCCCGCTGCCTTTGTGGCTCCCTCTCCTTATATGAATGCGGCCCCCATGTATGCCGCCCCCGCTCCCGCGCCCGTGTATAGCGCGCCCGCCGCTCCCGTAGCGCCCGCTGCGCCTGTTGCTCCCGCGCCCGCTGCGGCTCCCGCTCCCGCCGCTGCGCCCGCTGCCCCTGCAGCCGCGCCTGCTGCCGCCCCCGCCGCCGGCCAGACCGCCGTTACCGCCCCCATGCCCGGCAACATACTGGACATTAAGGTAAACGTTGGCGACACCGTGAACGCGGATGATGTTGTTATCATACTTGAAGCCATGAAGATGGAGAACGAGATATTCGCCCCCGCTTCCGGCAAGGTTATAGCCATAAACACCACCAAGGGCGCTTCCGTCAACTCCGGCGATTGCCTGCTGGTGATAGGCTAAGCGGCCCCGCTTTTGCCGATTCCGATTGAAAGGAGAGCAAAATGGGAGAAGCAATTCAAAGCTTTTTTGAAATGACCGGCTTTTCCATGATAGCCAACGATCCTAAGGTACTTATAATGATAGTAATATCATTGGCGCTGATGTATCTGGCCATCGTGAAGAAATTCGAGCCGTTGCTGCTGCTGCCGATAGCTTTCGGTATGCTGCTTACCAATCTGCCCGGCGCGGAAATGTATCACCGCGAGCTTTTTGCCAGCGGCCATGTTGACTGGGCCGCGCTGAGCGATCAGGGAGGTCTTATAGACTATCTGTACCTTGGCATAAAACTGGGCATTTATCCCTGCCTTATATTCATGGGCGTGGGCGCGGGCACGGACTTCGGCCCCCTTATCGCCAACCCCAAGACCCTGTTCATGGGTGCTGCTGCCCAGTTAGGCATATTCATTGCCTTCATGGGTGCCATCGGCCTTACCGCCTTGTTCCCCAATGCATTTAACTTCGGCGTAAGGGAAGCGTCCTCCATAGGTATAATCGGCGGTGCGGACGGCCCGACGGCAATATACGTAACGCTCAGGCTTGCGCCGCAGCTGCTTGGCCCCATTGCCGTTGCAGCGTATTCTTACATGGCGCTTGTTCCCGTAATTCAGCCGCCTATAATGAAGGCGCTGACCACAAAGAAGGAACGCCAAATATCCATGGAGCAGCTCAGGCCTGTTTCCAAAACCGAAAAGATAATATTCCCCATAGTTGTTACTATATTCGTGTCCCTGCTGGTTCCCTCTGCGGCTCCGCTTATCGGCATGCTGATGTTTGGTAACCTGCTCAAGGAATGCGGCGTGACCGAAAGGCTTTCCAAGACCGCGCAGAACGAGCTGATGAATATCGTTACCATATTCCTTGGCGTATCCGTCGGCGCGACTGCGACCGCTGACATATTCCTTACATGGCAGACTATTGGTATACTGCTTATGGGCGTATGCGCGTTTGCGTTCGGTACTGCTGGCGGCGTGCTGATAGCCAAGCTTATGAACAAGCTTTCCGGCGGCAAGATCAATCCGCTTATCGGCTCCGCGGGCGTTTCCGCCGTTCCTATGGCGGCGCGCGTGTCTCAGGTAGTAGGTCAGAAGGAAAAGCCCGGCAACTATCTTTTGATGCATGCCATGGGTCCCAATGTGGCGGGCGTTATAGGTTCCGCAATAGCTGCGGGCGTTCTGCTTTCGCTCTATTGGGTACACTAATATAACACAAAGCAACTTATCAAGGAGGAATCCGGATGAGCAAGAAAATATTTATTACCGATACTATATTGAGGGACGCGCATCAGTCCCAGGCAGCCACCCGTATGCGCACGGAAGATATGCTTCCCGCATGCGAAGTGCTGGACAGCATTGGCTATTGGTCACTGGAGTGCTGGGGCGGAGCCACGTTTGACGCATGCCTCCGCTTCCTCAACGAGGATCCGTGGGACAGGCTGAGAAAGCTTAAAAAGGCGCTGCCCAATACCAAACTGCAGATGCTTTTCCGCGGCCAGAATATACTGGGCTATAAGCATTATGCCGACGACGTTGTGGAGCAGTTCTGTCGCAAGGCGATAGAGAACGGAATCGATGTCATAAGGATATTTGATGCTCTTAACGACGTGCGCAATCTTGAATCCGCCATAAAGTATACAAAGAAATACGGCGGAATATGCGAACCCGCCATAAGCTACACCATCAGCCCCGTGCATAACGAGGATTACTTCGTTAAGGTGGCTAAGGAACTGGAGCAGATGGGCGCGGACGTTATATGCATAAAGGACATGGCGAATCTGCTGCTGCCCTATGATGCGTATTCGCTGATAAAGCGCATGAAGGAAGAAATAAGCGTGCCTATACATCTGCATACGCACAACACTTCCGGCACCGGCGACATGACTTATCTCATGGCCGTACAGGCGGGCGTGGATATAGTTGACTGCGCGCTCAGCCCCCTTGCAAACGGCACCAGCCAGCCCGCTACGGAGTCCCTTGTGGCAACGCTGAAGGGCACGGAGTACGACACAGGGCTTGACCTTGAAAAGATGGCCGTTGCCGCCAAGCATTTCCGCGACGTTGCGCAGAAGCTGAAGGATGAAGGCTTCCTTGATCCCAAGGTGCTCAACGTTGATACGAACACGCTTATATATCAGGTTCCCGGCGGAATGCTTTCCAACCTTATCAGCCAGCTTAAGCAGCTGAATGCAGAGGATAAGTATTACGATGTGCTGGCGGAGATCCCCCGCGTACGCGAGGACTTTGGCTATCCCCCGCTGGTAACGCCTACCAGCCAGATAGTCGGCTCACAGGCCGTGCTTAACGTGGTTTCCGGCGGAAGGTACAAAACCTTCTCTAAGGAATCCAAGGCCCTGCTGCGCGGCGAATACGGCGCACTGCCCGGAAAGGTGAATGAAGAAGTGCGCAAGAAGGCCATTGGCGATGCGGAAGTTATAACCTGCCGCCCGGCGGATCTGCTCAAGCCGGAGCTTGAAAAGTACCGCGAGGAGATAAAGGACGTTATGCGTCAGGAAGAGGACGTGCTGAGCTATGCACTGTTCCCGCAGGTGGCCATGAAGTTCTTTGAGCAGCGTAATAACCCCAAGCCCAAGGAAGAGCCTAAGGCGGAAGTCCCCAAGGCAGCACCGGCACCCGCGTCCGCGCCTGCAGTAGCGGCACCCGCGCAGAAGATGCCCATGCATCCCGAACTGCCCGCGAAGCACCTTTTCGTTGAGGATATAACGATAGGCCGCTGATAGGTAAAATCGAATAAATGACTGAATCCGCACCCGTGCAGCCGTAAAAAGCAGCGCAGGTGCGGTTGCTTTATAGCCGTTTGCGCCGAAAATTCAATACAATTATGGCAAAGCGGGAACCTGTATTGAAAGTGAGGAATTTTTTTATTATAATCCAAGCATAAACACAGCACTATTTGGGGAGGTAAAGGATATGGCTGCGCAGAAGATAATGATTTGCGATGACCAGATAATGATACACGAAACCCTTGGCATGTATTTGGAAAACGAGGGCTATGAACATGTAAGCGCGATGGACGGCGAAGAAGCGCTGCAAAAATTTGAAACGGAGAAGCCTGATCTTATAATATTGGATATAATGATGCCCAAGCTTTCCGGCACGGACGTATGCCGTAAGCTTAGGGAAAAAAGCCGCGTGCCTATAATAATGCTAACGGCAAAGGGAGAAGAGATAGACCGGATACTTGGCCTTGAGCTGGGCGCGGATGATTACATAGTTAAGCCGTTCAGCGCGCGCGAAGTTGTGGCGCGGGTAAAGGCGGTGCTGAGAAGGCTTGCCATGGCGAAGGAGCACCCGCAGCAGGTGCTTCGCTTTGACGACCTTGAGATAAACATAAACAATTATGATGTCCGTGTAAAAGGCGAGCGTGTGCCGTTCACGCCGAAGGAAGTGGAGATATTCCAGCTTCTTGCATCGCACCCGGGCAAGGTATATGAACGGGAAACGATACTTTCGCTTGTGTGGGGCTATGATTTTTACGGCGATACGCGCGCGGTGGATACGCAGATAAAACGCATACGCCAAAAGCTGCCTGCGGAGGGAACGGTAAACTGGAGCATAAAAACGGTTTACGGCGTTGGGTACAAGTTTGAGGTAAGCAGATAATGAAGCATACTTTGCTTATAAAAACCGTATGCCTTGTGCTGTTCACGGTTATATTGAGCGCCGCCCTTACGGCGCTTGTTTTTCGCTATGCGGGCATAAAGAAATATGGTGAGCTGAAAACGAAGGAACTTATACCGAGGGCTGAGTTTATATCGAGCCGCGCGGCAGACCTTATGGAAGGGATACTGAGCCGCAAGGATTTTGAAAACATAGTCAATTACGATAGGCGCATATGGGATGCTGCGCCGTATCTTTATACGGCTGACGGTACACTTTTCGGCAGCATTACGAACGACCAGCTTGAGGCGAACACTAACATGATAGCGCCGTATCTTGCGGGCGTGCTTGCGGGCAGAGAGGTCAGCGGCAGCAGGGCCGGCGTCGTGGTAGGCGAGCCTATAACCGCAAGCGACGGCGCGATAATGGGTGCGGTGTTCCTGGTAAAACCAATGGACGAGCTCAGCACGGGCTGGGGTAATCTTACTTCATCGCTGCCGCTTGCCATGCTTTTGGTGGCGCTTATAATGGTGCCGGTGGCGTACTTTGGATCGCGCGGGCTTACAAAGCCGCTGAATAAGATGAACGAAGCCGCCGTAGCCATGACAAAAGGGGATTTTTCCGTGCGGGCTATTGAAAAAGGAGACGGCGAGGTGGCGCGGCTGGGCCACTCCTTAAACGAACTTTCAAGCGCGCTCAGCGGCACAATAGGCGCGCTTACGTTTGAGCGAAACCGGCTGAAAAGCGTGCTTGACGGGCTGCTGGAGGGCGTTATAGCCGTTAACGAAAGCGGAAAGATAATTCAGTTCAACCCCGCGTCCGTAACGCTTATGGGCTGCGCACATGGCGAAAGCATAGAGGATTCGCCAATGTATGGCGAGCTCCATTCCATGGTTGAACAGGTGCTTTCCGACGGCGTGAGCCGCTGGACGGAACAAAGCTATAAGGAAGCCGTGCTGCGCTTCACAATATCCGCCCTTGGGACGGACGGCAAGAACGAAGGCGCCATAATAATGATACAGGACGTTACGGAGTCGGCGCGGCTTGAGCAGACGCGGCGGGATTACGTTGCAAACGTGTCCCATGAGCTTAGAACGCCGATAGCATCCATACGCGGCCTTTCGGATGCGCTGTGCGACGGGCTGGTAAAGAAGGACGAGGACAGGCTGAGATACTATGGTTATATTCAGCACGAGGCCATGCGCCTTTCGCGCCTGATAGACGATTTGCTTGAACTGAGCCGGCTGCAATCGGGCACGGTTGCCATAGCGCGCTGCAAAATGAGCGTAAACGATTTGATATACGACGTTGCGGACAGATACAGCACGATAGCCAAGGATAACGGAAAAACGCTTTCCGTGTCCATGCCTGAAGGCGAGCATGAGGCGTACAGCAATCCTGACAGGTGCGAGCAGGTGCTCATAGCCCTGCTTGACAACGCCATAAAGCACAGCGCATCGGGCGAGGTTGACCTTAGCGTGGGCGAGGACGATGATAAATACACCATAAGCGTATCCAACCCCGGCGAAATAGCCGAAGCGGACATAGACCATCTGTTTGAGCGGTTCTATAAGGCGGACAGGGCGCATACAGGCGAAGGCACGGGCCTTGGCCTTGCAATAGCGAAGGAGATAATGGAGCTGATGGGCGAGCGCATATGGGCCGAAAGCAAGGATGGCCGCGTGGTGTTCAGCTTTACTGTTGCCAAGCGCCAAGGCACGGGAACGAATACGAACAAAGTGTGAAGTATACAGCAAATAGCTGCGGCAGGATTTGAAAAAAACTGTCGCGGTGTTATAATGTAATCAATGTATAAAATGGGAGGTAAAAAACATGAGCAGCGGCAAAATATTGATAGCTGACGACGACAGAAACGTGCATGAGTCACTTGGCATTTATCTTAAATCCGAAGGATTTGAAACCGTGGACGTATATGACGGTGCGGCGGCAGTAAGCGCGCTGGACGGCGACATTTCGCTTTGCGTTATGGACATAATGATGCCCATTATGAACGGCATTGACGCCTGCAAGGAAATACGCAAAAATTCGCAGGTGCCAATAATTATGCTTACTGCCAAGGGCGAAGAAATAGACAGAATACTCGGCCTTGAGCTGGGCGCGGATGACTATATCGTGAAGCCCTTCAGCCCGCGCGAGGTCGTGGCAAGGATAAAGGCCGTGCTTAGGCGCACAAGCGAACAGCAGAGCAACGACGACGGCCGCGTTACCTTAAACGGCCTTGTTATAGACATTAAGAGCTATACCGTCACATTAAAGGGGCAGCCGGTAATATGCACGCCGAAGGAAATAGAGATTCTTTATATGCTTGCTTCCAACCCCGGGCAGGTGTTCACAAGGGAGCAGCTGCTTAATAAGGTTTGGGGCTATGACTTTGCCGGCGAAACAAGAACCGTGGATACGCATATAAAGCGCATCCGTGCAAAGCTTGACAACACGGGCCTTAATTGGTCGATAAAGACCATATACGGCGTTGGCTATAAGTTCGAGGTAGAATAAAACTATGCTAAAAAGCGTGTTTTTCCGCCGGCTTGTTATAATGCTGTCCGTCGCAATGCTCATTGCGGCGGCCGTTATGCTTGGCGGCTATGTGTTTCTGAGCAAGGATGTTTATGCTGACATAAAGCTGGACGAGCTGCACCCTTCGCTTGATGCGGCGGAGCAGCTTGCCAAGGAATACATGGCGGGCGAAATAGATAAAGACGTGTTTGAACGGCTGGCGGCAAAGCTGCTGCCGTCCAATACCGGCACGGTGCTTTACCTTGACGCGGAAGGAAACACGCTTTTTTATGTGGACAGCTTGCTTAATACGGATGCTGAGGGCGCGAAAAAACTGCTGTATGAGCAGATACTTTCCGCCGAGGGCGGCGCGGACGTTAAACAGAACCGGCTTAGAATGAAAGAGGACAGCTCCGCCCTTGCGCTGGGCTGCCCAATATTCGACGATGATGGAAACATACTCGGCGCGGTGGTCATGCTCAGTTCGCTTAAACTCGTTACCAACGCAACGGGGCGTATGTCCATGCTCGTGCTTATGCTCACCACGATAGCCATACCCGTGGCGCTGCTTATGATGGTTTGGCGTGCGAAGAACATTGCCGACCCAATACGCCGCATGAACGACGCCGCGAAGGCGATGGCAAAGGGCGATTTTGACATAAGGCTTGATGAAGATATTCCGGGCGAGGTCGGCGAACTTGCCGGTTCGCTCAATAACCTTTGCGCGGAACTTGACCATACTATTCGCCAACTCAGCAGCGAAAAGGGCCAGCTTGATCAGTTGCTGCAAAGCCTTACGGACGGCGTTGTGGCAATAGACGAGCACGGCACGCTCATACATTACAATTCCGCAATAATGCGCATGTTCGGTGCGGTCAGCGTATCAAAGCGCGAGGAATTGATACCCGACGAAAAGGTATGGAAGGTGTTTGACGAGGTTTTCAATTCCGGCAAGCCTCAGACCATAACCTACCCCATGGCTGGTGACAAGGTGCTGTGGATAACTATATCGCCTGTTGTAACGTCCAGCCGCGAACGCACGGGCGTTGTGGGCCTGTTTAAGGACATGACGGAGATGGAGCGGGTCGAAAAGCTCAGGCGGGATTATGTTGCAAATGTTTCGCACGAACTGCGGACGCCGCTCACCGCTGTAAGGGGATTGCTTGAGCCGCTTGCCGACGGAATGGTGAAGGACGAAGCGGACAGGCAGCGGTACTACAGGATAATGCTGCACGAGGTGCTCAGGCTTTCGCGTCTTATAACGGACATGATGACGCTCAGCCGCCTGCAATCCGGCACGGAATACATGGAGATAACCCGCGTGGATGTGAACGAGCTGGTGCAGGATATTGCAAGCGCGTATTCTTCAACGCTGGCCGATAAGGGCGTGAACTTAGTGCTTGACTGCCCGCGGCCTGTGCCCGATGCGATGACCGATCCGGACAGGATAGAGCAGGTGCTTGTTATATTGCTGGATAATGCCTCGCGCTACACGCCAAAGGGCGGCACCATAACAATATCCGCCCGCAATGCGAAGGAGAAAATACAGCTGTCCGTGACCGATACCGGCTGCGGCATACCTGAAAGCGATCTGCCGCATATATTTGAACGATTCTATAAGGTGGATAAGTCCCATAGCGAAGGCGGCACGGGGCTTGGACTGTCTATAGCGCAGTTCATAATGGAAAAGCTTGGCGAAACGATAAGCGTTGAAAGCGAAGTCGGCAAGGGTACGTGTTTTACGCTTACTTTGCAGCGCTATGTACGCAACGCCATAGCATTGGGGCCGGCGGGCGAAAAGCATACCCGCTACGGCGACGATGACGAAAAGGATGAATACGTTCCCAACGACGCCGATATTCAAGATGATGACGATGTGGTGGATGCGCATTACGAGGTTATAGAGCAGCCGCAGAAGGCCGAAAAGCCACAAAAAGCCGAGAAAACGCAAAAGGCGGAAAAAACGCAGAATAAAGCGGAAAGGCAGGGCAAACGATGAGCCTTTGCAGCATATGCCCGCGAAAATGCGCCGCGGACCGCGCAAAAGCTTCGGGCTACTGCGGCGCGTGCGAAAAGGCGCATATTGCCCGCGCCGCGCTGCACCGCTGGGAAGAGCCGATAATAAGCGGCGAACGCGGCAGCGGCACCATATTTTTCTGCGGGTGCAACCTTAACTGCATATTTTGCCAGAATTATAAAATTAACCACAGCGTGATGGGCATAGAGGCGGATGAAGAAACGCTTTGCCGCATAATGCTCGATCTTCAGCATCAGGGCGCGCATAACATAAACCTTGTTACGCCCGCGCCGCATGTGCCGCTGATAGCGCGCACATTACCACTTGCGCGCCAAGCTGGGCTTACGATACCTGTAGTTTACAATACCAACGCATATGAAAACGTGCAAACGCTGAAAATGCTTGAAGGGCTTATAGACATATATCTGCCGGACTTTAAGTACGTATCATCGTCGCTTGCAAAGAAATACAGCGATGCGGAGGATTATTTTGCCATTGCTGCGCAGGCTATTGCCGAAATGTACAGGCAGGTTGGGAACATAAAGCTGGATGAAAACGGCATGGCGGCTTCCGGCGTGCTGATACGGCACATGGTGCTTCCCGGCTGCGTTGACGATACGCGGCGGGTGCTGGACTATGTTTCAGCCAATTACCCGAAAAATGTCTATATATCGATAATGAGCCAGTACGCCCCGCCGAAGGACGATCTGCCCAGGCCCATCAATCGCCGCATAACAAAAGGCGAGTACGACAGGGCTTTGGATTACGCAATAAGCAAGGGCTTTGAAAACGTGTTCATACAGCAGCGTAATTCGGCAGACCTTTCATACACGCCGGATTTTGACGCGGACGTAATATTTGACCCAATAAAGCGGGCATAAAACCGGCAAAACAAGGGCAAATATGAACGGATTATTAACTTTAGTAATATTTGCTTAAAAAAGATTGCAAAGCGCAACATATAGTGTTACCATAACATCAGCGAAAGAAAGCGGGTCGTGACAATCGCAGTCATCTTCATTATTGTTTTCCTCCAACCATAAACAATCGGTGAATGGCGGGAAGGGGCAATCCGCAGTTCACCACCAATAGCTGACGACCCGAATCAAAGAGACTCTTAACATGGGTCTCTTTTTTTATGCATATGAATAACGGAACAAAACCGCTGAAGGGGGAACGAAAGCATATGGGGCGCATGAGGGCGGCGTTTAACGCGGCTATGGCGGCAATTGTAGCCGCGTTTATGGTAATAATGAGCATACAGGCGTATAAGGAGCTGTTTGTGCGGGAGACAGAACCGCCTGCGAAGCAGCGCACGGGCATAATAAACGTTTGGCATGTGGTTAAATACAAGCCGTATTCCGGCAGCGTAAGCACAATAATGGCCGATGCCGCAAGAAAGCTTGAAAAAAAGGAATACGGAGTGTTTTACAGCGTGGAAGGAATGATGGAGGAGGAATACGCAAGGCGGATCGAACGCGGCGAAAAGCCGGACGTGATATCCTTCCCGGCGGGGCTTATAGACGCGGACGGGCTCAGCGAGCTTGACGCGGGGAACTATGCCGAAATAAGCGGCGAACTGCTGCGTGCGGGCAGCAGTGAAGGCAAACTGTATGCAATACCATATGCGCAAAGCCCATGCGTGCTGATAGAGAACAACGAACTATCAAAGAAAATAGGAATAAACTTAGATGAAGGCAGCGTAGATGCGGCGGCTATATTTGCGGCCGTAAACGGGGCGGACGGCGGCGCGATAAAGCAAAGCATATTGTCCGGCAGGGCGGAAAGATGGGCGCTTATCGGCGCGGAAGGCGAGTGCCTCGATACGGCGGCGTTTAAGGAAGGCAAGGCGGTGCTTTGCATAGACGATGTGCGCACGGCGCGCGAGCTGAGCATGCTGAGCGAGCGGGGGAAGGGCTTTAACTATACCGTGCACGGCATAGCGGGTCAGTACGGCAACGCACAGCTTATCGCAATACCGTATACGGACGATGAATGGGTGAAGGAACATGCCGAAAGGCTGATACAGCTTATGCTTTCGCCAAAATATAGCCTGAGGATAGCCCAAACGGGGCTTTATCCTTCGGCGCCTTATGAAGATAAGGCGGAGAGCGCAAGCCCCGTGGATGCGCAGGAGTTACTCAACGGCACGCCATGCGTAAACGCGTTCTTGCTGAACCGGTATAAGGACGCCATTGCGGAGGAAGCTGCACGCGCGCTTTCGGGCGATAGCGGGGCGAATGAGGCCATAGTTAAAAGATATGGCGAGCTTTTTGACTGAGTATTGTGAAAAGGGCAAAAATAAAGTAAAATTAGGCTTGGTATAATACTGCTTGTTGGGAGAATGAGTAATGAAAGAACTGCCTTTTGAATTAAAACGGATGCTTGATGCGCTCGGTGCAAAGGAGAATGTGCCTATGGCGCAGTACACCTCCTTCAAAACGGGCGGCAGCGTGCGCATATTGGCCGAGCCGGACACGGCGGAGCATACTGCTGAGCTTATGCGCCTGATAGAGGCGGCTGGCGTAGAGCATTACGTTATAGGCAACGGCACAAATCTTTTGATAAGCGATAAAGGGCTTGATGCGATAGTTGTGCGCATAGGCGAGAAAATGGCGAACGTTGAGCGCAGCGGCCGCACGATAATCGCAGGTGCGGGTGCAAGCTATGCGGCAATGGCAAAGCAAAGCGTGCAATGGGGCCTGATGGGCCTTGAATGGGCGGCCGGCATACCGGGCACGGTAGGCGGCGCGGTTGCTATGAACGCCGGCGCATACGGCGGGGAGACGGCGGATGCGCTGAAAACCGTTATATATGCCGAGAACGGCGCAATAATAAAAGAAACCGTGGATAAAACCGCGTTTGGATACAGGCTGAGTCCGTATTGCGCGCCGGAACGCATAGTGATAGAGGCGGAGTTTGAACTGAACGACGATGACGGCAGCGCATACGAAAAAATGACGGACTACAATAAGCGCAGGCGCGAAAAGCAGCCCATAAACTATCCCAGTGCCGGCAGCGTATTCAAGCGGCCTGAAGGCCACTTTGCAGGCGCATTGATAGAGCAGGCCGGGATGAAGGGAACGCGCATAGGCGGCGCGGAGGTCAGCACGCTGCACGCGGGCTTTATAATAAACGCAGGTGGGGCAACATCGCGCAACGTATATGAGCTGATACGATTAGTGCAGCAAAAGGTGAAGGAACACAGCGGCGTGCAGCTTGAAACGGAAGTAAAGCTGCTTGGTGAATTCTAAGGAGGAACGGATGGAACTTATAATAGTCACAGGCCTGTCCGGCGGAGGAAAAACTCAGGCGCTCAGGTGTCTGGAGGACATGGGCTATTTCTGCGTGGACAATCTGCCGTGCGCAATGGTGGGCGGATTTGTGCAGCTTTGCCGCGATTCAAAGCCGCCCGTTGAAAAGGCCGCCGTGGTTATAGACAGCCGCGAAAGCGTTTTCGCCGGGGAGGTGCAGCAGGCGCATATGCAGCTATGCATGCTGCCTGTCAATTTCCATATACTGTATCTTGAATGCCGCGACGGCGTGCTTGAACGGCGCTATAACGAAAGCCGCCGCCCGCATCCGCTTAACCGCGACATACGCGAAGGCATAAAGGAAGAACGCGAGCTGCTCTCTTTCTTCCGCGACAGGGCGGAATATATAATAGACACGAGCGACTTAAAGCCGATGGAACTAAGAAGAAAGCTTGAAGAATACTTCAGCGGCGACAGGAAGGCCGAGTTCCAGTTGATAATAGAAAGCTTTGGCTATAAGCGCGGTGTGCCGTTTGAGGCGGATATGGTATTTGATATGCGCTTCAGCCCAAATCCGTTCTATGAAGCGGAATTGAGAGGGCTCAGCGGCAGGGACAAGCCCGTGCGGGACTTTATTGAGGCGGACGAGACATACGAAAGCTTTATAAACCAAACCGAATCTATGCTGAGGGAGCTTATTCCCGCGTTTGTAAAGCAGGGCAAGCGCAGGCTGCTCGTGGCCTTCGGCTGCACGGGCGGCAGGCACCGTTCCGTATGCGCAGCGGAGGAAATGCACAAAAGATTGAAGGACAGCTACTCGTCCCGCCTTATACACCGCGATGCGGGCATAGAGGCGGCGGACATACAGGAGCGCACAGGGGGAAAGGGAGAAAGCTGATGTCTTTTTCATCCACGGTAAAGGACGAATTGGTCGGCATAAAAACGCAAAGCCGCGAAGAAAGGCTTAGCATATTGTGCGGCCTGACGCATACCGCGGCGGCGGTTACGCTGGGCCGGGGCGGATTGGGCATAGAATACGTGAGCGAAAGCGAAAACGTGGCGGAGCTTGCCCGCGCACTAACGGCGGAGCTGTATGGCCTTAACGCTTCGTTTTCCACCCGTAAGCAGGAAGGATTGAAGCGCAGCAGCATAATCGTGCATGTTTCCGGCGAAGGGTGTAGGCAGCTGCTTATTGATTGCGGCAGCCTGCCAAATGATGACAACGAGGATTTTCAGCCCGGCAAAATACCCGAAAGCATGGCCGAAAGCGACGAGCGCATGCGCTGCCTGCTGCGCGGCGCATTCCTTGGCGGCGGCTCCGTGAGCGATCCCAAGAAGGGCTATCATCTTGAAATAGTCACGCGGCAGGAAAACTTTGCGGACACTTTGCGCGCCGCGGCAGAAGGCTACGGCATCCGCGCCAAGGTGACGGCAAGGAAGGCGAACTATATTTTTTATCTTAAGGAAGGCGAAAGCGTATCCGATTTTCTCAGCCTTGTCGGCGCAATGAACGGCACAATGGAATTTGAACAGATACGCGTGCTGCGCTTCATGGCGAACGACATAAACCGCCGCACCAATTTTGAGGATGCGAATATGCAGAAGGCGGCTATGGCGTCCGCCCAGCAAAGGATGGATATACAGCTTATAATAAAAGAACAGGGCATAGAAAGCCTTGGCGATAAGCTTAGGCAAACGGCGGAAGCAAGGATAAATAACCCCGAAGCTACGCTGACAGAGCTTGCGAAGGAGCTGGACATAACAAAATCCTGCCTTACGCACAGGCTTAAAAAGCTGTCCCAAATGGCGGAAGATATACGCCTTCACGGCAGCGGGGCAATGGAAGGAACGGGAGAGGAGAATATATGAGCGGCTTTACGCATCTGCATGTGCATACGGTATACAGCCTGCTTGACGGGGCGTCCAAAATACCGGCGCTTGTTTCGCGCGCGAAGGAACTGGGCATGGATTCCATTGCCATAACAGATCACGGCGTGATGTACGGCGTGATAGATTTCTATAAGGAATGCACAAAGCAGGGCATAAAACCAATACTCGGCATGGAGGCCTATGTTGCGCCGGCCTCGCTTTACGATAGGGAGGGTACAAGGGAATACAACCACCTTATTTTGCTTGCAAAGAACCAAATCGGCTATAAAAACCTTATGAAACTGAGCTCCATAGCTTTTGTGGACGGGTTTTATTATAAGCCGAGGATTGATTACGATATACTTGAAAAGTATCACGAAGGGATTATCTGCCTTTCCGCGTGCCTTGCGGGCAGCATACCGCAGGCGCTGCTGAACGGCCGCTACGATGATGCGCATGCGCTTGCGCTCAGGCTCAAACGCGTATTTGGCGATGATTTTTATATTGAACTGCAAAACCACGGCCTGCCGGAACAGCTGGAGGTGCTGCCAAAGCTTGCAAATTTGGCGCGGGAGCTGAACATAAAGGCCGTTGCCACGAACGATATCCATTATGTGGACAAGGCTGATGCCGAGGCGCAGGATCTTCTGCTTTGCATACAAACGGCTAAATACGTGGACGATGAAAACCGCATGCGTATGAGCGCGGATGAGTTCTATCTTAAAAGCGAAGAAGAGATGCGCGCCGCGCTGAAAGGATATGAATATGCCGTTGAAAATACGCGCGAGGTTGCGGATAAGTGCAGCGTGACCATTGCCTTCGGCGAAAGGCATCTGCCCGGCTTTACAGCGCCCGACGGCATGGATAATTTTGAATATCTTAAAAAGCTTTCCGAAGAAGGGCTTGAGAAGAAAATGCCCGATGCCGACGATGCCGCGCGTGAGCGGCTGAACACGGAACTTGAAATAATCCGCAGCATGGACTTTGTGGACTATTTCCTTATAGTGCGGGACTTTGTGGCATTTGCGCACAGCAAGGGCATATCCGTGGGCCCGGGCCGCGGCAGCGGCGCGGCGAGCCTTGTTGCATATTCGTTGGACATTACGGACGTTGACCCGCTTTTGTACGACCTTCCGTTTGAACGTTTCCTTAATCCGGAGCGCGTATCCATGCCGGACTTTGATATAGACTTCTGCGTTGAAAGGCGGCAGGAGGTAATAGACTACGTTGTTGAAAAATACGGCAAGGATAACGTGTCCCAGATAATCACGTTTTCGACCCTTGCGGCAAGGGCGGTTGTGAAGGACGTTGGCCGCGCGCTGAGGGTGCCGCTGCAGGACGTTAACAGAATAACAAAACTTATCCCAAGGACAGTCGATATGACGCTGAGCAAGGCGCTTGAAGTATCGGCGGAGCTGAAGGAGCTTTACGATAACGATCCGATGGTGACAAAGCTTATAGACCTTTCCTTAAAGCTCGAGGGCCTGCCAAGGAATCCCGGCACTCATGCGGCGGGCGTTGTTATAAGCGCGGAGCCTATAAGCGAATTTGTGCCGCTTCAGCGCAACGGGGACATTATTAC
>OLXV01000800.1_pt1 | contig 16542 bp, 6 predicted proteins | sample 1673481 | NCBI WGS metagenome assembly OLXV01 (sample SAMEA103958113, study PRJEB25191) | human gut metagenome
TAATTACTTTAGGGCCTATCAATGCTCCAAGTATAGATTCTCCTGTCGGATCAATATAATTCACACCATTGTTTCGACAGTACAAATAACGATTAAGCAATATGGGATATTCTGCAGTACCTCTAACAATATCTTTTTGCTCAAATCTACCCAATGCAGGCTCATACTGTCTGGCTCTCAGGTTAATCATGCCCGTCGCCGCATCGTAGGCTTCGGCGTTATAGGCAAAGCCGCTCACCTTCTGCGCGCCCATCTGCTCACCGAAAGCGGTATACGAGAAGGATTGCACCTTCACAGCAACATCCGGCAGGGCAGAGGACACCTTTTCGCCCGCAACAGGCGCAGTCACTGCCTGCGCAACCGAGCCGCGTCCATCATAGACATAGCTGGTCTTGCCGTCTGCCGTATACGCCGCGATGCGTTCCAAACCGTAGGCATAAGCGGTTGTCGCCGTATGACCGTTCGTTTCCGTCCGGGTTTCGGAGATCACCTGATAGTATTCCTGCGTGATATCGTACAGATAATCCGTCGTCGCCCACGCCAGTTCTTCCGGCACGTCCGCCGCGTCGTCCTGCGCCTGCGGGACAACGATTTCCGGCAGTCCGGCAATATTCCCGCGAAGCAGTTCTTCAAGCGTGGAGCGGGATGTGTCACCCGTTTCCTTTTTGCTCAGGCGCATACCGTTCGCATCGTAGGTAAACTGCTGCTGATACCCGTCATACCCGACGTAGGAGGTGAGCTGGTCGAGCGCGTCATACGCATAGCGATCCGTCAGCTTGCCGTAGGTCTTGCTGGTCAGCGTCTTTTGAATCAGGCTGCCGTTCTTATCATAGCTGTACGCAAGCTTGCTTTGACCGTTGGTCATGCCCGTGAGCTGATTGGCCGCATTATACGCCATTTTCAGCGTCACATTCTGGCCGTCCGTCCCGGTAATCGCCTTTTCCAGCATGTTTCCGGCCTTGTCATAGGCGTAGCTTTCGCCGTAGCCCGTACTTTGCAGGAAGCTGGTCAGCTCTCCGAGCGCGTTATACGCATAGCTGTTTTCCGTCTCCGTTCCGTTTTCCGTGCGCTTTTCGCCCGTGATGTAGCCGTTCCTGTCATAGCTGTAACGGAACGCAATGTCGCTTGTGCCGCTGGTGGCCTGCTCCGTCAGGTTGCCTACGCTGTCATACGCATAGCGCGTGGTCATGTTCCCGGAAACCGTCTGGATTCTTCTGCCCGCCGCGTCGTAGACGTAGCTCGTCGTTTCGCCATCCAGCCCCACAACGCCGGCCATTCGGTTCATCGCGTCATAGGTATAGCTGACCGTCCTGCTGTCAGGATAGGTCATGGACGTTTTGTTGCCGTATGCGTCGTAGGTATACGAAACCACGTCTCTATTGACATTCTCCACGGAGATCAGGAATCCCTGCTCATTGTACTGATAGCGAATCGTTCCGGCTTCGCTGGATACCTCTGTGAGCTTTCCGATTTCGTTGTAGCTGCTCGTGACGCTCTGCCCGTCCCCGACGTTCTGACGGGTCAATGCGCCCGTTTTGTCGTATTCAAACGTCATCACCGCGCCGTCCGCCTTGGTGACGCTGCTCAGCCATCCCTCCGGCGTGTAGGCATACTGCACCCTGTTGCCCAGCGCGTCGGTTTCGCTCGTCAGGTTTCCGTCCTTGTCGTAGGTGTACTTCGTCGCATGGCGCAGCGCGTCCGTCACCTGCACAATATGATCCATTGCGTCATAGGCATAGCTGGTTTTGCCGCCCAGCTCGTCAACAACCGCAATCAGCCTGTTGGCCTTGTCATACTGGTATTGCTTAGCGTTGCCTTCCGCATCCGTTTCGCCGATAATGTTGCCTGCAAGGTCATAGCTCAGGCTTTGACTTGCGCCGTTGGCATACGTCACCTGCTCCAGCAGGCTCTCCGCCGTGTAGCTGAACGTCGTCTGGTTGCCCAGTTCATCCGTCTGACCGACAAGGTTGCCCAGCGCGTCATAGGCATACGCGGTTTCCGTCCCGTCCGCCGCAATCTGCCTGACCATGCGTCCGAGCAGGTCGTATTCGTAGGCCGTCGTCTGTTCGCCCTGCGTCATGCGAACGACGTTTCCGCTTTCGTCATACGCGTATGCTGTCGCCAGCCCCGTGCGCGGCGTAGATTGAACCACACGGCCCAGTGCGTCATATTCGGTTACGTCCTTCGTTCCATCCGGGTAGATGATCTCCGTCGGATTGCCGTTCAGGTTGTAAGACAGCTTTATGCAGCGCCCTTCCGCATCCGTAACCGAGGAAACGTTGCCCATTGCGTCATACTCGTACAGGCTCTCGTTTCCGTTGGTCACAACAGAGATCAACTGGCTGTTTTCGTCATAGCCGTATTCGGTCACAAGCCCGGTTGCGTCTGTCTGCGTCGTCAGTCTGCCGGAAATATCGTAGGCATACTGCGTAACGGCGTTGCCCGGCGCTGTGATCTTGGTCACGTTGCCCAGAGCGTCGTATTCAAACAGCGCTTTCTGTCCCAGTGCATCGGTGATCTCGCTGACCAGTCCTGTCTTGCCGTAACGGTATCTCGTCGTGTGCTTGTTGGCATCCGTTTCGGAAATAACGCGTCCTGCTTTATCGTAGGCCGTCGCCAGCACACCGCCGTTCTTCTGAATAGCCGTCGTCGCGCGCCCGTTCTTGTCGTATTCCAGCCCGACGGCCTGTCCGAGCGCATCCGTCATGCCGATGAGATTGCCTGCCGCGTCATAGCTGTATGTCGTCGTATGGCCCAGCGCATCGGTGGTTTCGATGAGATTGCCCACGCAGTCATACGCATAGACAATTTTGCCGCCATTGGGCGCAATTTCCGCCGTCACGCGATTCAGCGCGTCGTATTCATACGCCGTCACATTGCCCAGCGCATCCGTCACGGAGAGCAGATTGCCGTTTGCATCGTAGCTGTACGCCGTCGCCGCGCCCATCGGATCGGTGATTGCGATGATTCTGCCCAGCAGGTCATATTCAACGGTCGTTTCGCCGCCAGGCTCGTTGACTTCGCGAATGACGTTTCCGCTTTCGTCATAATCCGTTCGGATGGTCGCGCCGTTGGGCAGCGTCCGCTCGACCATGTTGCCCATTACGTCGTAGCGATAGGTCTGCGTCGCGCCCGCCGCATCCGTCACGGAGATCGGGAAGCCCTGCGCGTCGTAGCGATAGGTCGTCACGCCGCCCGCCGCATTGGTTTCTGAAATCAGATTGCCCGCCGCGTCGTACTCGCTGGTCGTCGTATGACCGAGCGCATCCGTTTCCGTCAGGCGGTTTCCATTGCCGTCATAGGTGTACTTCGTCTGATTCAGCAGCGCGTCCTTGACTGTCGCCAGTTGGCTGTTGTGCGTGTAGGTCGCCGTCTGGGTCGTCTTATCCGGCAGCGTCGTTTCCAACACATTGCCCAGCGCGTCGTACTTGTAACGCGTTACATTGCCCAGCGGGTCGGTCGCGCTGATCTGCCTGCCAAGCGCATCATAGGTATAGCTGACGCTTGTTCCGTCCGCAAAGACGACGTTCAGCAGATTGCCGTTTGCGTCGTATTCATACTGCGTCACGTTGCCCAGCGCGCCCGTCATGCTCGCCAGATTGCCGTTCGCATCATAGCTGTATGCCGTTTCGTTGCCCAGCGCATCCACGGTTTTGGCCAGCAGGCCGTTGACATACGCATAGCTCGTCTGATTGCCCAGCGCGTCCGTCTTTTGGGTCAGACGGCCTTTGTGGTCGTATGCGTAGGTTGTCACGCCGCCATTCGGCGCGGTTTCCCGAACCAGATTACCATCCGCATCGTATTCATACAACGTCACCGAGCCGTTCAAATCGGTCAGCTTTGTAATCTGGTGATGATCGTTGTATTCCCTGTGAATCGTGCCTCCGTTTTCCAGCACGGTTGTGACGATATCGCCCGCATCGTTATAGGCGTAGGCGGTCACATGCCCCAGCGCGTCCGTCTTGCTGACAATTTCGCCCTGCTCGCCGTAGGTAAAGCTGGTTTCACCGCCCAACGCATCCACAATTCGAGTAGTGCGCTTTTGCTCATCAAAGAAATAGGTAACGACATTTCCTTCGGCATCCGTTGTTATCGTCTGACCGTCGCCGTACTGCATCCGATAGCGACCGTGGTTGCCGTCTTGCTGCTCGACAACGCGATCCTGTTCGTCGTATTTGTTCAGCACCTGACGCTGACCGTTGCCGTCATACCATTCGGTCATGCGGCCCTTTTTGTCGTAGGCATACTTTGTCGTCTTGCCTTCGGCATCCGTAAAGGAGCTGAGCTTCTTCCCGGAGTAGGTATAGCGCAGCGTCGCGCCGCCCGGCGTGGTGATGCCGACGATATGTCCGGCCTGATCCATTTCGACCAGCAGTTCTTCCTGACTGGGCGAGATGATCTTCGTCATCAGGCCGTCCTCGTCCCGGACGATTTCCGTAATATGCTGTCCGCTGTCCTTTTCAATGCGTTTGAGCAGACCGCCGGACGCAAACGCATAAACCGTCCCGTCCGTCAGGCTGATTCGATATTCGGTGTGCGCCGCGTCATAGGAGAGGAATTCATACTCCGTCGAGTTGCTTTCAAACGCCCCGTCCGCCTGCGCATAGAAGATCACTTCGCTGCCGTCCGCTCTGCGGTAGCCGACGCTGCCGTCATTGAACAGGCGGAGGTGCTGGCTGTATTCCGTCGTCCACTTTGCGCCGAACGGCCCGTCCGTTTCGTTGCTCTGCGTGTTATACGTTCTGACCACATCAAAGCCGGACGTTCCCAAATCTGCCAGCGCGTAATCCCGCGTCTGCAAATAGAAATTGCCCGTATTGAAGTTAATCGGTTCAAAGCCGAGCGAGCAGAAGCGATGCGGCCCCAGCAGGCTTTGATCCAGCGCGAAGCTCAGGCTCGGCGGATTGGGCGTGTCGGAGAAGGTATAGTTGCCGCCGTACAGGTCGTTGAGGTATTCCGACTGCGTGAAGTTTTCAACGTTGTGCTGTACGCCTTCAATGCGTTCCTCCGCCGCCAGACGCGTCATGGCCGCCTTCACCCATCCGCTCGTTCGGGTGAGTATCGAAGAAAGCCCGTCGCCCGGATCGTCGTATTCTCTGCGCGCCCGAACATGATAGACTGCATCTGCCTCATAATCGTAGTCGGTATACCGATTTTTCTGCGTCGATGCAATCTTCCGCCCGTTGCGGTAAATGTCAAACCAGAGCTCGTTTCCGCATGTGCCGTCGTCGCGGTTCGCGTCCGTCCATGTGAGTTCGTAGCGGCGGAGCTTTTCGTTTTCGTAGTAGTCGCCGTAGTCCGTCGCCTGCACGTTATAAGGCGCTTTCACCAACGTCGTTTTCAGCGCCCGCGTCTTGGCCGTCACGCCTTCCAGATGAATGGCTCTGAGCGTCACGCCGGAGGGCATGGTTGCCCGGATATACAGCTTTTTCGTGCCTTTGCTCAGGAAGGTATAGCCGCCCGTCGTGAAATCCGTCCACGTCGTTCCATCATACGAATACGCATACTTGCCGTTTTCTACCGTTTTTCCCGCCGCGTCGATGCAGAGCGTTTCCAAACGAATGGCATACGTTTCGTCTGCAAGCTCCAGCGCCGTGGATTGCCATGTGTCTGTCGCGTTCAGCGCGGTTCGCATGAGAATCGACGCAGCCGCACCGCTTCCGTAAAGCGCGCCGTCCGCATCCAGACCCAGCGCCGCAGCCTGATGAGTTGTTCCGTCCTCAAAGGGAAGCATATCCGCCGTAAAGCTGTTGCTGTTCCATTGTCCGTCCATGTACAGGCGCTGAACCGTCAACTGCGCCGCACAGTCCGTCGAGAGGGTCGGCATGGCTTCCGTCTGTTCTTCTTCATGCGTCAGATTAAACGCCGTCACAGGCCGAAGCAGTCTGACGCTGAAATGAACGGGATTCGATTCGTATACACCCACAATGTCCAGACCTTGAAGAACCGTTCCCGTCCCTTTCAAATGGGTGCGAACCGCCACTTGATTCTGCGGCGTGTCAAATTTGACATCGTATCCTTCTCGAATCGCCGTCCACGTTGCGCCGTGGTCGGTCGATACCTCATAGGAGATAGAGCCGCCCGCCGCCGGATTTTCAATGGTATGCAGTCGCACAGCCAACACAGGTTGCGCGGCTGTAAAGTTTTTGGACACCAGTGTGCCGGAATCCGCCATCACTTCCGCGCCCATATCCGACAATGCAAGTCCGTCGGCAGATTCAACTTTATTTTCGTCTTTCCAGATATCGCTCAGAATCAGCGATCCGGCCATGCCCTGCGAATAATGCAGCGCGCCCTGACGGTCAAGAGAAAGCACGGAGAGGGCATGAACGCTGTTTTCCGGGTAGAGAATCGGGTATACCGGGAATTTCAAATGGGACGTTGCGCCGCCCGGCTGTCCGTCCAGCACGAAAACGCCGCTGCTCTCCGAGCCGCTGTAATCGGCGGTATATTCGCCCTGCTTATAGGAGACGGTCAGGCACTCGCCCTGCTGCGGCGCGGTAATCGTTACGTCTGCCGAAACAGGCTTTGCGCTGTGATCGGCCTTGACGTATATGCCCTGAACCGTGCTCTCGTGCGCGGCAGCGTCATGCGCAGTCAGGATGATTTCAATGGTTTCTCCATCCGCAAATTCACCCGTGTCCAACACGCCGAGCTGTTCGGACAGCCTTTCGGTCGAATCGGCGTGAACGGTTACTTCTTTGCCGGACGAGCCTTTGGCCGTCAGCGTCCAGTTCGTCAGCGAAATATCCGAGACAACGCCCCAAATATCCAGAACGCCCGTCACAACCGCGCCGTTCTGCGGCGTAAGCAGCTCGACAACAGGCGGAGTGTGATCCAGATAGATCGTATGTTCCCATGCCGCAGCGTTTTCAAGCGCATCCGTCAGACGCAGCGTAATTCGATGTTCGCCGTCCGCCAGCCCGCCGATTTCAATTTCCCGGCTCCTGTTTTCGCTCACGTCGAGCGCTTCCCAAGCGCCGCCGTCAACGGCATACTCCATCCGGGCAAGACCGCTGTATGCGTCCGCCGCGCCTTTCCACGTCAGCATAACGCTGTCCGCCGCCGTCCATGCTGCGGGTTCAACGGAAGATTGGGTCAGCGTCGGCGCGATGCGGTCGATCTGAATCGACGCAGTTCCGGCTTCTCCGACGTTTTCGGCGATATCCACGCCCCGGATGCTCAGCGTATGCAGCCCGTCCGCAAACGACGAGATATCCGCTTCATATCCCGAACAGGTTTTATCGGAAAGCCCGGTTGTCTGGTATGCACCGCCGTCCCACGAAAGCTCCACGCGATTCAAATCGTTCAAATCGGCGATATTCGTCCATGAGATCGATGCGGTATTTTCCTTTGTCCAATCGTCAGGCAGTACGGACACGTCCGGCTGCGTCGGCGGCGTTCTGTCCACCTTGAGTTCCGCGCCTTTGGGCGCGCCGTAGTTGCCGTAGGTGTCTACGCCGCGCACATAGACCGCATGAACGCCATCCTCCAAGCCCACCGTCGAGACGGTCTGTGAGCCGTTTGCAGCGTTGGAAGCCGTATTCTGCCACGCCCATGTGTTCGCATCCGTTCCGATTGCAGGGTCAAGGATAAACTGAACATGCCCGTTGTCGCCCAGCGTGTCCCTGTTCAGCGGCATATCCGTCAAGCCTGCCCACGTGACCGTCCGAGCCTCCGCGTTGCTCCAGTCTGCCGGAGATACGCTGACCGTAGACGGCTGGTTGGGCGGCGTGGTGTCCGGCAGCGAAGCCTGCGCCTGACCATGCTGCGAGCCTGTCTGCCCGTAAGCGTTGGCAGGCAAGACCACGAAATAATAATTCAGGTCTGTTTTATCCTTGCGAGGAATATTGGGCAGCTCCTGCCCGGTTCCGTCCCAGTGCAGGGTATAGTTGCCCGCGGCTATTTCAGCGTCGGTCGGCCAAATCTTTTTGCCGCGCGTCGAATACGAGGTCGTATTGCCCACGTCGATATACTGGAACGTGCTGCCGTTCGATATGCCCAGCCGATACCCACTGGCCAGCGGAACGCTGTTCCACGATACGTCGATATAACCGCTCTGCGAATTGACGCCGTTTCCGTAGCCTGTCGCCTTTACCGTAGGCGCGGGCAGATCGTCCGTATAGGAAGCGGAGAACGACATACACTCCTTTCTGGGCAGCACATCCGACGAACAGATTCTCGCCCACGAGCTGTTGCTTGTCACCGCAAATCCGTAATTTCTTTTCTGATCCGACGTATTAAACCATGCGGAGAAAATCTTCGTCAAATCCACGTTATTTTCGCCCGTGTGCAGGGTAATCGTCTGGCGGATATCCGAACTGAGGCTTGGGCGTGAATTATACGTTACCGAGCTGGTATTCCAGTCGCTTGTCACAAGCGCCACTTCAAACGTGCCGCCGCCCTCATGAACAAAGACCTTCCATGTGGCGTTCAGAATCATGAGACCGCTGGTCGTCGGGAACTCCGATACTTTATTGTCGCTCCCGGAAAAGCCCGTCAGGGAAGGAATGATATAGGCAATGTTGCCGTTGCCTGCATACAGATTCGTTCCTTCAAGGTCATGATTATATTGCGGATTGCCTTTTTTAACCGTATGGTCGTAATGATGAGACGGGTTATCGCTGGAAACAAACACGTCGCCGATTCCCGTGGCGAGATCGTTGAAATAATTGCCCGTCGGGTCGATGGTTACAGGGTAAGCGGCGCTCTGCATCCATTCGTCATTGGGACGATAGGTAACGCGGTAGCTTCCGCCGCCGCCCTCCAGTGAAACGGCAATATCCGTGCTGTAACGGCCTTCTGCGTCCGTCATGTGCGGCGCTTCGACTTTCGCCATCATGTCTCCGTTCTCGTTATAGAGCAGAATTTCCCGCCCGTTTTGAGCGGCGGTCAATCCTTCCGTCGTCATCTGATACGCGTAGACATGGTTGCCTGTATACCGATTGACGATGATGTTTTCCTTGATGCCCGTGGAGGTCATGGAAAGCTCAACGTCCGTCACAGCGTCAAACAGTCCGGGGTAGGTGATCCACTCGCAGCCTGCGCTTCGGGAATACGACTGCCGTTCGCCCCGGATGCTGGACGGCGCGCTTTCTTCCGCATGAGCAGCGTGAAAAAGCCAATGCCAAACAGACGCGCTTTGTGCAGGCTCGTTTTCTTCTGCATTTTCCCCGGCAGGCTGTTCTTCGGGTTCATCAGCCGATTCTTCCGAAATCTCCTCCGGCGATTCTTCGGGTTCCGGCTCGTTGTTTTCCGTTTCCTGTTCCGGCTTTTTCTCCGGCTGCTCGGCAGGTTCTTCGGTCGGCTGCTCGTCGGGGGTTTCTTCCGGCTTCTCCGTGGGTTCTGTTGCGGGTTCATCCGTGGGTTGTTCTGTCGGCTGTTCAGCCGGTTCTTCCGTAGGCTTTTCGGTGGGTTGCTCCACAGGTTCTTTCGTAGGTTCTTCGGTCGGCTGTTCCGCGGGTTCATCCGTAGGCTGATCCGCCGGTTCTTCGGTCGGAGACGGCGTTTCTTCTCCTTTCGGGCTTTCGTTGGGTTCCGGCGTGTCGGTATCTTCGGGCGATAAGCTCGGCGTGGCCGATGCTTCAGGCGTAACCGACGCGTCCGGCATAACCGACGCTTCAGGTGTGATCGATACTTCAGGCGTAACCAACACTTCCGGCGTAATGGTCGGTTCGGGCGTAACGGTTGCCTCCGGCGTAGGCGTTTCTTCCGGCAGCGGGAAATAGTTATCCAGCATGATCGGCGCAAACGCAAAGCTCGTCCCCGAAAGCGAAGATTGCGTGAGCTTCTGGTTTCGATAGTACGTTCCCTGTATCTCAGAGACGACGACGCCTTCCTCGTTTTCCAGCACGTCTCCGTGGTCAATCACGGAAACGTCGTATTGCTCCAGTTCTTCCAGCTTTCCCGGAATCACATCAGCCGTAAATGTGAAGTGTTTAACAGTTGCGGATTTCTTCCCGTCCTGTTCCGCCGCCGCATAAGCGGGCGCAAGGCCGTTTAACAGCATGGCTGCCGAAAGGATGGATGCAGTAAAAACGTTTCATTCTTCATGCCTCCAAAAGTATTTTTGTGCTTTTTCGGATGTATCTATTCAGCATCAGTATAACATAGCTTTCCATTTTATCAAATACGTTTCTTGCGTTTTTATTCACATTCTTCACATTTTTGCCACTTTTCGGTTCGTCGTTCACGAACGTGCGCTGCCTGCACATCGCTGCATCACGTTTTGTCTGTTTTTTCGTTAAAATAACGGCTCGTTTTTATTTGACCAAAAGAAAAAAGCTGAATACCGCCAGCATGTGATAGACGATATTCAGCTCTGGTTTTTGGAATGTTTTTTTACAGGGGAACGATCTCTCCCTGCTGTTTCACCTTCTGTTTTTCCTGCGTCTTTTTCTGTTCCTGCGGCTGGCGCGCGGCCATCTGCACCGCTTCATCCTCGACCTGTTCCAACTCCTTCCGATTGACCGCCGTTTCCATCGCGTCCTCAATCGAAACCCGCCCATCCGACACGCGCAGCAGCGCGTCGGGGATGACCTTGCGCGTCCAGTATCGGATGCGGTTCAGTTCCGCCATTTCAGCCTTGACTTCTTCTAGCTTTGGAAGAAGGGCTTCGCGTTCCGCTTCAAGCCGTGTGTGTTCCGCTTTCAGTGCCATGCGCTGCTCCTTATCGAGAGGAGACGCAAGCCCCAGCGACTTCACGAGCTTTTCGCGCAGCCAGATCGCCTTTTGCAGACGGCTCAATTCGTCGCCGTGTTCGGCCTTGAACTTTTCGCGTTTTCCGCTCCAGTGGATGCTCTCGTATTCCTGCTGAATCGGCTTCAATTCTCGGATGGTTTGAATTGCGCCAAACAGCGCGTCGATATCACGGATTCTGCGTTCCTTTGCCGCGGATTCCGCTTTGATTTTGGAAAATGTCCGTTGAGTTTCGGCGATGTATCGTCCGAGCTGACCAACCGTGTAAAGCTCGTGATTCGAGAGGAAGGAAACCGCTTTGAAGCCGTCCTTCAAATCATGGACAGCGCCTTTTTCCTGCGCATAGCGATTCCATGTTTCGCGCCCGTCCTTTCGCATATCCAAATAGGCAGAGACAACTTCACTCAATGGGTAGTCATCCGGACTTTCGATGATCTGCTGGCGGCTGACCGCCTTGCGCAATTCATCCAGCCAAGCGCCGATGCCACGAACGATTTTCTGCAACGAAGCCAGCATCTTATTCACGCTGATGATCTTTCGATTCTCGTCACCGCGTTCGCTGGAAACGCCCTTGCGTTCCAACGCGGAAGCGGTCGGACCGAGATGCTTTTGCGGCAGGCGGTCTTCAACGCCCTGCTGCTCAAGAGAACGCATATCGACGCGCTCCATCCGTCCCGCTGCTTTGAGCGCTGCGTTTTGTGCAGCCGCCCAATCCTGCCGCCAGATTTCACCGTACTTGCGCTCGTTCCAATCGACAGTATCGACCTTGACGCGCTTCCAGCTTCCGTTCGGTGCGCGGATGCGTTTTCCATTTTCGTCGAGCGCGTAGACATTCTTCGATTTGGGCAGCCACTTTCCATTTTTGTCCATTGCGCGAAGCGTCAGCATGATATGAACATGCGGGTTGCCGTCGCCCTTGTCGTGATAGAAGAAATTGCAGACCATGCCCTTGTCCACAAATTCCTTTTGACAGAAATCGCGGACGAGGGCGAGGTTCTGCTCATCAGTCAGTTCGCGCGGCAAGGCAAAGAGCATCGAGCGCGCTGTCTGCGCGTTGACGCTCGTTTCCGCTGCGTCCACCGCGTTCCAGAGCGTCTGCGAATCGGCATACGCTCTCGGCGCGTTGGATGGCAGCATGACTTCAACCCACTTCACGCGCGCCGGGCTGCTGTGCGGATATTTCCAGCAGCACTCGTATTCGGAATACTTCTTTTTGCCAGAGTAATACGCGCAGGAAGCCATGCAGGATTGACCTTTTCCGCGGCTGATGATCTTAAAGCTCCCCGTCGGGCAGGGCATGGGTTCACCTCCATTTCTCGGCGCAAAGCGCCGTCATGGGGTAGCCGATGCAATCGGCGCATGGGCTTGCCCCTGTTGATGCCGAAGGCATCGAGCACCCCGCAGGGGCCTTCGGAGAACGCACGGCGCATCGAAGATGCGTATAAGTGCGCCCTCTCACGGGGAGGAGCTGCTTCCGTCGCTCTCTGCATCGTCCTCGTCTGCATCATGCCATGTCATACTTTGCACGGCTGGTTTCGGCATACGCTGCATGGCTGCGTCGATCAGCTCCTTCGGGCTTTGCGGAAGCTCCCCGCGTCGGCTGGCGGTCATCTGTTCCACAAGCTCGCGCACACGGGGAGAAGAAAAGAAGTAGTCGATCAGCAGGAACACATCTTCATCCGTCAGCAGTTCGGGGTTGGGCAGATAATGCTCCAAATGCCCGCCTCGCTCGCAGAGACGATGCGTCCTTTCCTTGTTTCTCTGAATAGAGATTTTGTGTTTCGCCGCCTTGAGCTGCTGCTCGGCTTTTCGTTTCTGCGCTTCAGCTTTCTGCTGCATCGCAAGCAGTTTTTCGATTCGTTCAGACGCCATTGAACATTCCTCCCTGTATGAAAGTCAGTTCGTGATTTTGGGGTTACGCCGCGTGTTCGGCAGGCGGTTCTTCCGGCTTTTCGGAAGCGTCCGCCTGCAACACGCCGCTGCGGATCAGCTCCAGCAGCTTGTCCTCATAGGTTGCGGCGATATCGTCGTCGCAATATGCGCGAACAGTGAAATTGGTGTTGCCAATCCGCTGATTAAAGGTAAAAATGGGGATACGTTTTTCGGCCATAGGCACTCCTTTCCGCTCAACACAAAAGGCGATGCAGCCCGATGAAAAACGGGGCATCGCCTTTTCTGTCTGTTCAGTTCTCTGTTTCAAATTGGGGATTCGTTTTTAAGCTGTGCGTTCATCCTCTCCTGACGCGCCTGCGCACGTTTATTCCTTTGATGGATTCTTCGCTTTTTCAATGCCTCCTGACGTTTCTGTTCTTTCGGCGAAAGCTCGACGGACTGCACGGGAACGTCAAACTTCCCGATGAAATTCAAATACACTTCAATCTCGCGGGAGCGCTCGCCGTCCTCGTCCTTCACGGTTTCATGGACGATGACTTTTTCCACGAATTGACGCAGCACTTCATCGGAATATTCCGTGCAGTCGCGGTAGCGCTCAACAAGCGCCATAAACCGTTCAATCTTATCTTCGCCGGATTGAATTTCATCCAACTGACGCTGTTCATCCAAAACCGCTTTTTCAATCTGTGTCTGTTCGCTTTCATACTCGGCAGACAGCGCATCGAACCGTTCCTCCGGGATTTTTTCGAGCGCATAATTCTCATAGAGTTTTTTCAAAAACCGGTCGAGTTCCGCCACTCTTTTGTTCTTTGCCGCAATCCTTTTTTTAAGCTGTTTTGTCTGTTCCGGCTGCTCCGCCAGCATTTCCCGTTGCAGCCGCGCCAGAAATTCTTCCTGATTCGTCAATGCGTATCGGCTGACCGTTTGAATCGTTTCTTTCAGTAACGGACGAAGCGCTTTTGCACTGAATGCGTTCTGAACACATTGCCGTTCTTCCAAATGCTCAGACTTTCGATAGGTGGAACATATAAAGAAGTCATAGTAACAGATCGTGCCGGTTTTCAGGTGCTGCGCATGATGGAGATTGCTCATGGGCGCGCCGCATCGGGCGCAGAATACAAAGTCCTTAAAATTGCTGTCGGCATTTTCCGCCTTAGCCCTCTTGGGCTTTTCAAACGCTTCATGCGCTTTTTCCCATGCCTGCCTATCCACAATCGCTTCATGGGTATTTTCAAAAACCACCTGCTTTTCTATCGGATTTTGAATCTGTTTGGCTTTGTAAGAAGGCGTACATGTCTTGAAATTGACCGTCATGCCCAGATACTCGCGCTTGTTCAAAATACCGATGACCGTCCCTCTGTGCCAGTCATAGTCGCCTGTTTCCTGCCTTCTGGCGTGATATCGGTTCCCCATATCCGATCTGCGGAAATATGTACTCGGTGTAATCCTCCGCTCTGTCTGTAAGGTTTTGGCAATGCGGTGCGGGTTCATTCCTGTCGCCGCCAGTTCAAAAATCCGCCGCACGATCTCGGCGGTTTCAGGTTCAATCACCCAATGGTTCTTATCTTCGGGATCTCGCTTATAGCCGAACAGCGGCGTTGACGTAAGCGATTGCCCCGACATTCCTTTTGCCCGAAACCCGATGTTGACTTTCTTGGATAGATCATGCAGATACATTTCATTCAAAACATTCAGCATGGGCGCAAACTCCAAACTGTCGGAACAGCTGTTGTCCACATGACTGTCAATAGCGATAAACCGCACATCTTTCTCTTTGAAATAGATTTCGGTATAAAAGCCCGTTTGCAGGTAATCGCGCCCGACGCGGCTCATGTCTTTGACCAGCACCGTTCCGATTTTCCCGCTGTCAATATCCGTCATCATCTGCTGCCAGCCCGGACGTTCAAAGCTTCGTCCGCTGAATCCGTCGTCCGTATAATGCCGGCAGTTTTCAAAGCCGTTTGCGGCGGCATAGGTTTCAAGATATTCCTTCTGCCGAAGAATCGAAAAGGACTCTCCTTCGTTTCTGTCCTCGCGGGATATACGCTCATACAGCGCTGTCATTTTCATGGGCTGCATCCTCCTTTTCCTGTGCGTTTTTCAATTTCTTTCTCTCCATGCAGCGGGCGACTTTTTCCCGATTTTTCGCGCGCCGCTGTTTTTGCTTTTCTTCCTCTGCCATTTCTTCTGCCGTCGGCTCGTCCTGCGGCCCCTGAAAATTGCCGATGAATTTCAAATAGATGTCGATCTGCATGTGCCGTTCTCCGTCGATTTTTTCCGGCGCATGAACGACGATTTTTTCAACAAACGCATAGATCATGGGCGTGGTCAGTTCATCGGCTTCCCTGTATTTTCTGGCAAGTTTGAGAAAAGAAGCGATGTGATCGGAATCGACTTCATACGCCCGAAGTTCTTCCGTATCCGTTTCCAGAACGGCTTTCAGTTCAGCCTGTTCTTTCTCATACGCCGCAAGAAAATCATCAAAACGCTTTTCAGAAATCTTTTCAAGCGCATACGATTCATACAGCTTCTGAATCAGCACATCCAATTCCTTACAGCGTTTCTGCGCCTTGCGGATTCTGGCTTTTGTTTCTTTCGCCGCCTGTGCCTGCTGCAATTCAGACGCTTCCCGAACTTTGCGCGCAAACTCGACTTCATTGGAGAGGGCATAGCGGCTGACGGTCTGAATGGTTTTCAAAATCAGTTCCCGCAATGCTTTTGTAGCTACCTGATGGGAAACGCATTCTCTCGTTTCCCGTTTTCGGGACAGCATATAGGTCGAGCAGTTGTAGGAATCGCTTTTGAATACGCCTTGCGCATCTTTCGCTCCATGCCGATGGTTATACAGCCTTTGCCCGCACTCTGCGCAGTAAACCAGACCTGTCAACGGATTCGCCACGCCCAGCGTATCTGTCCGCTTTATGCTTTTCAGCGCGCATTGGGCAAGCTCCCAGGTTTCTTTCGTTACAATGGGTTCATGGGTATTCTCGAAGATCAGCAGCTTTTCCGGCGGGTTGGCGCGTCGTTTATCCTTGTAGTATCGTTTGCCGGAACGAAAGTTGACCGTATGTCCCAAATACTCCTGATGGGTCAAAATTCTGCTGATTGTCAAACTGTTCCAGTCGTGCGCATGGGCTTCTTTTGTATAGTCGCTGCGCATCCCGCAGGCGTGTTTCGTATAGCAGTAGCCGGGATTGTCCACTTTCTCCTTCGTCAGAATCCGTGCAATTTCAGATGGTCCGTGTCCCTCGCAAGCCATCTGATAGATTCTGCGGACAATCGCCGCCGCCTCCTCGTCAACCAGCCAGTGGTGCTTAATGTCCGGGTCTTTTCGGTAGCCGTATAAGCAGTTGTTGTTGGTGGGTAAGCCGGATTTGCCGCGCAGCTGATAAGCCGCCGTAACTTTCTTGGACTGGTCTTTCAGGTACCATTCGTTCATGATGTTCAGGAACGGCACAAACTCGCCTGTTTCGGGATGATCGTTATCCACGCCGTTGGCGATGGCGATAAATCGGACATTGTGCTTACGGAACACCACTTCTGTATAAAATCCCGTTTCAAGATAGTTACGCCCGATTCGGCTCATATCCTTCGCCAGAATCACGCCAACCTTTCCGGCTTCCACGTCGGCAATCAGGCTTTTCCAGCCGGGGCGGTCGAAATTGCCGCCGCTCCATCCGTCGTCCGTATAGTGTTTGCAGTTGGTGAATCCATGCTCGTCAGCATAATTTTGCAGATAGAGCTTCTGGTTCACGATGGAGTTGCTTTCCCCGTCGAGGTCATCGTCGCGGGACAGGCGCTCGTACAGCGCCGTAATCAGATTTTCCTTCAATAAAATTCCTCCTTCACACATTTTTTCGGTCTTGAAGGGTGTAAAAGAACATTTTTACGCACTGTCTGAATATACGGGGAAAAATGGGAAATCGTCTGAAAAGCGGCATTTTTTCAACT
>OLXV01000802.1_pt1 | contig 16536 bp, 14 predicted proteins | sample 1673481 | NCBI WGS metagenome assembly OLXV01 (sample SAMEA103958113, study PRJEB25191) | human gut metagenome
GCTATGAATTTTTCTATTGCGTTCCCCTGACTTCGGAATAGTGGCAGGGCTGGCTATCCATGTCTTGTGCTTCTCTACCGTACATGAGCATTTGCGCCCGGATTATCATTGCCGTAGCCTTCCAGAAGATTGATGACGCCCCAAATGCCAAGACCACCGCCAAGCGCCGTAACGAGCGTCTGAAGGACATCGACTGCGGAATTGAAAAACTCCATATATAACTTGCCAGGAACGGAAGAACACGTCCAGACCACACTCCCATTCTCCGGTACTCCTTTCAAATTCAATTTCAGAAGTGGCCGTTTTGTTGTTGGTGTCTTGTATATATGAAAAAACCGCCAGTTTGCACTGACGGTTTTTGAACGATATAACTCCGACTGCGGATACAGCCGGAGTTTGCTGAGATTTAATTTTCTTTGCCGAGCAGCCAATCCGTGAGGTTCTTTACGCGGATGCCGTTGTAGTTGCCAACGGTCAGGCGGTCGGCGGTCAAGATGATCTTTTCGTAATTATCGCGGATCTGTGCCAGCGGGCGCATCTCGCGCTCAAAAGTTTCCTGCGCCGTCATATCGGCGGTCACTTGATAATAGGTATAGGCTCCCTGCTTTTCCGCGACAAAATCCACTTCCGTATTTCCAATCCTACCGATCATCACCTTATAGCCACGGCGCAGCAGTTCAAGGTAGACCAGATTTTCAAGAGAAAAACCGAGGTCATAACTTCTGCGCGGCAAGATGTGATTTCGCAGTCCAAGATCGACAATGTAGAGCTTTTTGTTGACTTTCAAAAGCTGTTTACCAGCAATATCGAACCGCTCTGCTGGATAGAAGATAAACGATTCCGTCAGTGCCTCTACATAGTCATTGACAGTATTCGGAGAAATTTTTCTGCCGCTGGAGATCAGATAGTCCGTGATGCTGCGGATGGAAACCGGACTGCCTACCACGCTTGCAAGATATTTGGCGATTGTTTTCAACAGCGCAATATCCGTGATCTTTCGCTTGCTTGGGTCGCTTTCTTTGCGCGCCTGCCGGTCCTCAATATCTTTGACAATGACCGTGTTGTAGATGCCCTCTAAATAGGTTTCCACCTTTTCCGGCGTTCTGCTCATCTTGGCGACGTAAGGCAGCGCACCGTTTCTCAGATATTCTGCAAGACCGCGCTCGGCATCCAGCTCTGTGATGGCAAGAAACTCTTGAAATGAGAGTGGCAGCATCCGAATCTCCACATAGCGCCCGGTCAGAAGCGTTGCCAGATCACCGGAGAGCAGATATGCGTTCGAGCCTGTAATATAGATGTCCACATTCGGCTTGACATACAGACTGTCTACGACCTTTTCAAAGTCGGGAACTTTCTGAATCTCATCAAGGAAGATGTAGGTAGTCTTTCCGGCGACCAGCCGCTCTTTCAGATATGCGTACAGCTTCTTGTAATCCAACAGTTCTTCGTATTCCAGTTCTTCAAAGTTCACGGATACAATCTGTGCATCCAGCGCGCCGTTTTCCCGGAGCCACGCCTGATACTGCATCAGCAGTGTGGATTTTCCGCAGCGGCGGATGCCGGTCACGACCTTGATGACCTGTTCTCCTTTCCAGCCGATCAGTTGCTCCAAATATTCCTTGCGTTCTACCAATTCTGCCGCCTCCTTGATGTGATGTTCTTATTATAGAATAGTATTTGCGGAAGGTCAAGAAATATTCCGATTTCGGAATTGTTTCTTTACTATAGGCGGATAAATTCCGAATCAGAAGCAATGCGAAAATGGGCGCAACTTTTTCAGGGGAGTTTTGACGCAAACCATCAACTTTTTCAAGCGACTTTTTCTAAGAACCTGCAACTTTCTCAGAAGCGGCGTCAATCTCATAAACCTCATACGTTTCCTCCGGCTTCACTTTGAGCTTGGTTGATAGAAACTTTTCAATATCAAACGTGTTGCGCCGGTCGGCATCCGAGAGGTATTTGTAATTCGGATGCTTGGTGATGTCATATTTCTCAGACAGGAACGGGCGCACGCCGCGAAGCTGGAGGATGCACTTGCCACCATCCAGAACTGCCAGCTCATCCACGCTGGCAAGCTCGCGCCCGGTCTGTTGGAAATTCTGCGAGAAAGAACCGTTCCGGCCTTTGCTCTGGCTTGACGTTTTCGTATCGATTGTTTCTTTTCCAAGCAGCTCCGAAATGTATTTGTGCGTTGACTGCTCGTTGCCGCCGAGATAGATGAAGCTGTCCGCGTTGCCGATGATGCCCTCCCAGTCGTCCTTAAATAGCGCCTTGAGCTGCGAAATATTTTGCAGAACGATAGTTGACATAATATTTCGAGAGCGCATGGTCGCCTGCAATCGGGCATAGCCGTCGGGCAGGGCCACGTTCGCAAATTCATCGAACATCAGCCGCACGGGAACCGGCAGCGCCCCTTGATGCACCTTATCCGCCTGATAGTAAAGCTCCTGAAAAGCCTGTGTATATAGCATCCCTACCAGAAAATTCAAAGACGCATCGTTGCTGTCCGGAATGATGCAGAAAATCGCCTGTTTCCGTTCGCCCAGCTTGCCAAGCTCCATATCGTCGGTGGCGGTGATGCGCTGGATTTCCGGTAACGTGAATGATGCCAGGCGAACAGCCGCACTCACCAAGATGCTCTTAGCCGTTTTGCCCGCGGCTTGCTTGAAAATATGGTATTGCCGCACGGCAATGTGGTCAGGCTGTTCTTCCTCCAAGGCTTCAAAGAGTAGGTCGAGCGGAGATTGATAATCGTCATCTTCTTCCTTTGCACCGCCGTTTTCGATCATGTAGAGAATGGTTTCCATGTTCTGATCTTCAACCGGTGCTTCATGCAGCAAATAAAGCATGAGCGCAGAATCCAAAGCCGTTTCAGACTTCTCCCAGAACGGATCATTCGACTTCGCGTTTTTCGGTGTGGTGTTTTTGATGAAATTGTCAATCAACTTGAACACGTCCGCATCCTTTCGGATGTAACAAAACGGGTTATAGCAGTCGGATTTGGATGGGTCGATCAGATCAAAAACGCGCAGAACGTAGCCTTTCTCCAGAAACAGATTTCCGACGGCACGGAGCATTTCGCCCTTTGGGTCAGTGACGATAAAACTCGCATTGGCAAGCATGAGGTTTGGTTTTGCGAGGAATCGCGTCTTGCCCGAACCAGAACCGCCGACAATGATCTGCAAGAGATTTCGCCGGTGCAGCTTGCCGTTCATGTTCATTTGCAGGTGTTGGGTCAGTATGACGTTTTTGCCTGCATCCTTGTCGCGGTACTTCTTATCCAGCTCACTGACGCTGCCCCACGACGCGGAGCCGTGTTCTTCACCGGGTCTGGTGTTCTTCTGGCCGGTGTAGTAGAACAGGATCGCGCCGCCGTAGAGCAGCAGAAAAATTCCAATAAATTTTGCCGTGTGCGGTGTCCAGCGCAGGGCGAACGGCGTTTTCATCGCTTCAGAGAATTGCGCGGCAAGGTCAAAGACCGTCATGCCGGTTTCATAACGCCCTGCCATAAGAATTGCCAGCCAGACAATGGGGACGACAAACGCCGCCCACACTGGGGCGGCGCTGCGGAATGATTTTTTCTTGTGTATCACAAGTCAATATCCATGCAGGCAAGACCACTTCGCTCGGCATGGTGCTTGCAGAAAACAAGCGTACCAGCTGCCAACAGCAGCAAAACCGACGGAATGATAAAAAGCAGTTTTTTCATAGATGTTTTAATCCCTCCATTTTCAATAGAATACCATGCCCTGCATGGAAGGGGGGAGCCTTTTGGTATGCGGTATCCGGTGCATTTACGCCAGTTTGTATTTTTCTTCAAACGTATTGTACTGCATCAAAAACTCGTTGCTGCCGGATTTGACGTCGCCGAGGTACTTGTGCAAGTCGATGCGCTCGTTTTTCATGTCGAGCAGGCAGCCTGCGATGTTCGAGCAGTGGTCAGCCACACGTTCCAGATTTGTCAGCAGGTCGGACAGCACAAAGCCTGCGGCCAGCGAACATTCGCCGCGCTGGAGCCGGGCAATGTGATTTGTGCGCAGTTCATTCTTCAGCTTGTCAATGACCTGCTCCAGCGGCTCGACCTGCCGCGCAAGTGTCAGATCGTCCTGCAAAAATGCCCGGCTTGTGAGATCAACGATCTCGCTCACGGCGTTCAGCATCGTCTGAAGTTCTTTTTTTGCAGAGTCCGTGAACGAAACGCCCTTTTCCTTTAACTCCTCTGCCGATTCGATAATATTGACGGCGTGGTCTGCAATGCGCTCAAAATCGCCGATCAGATGCAGCAGCTTGGACGATTCCACGCTGTCCTGTTCGCTCATCGGCTGTGTGGCCAGATGCACAAGGAAGGTTCCCAGCGTATCCTCATAGCGGTCGGTGTCGTCTTCGCGCTGCCGGACAGAGGCGGCCAGTTCCGGCGTAAAGCCGAGCACGGCCTGCAGGCTTTCGTGCAGCGCAAGTTCGGAGTCCGCCGCCATGCGCTTGGCCAGTTCCTCGCTCTTGACGAGCGCAATAGCAGGTGTTGCAAATAGACGCTCGTCCAGTTCCGTCGTCGCGTCTGCGTGCTGTCCCTCCGGGATGACCTTATACGACAGCTTTTCCAGCAGCCCGCAGCACGGCAGCAGCATCAGCGTGCAGGCCAGATTGAAGATCGAGTGGATCAGTGCGATATGGAAGGTGTCAATGGCGGTGGAGACGAAGGCAAAGCGGAAGATCGCGTTCGCCGATTCAAACAGCGTCAGCCAGACAACTGTGCCGATGATGTTGAAACTCAGGTGCACAACGGCCGCGCGCCGCGCATTCTTGTTCGTGCCGACGGAGGACAGCATAGCCGTCACACAGGTGCCGATGTTCTGACCCATAATAATGGGGATTGCCGCGCCATAGCTGACAGCCCCGGTCGAGGACAGCGCCTGCAGAATACCGACCGATGCGGACGAGGACTGTACAATGCCCGTCAAAATCGCGCCTGCCAGAACGCCCAGAATGGGGTTCGAGAACATCAGGAAGAATTTTGTAAAGTTCGGGTCGTTCCGCAGCCCGGAAACAGAGCCGGACAGCGATTCCATGCCGAACATCAGCGTCGCAAAGCCCAGCAGAATCAGGCCCGTGTCCTTTTTCTTGCCCTTTGCGGTCAGATACAGAATAATGCCGATCACAGCTAGCACTGGCGTAAACGACGAGGGTTTCAGAAGCTGCACGAACAGGCTGTCGCCGTTGATGCCGGACAGCGACAGCAGCCACGCCGTCACGGTCGTGCCGATGTTCGCGCCCATAATCACGGGGATAGACTGCTTGAGGCTCAGAAGCCCCGAGTTGACAAAGCCCACAACCATGACTGTCGTAGCCGAAGAAGACTGAATGACTGCCGTGACGGCAAGACCCGTCAGAAGTCCGGAAAATTTACCGTTTGTCAGCTTCGCCAGAATGGCCTTCAAGGACCCGCCCGCACGCTTTTCCAGCGCCGTTCCCATCACGCTCATGCCGAACAGGAACAAACTCAGCGAGCCGAGCAATGTTAAAAAGTTAAAAATCGTCATATCCGCACAGACCTCTTTCTAAATTCGTTTTATCTGATATAAATATAGAAAGAGAATGTCAAATGCGCGTCCAGAATTATGTTAAATCTTCGTGATATTTCGCTGAGAACCTTAAATCCAAATCAATTTCCGGTTAAACAACGCACCAAAGGCTCCCCTGAAAGGGGAGCTGTCAGCGAAGCTGACTGAGAGGTCGCAGCACGCAAACGCGAAGAGCATACACCCGATGCAAATCCGTATACACTGTCAAATTTCATTGTAGGGGCCGATGCCCATCTTCGGCGCTAAGAGCCGCGCAAAGCGCGGTTGCGCCTCGAAACTAGCCTGCGGGCATCGCATCGGCCCGGCAGATTGCAACAGTTTTTCGGTAATCTTCGGCAAATTCGCAATTTCCCAACGGGCCGACGTAGGCATCGGCCCCTACGAACAAGCAGGAACCTGCCTACCCCCCTCAACAGAATAACATTCTCTTTCAGGAGGCCTTGCCGCGGTTGATTTTCCAAACCCGGCACGATATAATAAAATAAGAAACAAAAAACGGGGGTCTTGAAATGAAAAAACACATCACACGGCTGCTCTTTGCGGCGCTTTTGCTGCTTGCGCTGTGCATCGGCGCGTCGGCGGCGGGGACGAGCGGGAAGTGCGGCCCGTCTGCCTACTGGTCATTTGACAGCAGCACCGGCACGCTGACCATCTCCGGCAGCGGCGCGATGGAGGATTATGAGTACGGAAACGAATTTCCGTGGATGGATTACCGTGATTCGATTCAGACGATCGTGATCGGCGACCAGATCACGCAGATCGGCCGGAACGCTTTTCCGTGGACGGCCTGCAGTACGATTCAATTTGGAAAAAGCGTGCGGAGCATCGGCGCGGAGGCTTTTTCCGGCTGCAGAAACTTGAACGGAGATCTGACGATTCCGGACAGTGTACAGATTGTTGGAGACAGAGCGTTTTCAGGATGCACCGGCCTGAACGGAACACTGACGTTGGGAAGCAGTCTGCAAACGATTGGCGCCGGTGCGTTTCATTATTGTCCGTTTTCCGGCGATCTTGTGATCCCAGACAACGTGACCTCGATTGGGGATTCTGCATTCTACATCTCGGATTATTTGCGCCCGGAAACACAGGGGACGCTGACGCTCGGAAAGAACCTGCGGACGATCGGCAAGGCGGCATTTTCCGGATGTGCGTTTACCGGCAGCCTGACCATCCCGGAGGGCGTTACGGAAATTGCAAACGGTACATTCTCTTCTTCTCGGTCTAATGGAATGTTTACCGGAACGCTGACGCTGCCGTCAACGCTGAAAACCATCGGCGCAGAGGCGTTCGCGTACACAGACTTTTCCGGAGAACTGCTGATCCCGGACGGCGTGACAAGCATTGGTGCGCACGCGTTTAAGGAATGCGATGGCTTCGGCGGAACGCTGTCCCTGCCGGACAGCGTTAAAACGGTGGGGGAATCCGCGTTTTATCAGTGTGAGGGCTTTACCGGCCTGAAGCTTCCTGCCGGACTGACCAAAATTGAAATGCGGTCGTTTGCACATATGTACGGCCTGCAAACAGAGGTCGTGATCCCGGAGGGCGTGACAGAGATCGGCGAGAGCGCGTTCTCCTGTTCTTATATGCCGTCCGTCCGCTTGCCATCCACGCTGAAGAAAATCGAAAAGCAGGCGTTTCAATTTGCCGGACTGACAAAGATCACGCTCCCCAATGGGCTGGAAACGATTGGAGACGAAGCGTTTGATTGCTGGAATGTAAACAAGGCGATTGTCATTCCTGCAAGCGTCAAATCGATTGGGAAAAACGCGTTCCGTCGATATTCCTATTATGGAAGCGGTACGCTCGGCGCGTATTTCCTCGGCGCAGCGCCCCAGATTGTCGGGACGCTGAACGCCAACTGCTCGTTCCCGTCGGATTGGACGCTCTTTTACCTGCCCGGCACGTCCGGCTGGACGGGCGATACCTATGCTGGCTACAAGATTGCCCTGTGGGACGGCGAAACGCGCTGGGACAACCTGCGTACGAGTAAGTTTGGATACGGTTGGGATAACAAGGGGAACGAGATCGAAACGTCATGGAGCGTCAACACGGACACCGGAAAGATCACCCTGACCGACGATCTGAACGAAGGCTGCGTCGTCGCAGTTTCCTATGACGCGGATGGCCGCGTCACGAGCATCGGCGTCCTGCGTACCAAAACGGATTTCGTTGTACTCAACCTGCAGGACACCTGCCGCCTGTTCCTCCTGAACGCATCCTCCGCCCCGCGCCTGAACACGCCGGTCACCATCAACGATTACCTGCCGGTCTGAGTATACAAAGCCCCCGTCCATCCGGGCGGGGGTCTTGCTGCACTCTATTCCGCATACCAATCCGCCTGTGGGGCGATGGGCTGGGAAATATCATAATAGGTCAATCCTGTTTCACCGATGACGGACAGCTGCACGGCGGTGATGCCGTCCAGCGCGCAGAGCGTGGCGGCAATGGAGCGCACAGCGTTTGCCGCCTGCTGCGCCGAGGTATCGCAGCCCATGAAATCGTCGGACAGCACGACGCTTGCCGAGCCGTTCGTAACGGAAAGGTCGAGCACCTGCGTCCGGTAGGGGATGGCCCGCGTCAGATTCACGGGAACCTCGCGGCTGACAAGCGCCTGAAGCGCAAGCAGCGGAAGCTGCTCCATGTCAGCGGTACGGACAACAGCATCGCGCGCGGCGAGCAGGCCATCTTTGTTGGGATAATACAGCCGCACGACATATTCCGGCTGGTCGGCAGATGTGTCGTACAGTAAAAACTGCTCTGCCGTATAAGTGACTTCCGTCTGCCGCTGCGTGCGCACAAGGCGCACGCGGTCTACGCCGTCCAGCTGGGTCAGCGTCAGCGTCAGACAGGCTGCCGCCAAAGACGCCTGAAGTCCTTCTGGCGCATTTTCATCTAAAAGCAGCGTCAGCGTACCGTCCTCGCAGGAATCGAAGGAGCAGCTGCCCCCGAGTCCGTCCGGAAGCGCGAGTCCTTCCTCCGCAGGAGCGATCAGATACTGCTGCAAAACGGCTGCGGGGCTGCTGTCCGGTACGGAGGCCGGGGTGGCTGTGAGCGCGCCGGTTTTTGCATCCGCGCTTTCGCGGACGCAGTAATAAAACTGAATCTGCGGTTCCTCCGGACTTCGGAGATAGACCGATGCGGAGCATCCGCACAGAAAGCACACTGCCAGCAGCACGGCAAGCAGGCAGTCCTTTTTTTTACGCATCCGGGTCGTCCTCCTCTCCGGAACCGAAGCTTGGGAACGTGACGGTAAAGCACGAGCCCTCGCCGACTGTGGAACGAACCGAGATCGTGCCGAAATTCCGCCCGACCATCTCATGTACGATGGAAAGGCCGAGTCCCGCGCCGCCTGCCTGACGGCTGCGGGCCTTGTCAACGCGGTAAAAGCGGTTGAAAATAGAGTCCAGTGCGTTTTCAGGAATGCCGCTGCCGGTATCCTCTACATCAATGACAACAGTATCTTCCTCATGCCGCACCCGAACATGGACGCTGCCGTTTTCCCGGTTATATTTGATGCCGTTTTCCACGAGATTGAACAGGATTTGATACGCATCGTCCTCAAAGGACAAAATCGTGCAGCCCTTTTCTACGCTGGCCGTCAGCTTGACCGCCTGCCGGTCGGCCAGCGGCACGAGCATGCGGAATACGCGCGAGAGCGTCTGTCCGACATCAACGACCTCATGCTCTCCGCCCTCTGTTTCATCGGCTGAGGCCCGGCTGAGTGTGAGCAGCTTCTGCGCCATGCGCGTCAGCCGGTCGGACTCCGCGCCAATGTCGGCGACAAATTCCCGCATCGTGTCCGTATCCATCTCGTTTTGCAGGATGGAGTCGGACAACAGCTTGATAGATGCCAGCGGCGTTTTGAGTTCGTGCGACGCGTCGGAGACGAACTGCCGCTCGGTGATCTCCGTCTGCTGCAGCTTGTCGGTCAGCTTGTTGAACTCCGCTGCCAGCGTTGCGTATTCGTCCGAGCCGCGCATCTGAATTTTGTGGCTGTATTCGCCCTCGCGCACAAGGCGCATGGAGGTCATGATCCGCCGCATGCGGCTTGAACCGGTCATGGTAAAGATGACCGCGCACAAAAAGATGATCCCGATCAGAACCAGCGACCCGCGGAAGATCGTCCGCTCAAGGCTTGCGATAATGCCGCCCTGCGAGGCATCGTATTCCATCAGATATACGCACCCAACGACCGTATCGTGCATCAGGACCGGCGACGCAGCATAGCTTTTGAGCGTGTTGTTTTCATAGACGCAGGAAAAGACGTCATTACAATCCAGCGCCTGCACGATCGGCTCGAGCAGGACGAATTTTCCCTCCGCGTTCTGGCTGGGCACAGAATCGTAGAGCGCGCGGCCCGATGCGTCGGTCACGATGAGGCGCGTGACGTTCATATCGCCAATGACAGAGATGATCTGCTCCGCCGTCTCCTGCGTCAGCGCATCTACACCGGAAAATGAGGATGTGACGACCTTCAGCTTGTCCTGCGCGGACGAGCACTTCGCTTTAAACATCAGATCGCGGGAGGCAGAGGCAGAGTAAATATTCAGAAATACAAGGACAAGAACCGTAACGGCCATATATGCCAGCGCGTTGCGGATCTGCGAGCTTGACGGCATGAGCCGCCTGCGCCGTTCAGTACTTGAAATAGTAGCCAACTCCCCACTTGGTCAGAATATGCTCCGGCTGGGCAGGATTTTTTTCGAGCTTTTCGCGCAGCCGTCGGATGTGCACATCCACCGTGCGGATCTCACTGCTGACGTCGTAGCCCCAGATTGCGTCGAGCAGTGTCTCGCGCGAATATACGCGGTTGGGGTTGCGCATCAGAAGTTCCATGAGATCAAATTCCTTCGCCGTCAAATCAACCGGCACGTCCTCGCGGAACGCGCTGCGGCTGTCTCGGTCGAGCGTGATGTGCCCACAGACGAGCGTCTGCTCCGGCGTCTGCTTTTTTGCTGTTCCGGCCCGGCGCAGAAGCGCGCGGATGCGTGCCTTGAGTTCGAGAATGTTGAACGGCTTTGTGATATAGTCGTCCGCGCCGTGCTCAAAGCCCAGCAGCTTGTCCATATCCTCGGATTTGGCGGTCAGCATGATAATGGGAACCTGCGAAAACTCCCGGATTTTCGTGCAGGCCTCCAGACCGTCAAGCCGGGGCATCATCAGATCGAGCACGATCAGATCCGGCGTTTCGCTCGCCGCCAATTCCACGGCTTCCATGCCGTCACAGCCGGTTACGACCTCGTAGCCGTCGTTTTCCAAGTTGAACTTAATGCCCTTGACCAGCAGCTTTTCGTCATCCACAACCAGAATTTTCATTCGATTTCCTCCACATAGACATACGGCCGCAGCTTTTCCAGCAGCCCTTCTCCAATCCCCTCGACGTCCAGCAGCTGCTGGGTCGTGACAAATTTTCCGTATGTGTCCCGGTATGCAAGAATCCGCTCCGCCGTCTTTTCTCCCACGCCCGGAAGTTCCAGAAGTTCTTCCATCGTTGCCGTGTTCAAACAGACGCGGCCGCTTCCTTCAGCGGCGGAAGCCGTCTTTTTCTCGACTTGGCTGATCCAGGCGTCCTGTGCCGCGCCGCCGGGCGCAGCGTGCTGCGTTTCGAGAACTGGCCCGCGCACCGTTGCGCGGCCAAGAAAGAATGCGCAGGCGCACAGGAGAATTGCAGCGCTCCACAAGACAAGCGCCGGATCGACACGCTTTTTCCGCATACAGCTGCCTCCATTTGACATACCGGGCCAACCTGTTATATAATACGTTAAGTGTCAACTGACGCAATCAGTATACCATATTTTTTTGATTCTGTACAATCTGAACAGAATAAAATGGAGATAAAAATGAAAAAAACGAAGGTTCTTTCCCTGCTGCTTGCCGTGTTCCTGCTGCTGTCTTCCCTGACGTTGCCGCTTCTCGCGGTGGACGCTGAGACGGCGGAAGACCCGGAGCAGACGCAGAGCGACGGCGCGGATGCCGCAGCGGCAGACGACAGCGTGCCGGAGGATCAGCTGCTGTCCTCGCGGACAAGCTTTTCTGTCGCGGCCAAGGCCGCGCTCCTCGTCGATCTCAACACGGGCCGTACCGTCTATGAACAGGACGCGGACGAGCGCATCTATCCGGCCAGCCTGACGAAGATCATGACCTGTCTGCTGGCACTGGAAAACGGCAATTTGTCCGACGTTGTGACCGTTTCGGCATCCGCGCTCGAGGATCTGGACATTGATTCGAGCGTCGCAGGGCTTCAGGTCGGTGAGCAGATGACGCTGGAAAATCTGCTGTACTGCATGATGGTCGTCTCCGGCAACGACGCCTGCAACGTCATCGCCGAGCATATTGCCGGTTCCATTACGGATTTTGTCCGCATGATGAACCAGCGCGCCTATGAACTTGGCTGCCTCAACACGCATTTCAGCAATCCCCACGGTCTGCACGATGAGAATCACTATACCACCGCGCGCGATTTGTCCATCATTACGCAGGCCGCGCTCAAAAGCGAAAATTTCCGCCAAATCGTTGATACCTATGAATATCAGCTGCCCGATGATAATGTACGGCAGAACATCCCGAAGCTTAAAACGACAAACATGCTGATTTACCGCTCGATGTCCAACTCACTCTATTATTCGCGTGCGCATGGCATCAAGACCGGCTATACCAGTCAGGCGGGCCGCTGCGTCATTTCCGAGGCGACGGGAGACGGTCTTGACCTTTTGGGCATTGTCTGCGGCGCGGCCACAACCATCCTTGACAGCGGCGATCTGCTTATGGAGAACTTTACGGAGTGCGCACGGCTGTTTGACTATGGCTTTGATAATTACTCATACTTACCGATCATGTCGCCGCTGTATCCGGTCGATCAGGTGAAGATCAACAACTCTGCCGGTGCGGAGGCGGTCGCCGTTGCGCCGCAGGACGAGATCAAGGTTCTGCTGCCGAACGACTATGACCCCGACAAGCTGGTCACAGATATCCAGCTTAACAGCGACAGCGTTGACGCGCCTGTCCGCGAGGGCGACGTGCTCGGCTCGGCCACCGTTACCTATGCCGGTGAGATCCTCGGTCAGACGAAGCTGCTTGCCATCACCGATGTGGCGCGTTCCGAGATTTCTTCCGCCGCTGCCGGAACGGGAGCCTATATCCAGAAAAACTGGTGGAAGTGGGTCGTGATTGCAATCTTTGTTGCCGTTGGTGTGATACTGGCCCTTATCGTGCTCTATCAGCTGCGCAAGCGCCGCTACCGCCGCATGCGCATGGAGCAGCGCCGCCGTGCGCTGGAAGATCGCCGCCGCCGTTTCCGCGAAGGCTACGACCTGCCGTTTGACGAACTGGAACGAAAGTAAAGGAGGGCAATCGCATGCTGAACTGGGAATCGCTTCAGGCTGCCTGCCTGTCCTGCACCAACTGTCCGTTGTCGCAGACGCGGCACAACGTCGTTTTCGGCGTCGGCCCGCGGGACGCGGAGGTCATGTTCGTCGGCGAGGGACCGGGAGAAAACGAGGACTTGCAGGGCGAGCCGTTTGTCGGCGCGGCTGGAAAGTTTCTTGACGAAATGCTCTCCATCATCGACCTTGGCCGGGAAAACTGCTATATCACGAACATCGTCAAGTGCCGCCCGCCCAAAAACCGCGACCCGATGCAGACCGAGCAGGATGCGTGTATCGGCTTCCTGCGCGCGCAGACGAAGCTGATCCAGCCGAAGATCATCGTCTGCCTCGGCCGTATCGCGGCCATGCGCCTCATCCGTCCGGATTTCAAGATTTCCCGCGAACACGGACAATTTACTGAAAAGGGCGGCATTCTCTTCACTGCACTCTATCATCCGTCCGCGCTCCTGCGCGACGAAAGCAAGCGCCCGGACACCTTTTCTGACCTCAAGGCCCTTCAGGCCAAAGTCCGCGAGGTCTGTACCAGAACCCTGTAATGACAACAGGACGCGCCGCTCCCGGATGGGCGGACGCCTATTTACCGCTACCCCGTCTGGGACGCACGGATACAAAGCGAGGACAACCTGCCCGGCAGTGCAGCTTGTGCAAATTCGAGCCGTTGAAACGAGTGGGACTGATGCTTTCAAAGAAGGGGGATACCATGGATAGATACGCTGTAAACTCATATCGCGCGGCATGAACAGGAAATCGCAGTGCCGATCAAAAGCGCGGGAGTGCGTGTCCGAAAGCGGCTGAAAATCAAATATCCGCGGCTGCCAATCAAGGCAGTCGTATACTCCAAAACGAGGTCATACCGCAGATGACCTCGTTTTTATTTCTATTTATTACCGGCTGAGAATCATGGCGCAAACAGGCCTCTTTTTGGCGCGGTGCCGGTTTGACAGGCGAAATAAACGTATGCTATTTTCTGAACTGATACAATGTACAGACGCAAGCATGATTGAGGATTTAAATATGATATTTCTTCCCCACCGAGGGCTGGGAGCCGGTCACGCGCATCCACTCGGACAACCACCTCTGGCTGGTCATGGACGCCTATCACATCGCGCTGGAAGAGGGAAACGTTTCGTACCTCGACACGCAGGCCCCGTATTTCGACGGCGGCAGCGGCACGATCTGGGAGCACATCAAACAGTCCATCCGCTTCACCACGCAGAACATGGGCGCGCACGGCTTCCCGCTGATGCTCAGCTCCGACTGGAACGATATGCTCTATAAGGTCTGCCGCAAGGGGAAGGGCGAGAGCATCTGGACGGGGATGCAGTTTGCCGTCGCGCTGCGCATGATGCAGGAACTGGCCGAGCGCAAGGGCGAACCGGAATTTGCAGAGGAATGCAGGGCGCTTTATGAACGTCAGCAGGCGCTTTGCCGCACACTTGCGTGGGACGGCGCGTGGTTCCGCCGCTGCATCACGGACGAGGGCCGCTTTATCGGCTCGGAGTCTGAGCCGCAGGCGAAGATCTGGCTCAACACGCAGAGCTGGGCAGTCCTCAGCGGCCTCGGCACACAGGAGCAGCAGAGACAGGCCATGAACAGCGTGAAAGAATATCTGGATACCAACCTCGGCATCAAGAAGATCCACCCGGCCATGACGACGGACTACCCGACAAAGGAAGAAAACCTGACCTGCTACAACAAGGGCTGCGGCGAAAACGGCAGCGTGTTCTGCCATGCCAACACATGGGCGATTATCGCAGAATGTATGCTGAAACGCCCGGAAAACGCCTGGAAATACTATCACCAGCTTCTGCCGATGGTTGCGCAGAAAACAGCGGGCGCGGAGCGCTATAAGGCGGAGCCGTATGTCTATTCCTCGAACATCTTCGGCCCGGAGAGCGACAAATTCGGCCTTGCCAACGTCTCGTGGCTGACCGGCACGGCGGCATGGATGTATCTGGCCGCGACGCAGTATCTGCTGGGCGTCCGCCCAACATGGGACGGCCTTGAGATCGACCCCTGTTTGCCGGAGCAGCTGCTCCCGGCAAAGGTCACCCGCGTGTTCCGCGGCTGCCGGTATGAGATCACCATTACGAAAAACCAAAAGCTGTCCCTCCCGCATGTGGACGGAAGAGAACAGCTGAGCGTTCAGGTATAAGGAAAACCACCAGTCATGCGCAGTGCGCGTGGTTGGTGGTTCTGTTTTACAGATGGCTTTTTTCAGCCGTCTCCGGCTCAAGATTCTTTCGGCTCAGGAGGATACCGATCGCAATGAGCGGGATCACGATCCAGCTGACGATGGTCGCTGTCCAGCCGCCCCACTGCGCGAGGAGCGCAAACAGATAGGAGGAGATCGCCGCGCCCAGATACAGCATACAGTCCAGAATGCCGCTGACGGTCGCGCTGCGGCCGACGGAGCCGAACTGGATGGGGATCGAGATCGTAAAGGAAAGGTCTGTGCAGACCATCAGGCAAAGCATGACCGCCATAAAGCCTGCCGCGGCCAACGTCCATCCGGCGAGATTTGCAAGCAGCACGATGCAGGCCGCAGCAGCGCAGCCCACATAGAACACGATCAGCTGCGTTCTGGTTTTCGGGACTTTTTTCTGAACCGCCGGATGTACGGCAAGCGCCAGAATTTTCGCGGCGGGCAGGACTGCGGATAAGATCAGGGAAAGCGTCGCGTTCAGCGAAAATTCCTCAGAAAAATACACCGGCGCCCAGGAGGTCAGCCCGTCACGGATCATGCCGGTCAGACAGGCAGCGCCCATAAAATAAAGGAGTTTTCCCCGGCGGAAGAACTGCCAATTCAGCTTGGCTGCGCGTTTTTTCTGCATCTGCGTCGTTTGTGACGCTGTGCGAAGATCCCGCATCAAAAACCACACAAAGCCAAGTGTCAGACAGGCCGCTGCTGTGACCGACATGGCTGTCCGCCAGCCACCCAAGGCCAGTTCCGCGGGAACGATCAAAAAGCAACTCAGAGAACCGGCATGCTGGAAAAGCGAAACAATGCGCAGGGCACTTTCCTGCTGCTCTGCGGGCAGGTTGTCCGCCGTCAGCCGGACGAGGCTGGGCCAGACTGCGGACTGCGCATAGCCGTTGATGCACCACAGAACAATCATGACCGGCAGATACGGCAGCAGCCGGATGCCAAGATGCGTCGCGGCACAGCAGAACATGGCGGCGCAGATCATCAGCCGTGGATTTGTGCGGTCCGTCAGCAGCGAGTTGATCGACATCCCGACGGCATACGCGATATATCCGGCTGTGATCGCCAACCCCATCGCGTCCTTCGCAATGCCCAGATCGGGCAGCAGATCGACCATGCAGGCGCTCAGATCCGTGCGGCAGATCTGACAGACAAAATACAAAATGCCGGACAAAATGACCAGCTTCCAATGCTTCTTTTTCAATGCCTTGATTCTCCTTCTGATTTCTTTTAAAATCGTAGCACAGGTGATTCCGGCGAAGCAATCATAATTATGGCGAAAATGCGTATGAAAATGTCTCGAAAACAGCCTATTCGTTATGAGCCACATCCTCTTAAAATGTGACAGTCAGGAGTTCTCAAGGCG
>OLXV01000805.1_pt1 | contig 16503 bp, 15 predicted proteins | sample 1673481 | NCBI WGS metagenome assembly OLXV01 (sample SAMEA103958113, study PRJEB25191) | human gut metagenome
CGAAGAGATGAAGGTTTGAAAGGATATGCGTGAGTTTGAAAAGACGCGTCCGCTTTTTTCCTTATCTTGAATGGACAGCGGCGTTTTCCGCTTTGAGGGAGCGCCGCCTTTGTCATAAAACAGAGAGGGGGAAACCCACATGTCAAAGCTACAAAAGTGGTTCAAGAAGCCGGTTGTCTGGATAGTGACGGCGGTTATCGTCGTGGGCGCTGCAGCGGGGATTTGCTGCGCCGTCGCCCTCGGCGGCAGAGAGTCGGCCGAGGCGGACTCCCGCACCGACTCCGCCGGCGCAGTCCTGCCCGATCGGCCGGTGGAGGGGGAGGTATCCGCGCCTCCGGAGGATGAAGTGCCGCCGGAATCGACAGCCGACGCGCCGCAGCAAACGGCGCAGCAGCCTGCTGCGCCCTCCGAACCGGGGGAGGATACAGCCTCTTACACCGTGGCCTATCCCGACGTTGTCGAGCATGCCCGGTATCAGGGGATTTACCCGAATGGTGTGCCGATCCTCAGCCGCGCGCAGGTGGAAAGCATCACCCCTTCGATGACATGGCGGCAGATTTATGAGGGGTTTGGCCTGCAAAAAGCCTTCCCAAACGGCATCGCCTTCGGGGTGGAGGGGAATCGCCTCCTCCTGCTTGATTGGGAAAATCCGGATACGCCTTGCGCCCGCACCGGGACGGAGCTGCTGCAATCCTGTCTGGACCTCTGGCGGGAGGATACGGAGAACGGCCGGTTTGTCACCTTTTCGGACGCGGTCGGCATCCTGACCTACGATCCGGAGAGCGGGAAAATCCTCTTCGGTGAATGGACGGTTCCGACGTCGGAGGGGACGGTTACCTATGATACCGATACCGGGAAAATCCGGTATGCGCCGCCTGCCTCCTCCGCGCCGACCTGCATTTTTGACGAGAATCAGAATCCGCTTGCCGCGCCGGAGATTTGCAGCGGCCGGCAGGGATTTGCGAAATTTTCCAGCCTCTATCCGGAGAAACAGCAAAACGGCTTGCTGGGGAGCGCCACCATCGCGCGGCTGACCCTGCTCGACGCCGAATAATCTCGCGCGTTTTTATGCTTTCCGGCGCCTGCTTTGTGCTTTGCATGAAGCGGGCGCCTTTTTATTGAAGGGCAGGAAAAAAGCAGGCGTTTTCTGTTTTACGCCTGCTTTTCTTTCGGCCATCGGCCATATAACTTGCGGAATTTGTTGGGGGAAAAATCCTTGAGCTGCTTGAATTTCTGTATAAAGTACGCCGAGTCCGCATATCCGACCGAGGCGGCGATTTCGGTAATGCTGCGGTCGGTTTGTAAAAGCTGGCTTTCGGCCTTGGAGATACGGATGTAGTGCAGATAGTCGGTAAAGCTGACATTCATGACCCGCTTGAACTGACGGGAAAAGTAGCTGTAGCTCATATTGCACATCTGCGCAACGGAGGAGACGGTCAGCTCGTCGGCATAATGCTCGTTCACATACAGAAAAACCCGCTTCAGGGTGTCCTCCATCCTGTCGCCGATCAGCGTCTCCCGCTCCAGCTCGAAGCCGCGGTCGTTCCAGAAGCGCAGAATCCACATGAACATCTGACAGATATAGCCGCGGATGGCCAGCTCATAGCCGTAGGCCCGGCTGCGATGCTCCTCAATCAGCAGCTCGAGGAGGTGGGGCACAGGCCCGTTCTCCATCTCCGCCGCGGTGAGTACCCGGGGATGGCTGGACTGCGCCAGGATAAAGGGCACGGCATACTGCGTCTCGAAAATCGAGAGGCTGGGGTTATACAAAATCTCCGGGTCAAACTGGATCACCCAGTTGCAGGCCTTGTTCCCGACCGGCGTGGTTTTGTGCTTCTCGCCCGAGTTGATAATCAGCAGATCACCGGAGGTAAAGCTGTATTCATGGTCTCCCAGCGTGGCGCGGAAGCCGCCCTCGGTGCAGTAGATAATCTCAATCTTATCATGCAGATGCAGCCGCGCGCCGCTTCCCGGGCCGATATGCTCCTGATAATTGCAGGTGGTCGTGGTGGGAAAGCCGTTGTACATCCGGCGTGATTCCACATAAAAATTTTCCAAAATAAGCAACCTGCCTTTCGTGGAAAATAGAGGACAAAATTTTCATATTTCCTCTTTATTTTACCATATAAGAAGGAAATATGGTAGTCCTTTTTGCTTAAAATTATCGCAAGGCCTCGTTTGCGGAGCGATTGCAAAACGAGGGAATGCGTGGTATAATAAATGCACGATGTAAAGCATCGGCCAAATCATGATTTAACGAACGCACGGCGACGGATGATTGTGATAAAGTGCATACTGACTCTGTGAATAATAAATTCTGCTCTGCAGTGCGCGTTTTTTTGGAGGGAAGCTTCATGACTTCACGGCATATGATCGATCTGGACAGCCTGTCGCTCGAGGAGATACAGAAAATTCTCGACCTGGCCAAAATCATTATGGACAAGCCAAAATATTTCTATGACAGCTGTCACGGCCTGCTGATGGCCACTCTGTTTTATGAGCCGTCCACCAGAACGCAGATGTCCTTTCAGTCGGCCATGCTCAAGCTGGGCGGCCAGCTGATCGGTTTTTCCAACCCGGTCAATTCCTCGGTGTCGAAGGGGGAGAGCCTCAAGGACACCGTTCGTGTGGTCAGCAATTATGCCGACATCCTGGTTGTCCGTCACCCGATGGAGGGGGCGGCCAAGGCGGCCGCCATGTTCTCCCGCGTGCCGGTAATCAATGCGGGGGACGGCGGGCATATGCATCCGACCCAGACGCTCACCGACCTCTTCACCCTGCAAAATTCCAACGGCCGGCTGGATCACCTGACCGTCGGACTTTGCGGCGATTTGAAGAACGGCCGGACGGTGCACTCCCTGATTCAGACCCTCTGCCGCTACCCCGGCAACCGCTTTGTCCTGATTTCCACCCCTGAGCTGGCCGTGCCCCCTTATGTGAAGGAGATTATGAAGGCCTCCGGCTGCGAGTATGTGGAGATGGACAATCTTGCCGACGGAATCGGAGAGGTGGACGTCCTTTATATGACCCGCATCCAGCGTGAGCGGTTTGAGAGCGACGAGGCCTATCACAAGCAGAAGGGCATTTTTGTCCTGGACACCGAAAAGCTGAAAAAGGCCAAATACGGCCTGCGTATTCTGCACCCGCTGCCCCGCGTGGACGAGATTGATTATGAGGTGGACGACGATCCCCGGGCGGTCTATTTTGATCAGACCGAGTATGGCATGTACGCCCGGATGGCGCTGATCCTCCATATGCTGGACGGCAGCCGCAAGCAGCTCGACCCCAGGCCGGAGTCCAATACCGACCTGTCCTGCGGCAATTCCAACTGCATCACGGCGAGTGAGAAGTATCTCCCCAAACTGATGAAAACGCAGGGAGATCGGATCATTTGTGAATACTGTGAGCATGAACAGGGTTAAGCCGCACAGGCCGCTCAAGCTGCATAAGCCGCTTGTTTTGTTTGCCTCCCCCCACCCGAACGGCGCGACGGCCGCGCTGCTTGCGGCCTATCTCTTGCGCGAGGGGATCGAGCGGGCGGACTGCACCTTCTTTGATTGCTATGCCCTGCGGCCGGAGCCCTGTGTCGACTGCGGCTATTGCAGGGAGCATCCCGCCTGCGCCTTTCATGACCTCGACGATTTTTATGAAGCGCTGGAGGCGGCCGATCGCCTGATTCTGGCCGCGCCGGTGTATAATGGAGGGTTTCCCGCCCCGATGAAGGCGGTGATCGACCGGCTTCAGGTCTATTTCAACGCGCGGTTTGTCCGCGGCGTCCGGCCGCCCATCGCGCAGGAGAAGCGGGCGGCGCTGCTTCTCACCTCCGGCTCTGCGGGGGAGAAGCGAACGGCGCTGCTGCCGCAGCTGCTCCCCTGCTTTACCGTGATTCACGCGGAGATGGAGACGATTCTGGAAATGCCCGGAACCGACGCCGGCTGGACGGCGGAGCAGGTCGCCGCGCTGGTCGAAAATGGATAAAAATCTTTTGGGGAACACCCCGAAAATCATCCGGAAGGGAACCTCCCTGCCGAAGGAAAAGGAGAGTGGGCAGCGATTATGGAACAGGATGCATTTCGCGCCGGCGTGCGGCCGGGCGGCCTGCTGAACAGTGCGCAGATCAAGATTCTGATTTGCTATATTTTGGATGAAATCGGACGCCCCTTGCCGCGGCAAAAGCTGCAGGAGGTGTTCCATTACGAGGGGCTGGCCAATTATTTTGAGCTTTCTCAGGCGGTCAGCGAGCTGACAAAGCAGGGCAACATCTCCCTCTGCGACGCGGAGCGGCAGTCCTACCGGATTACCGACTCCGGGCGGGAAGTGGTGCAGACGCTCGGTCACACCCTCCCCAAAACCGTGCGGGACAGTGCACTGCGTGCGGCGACCACCATGCTGGTCCGCATCAAGCGTTCGGAAAACAATCTGGTGAAAATCGAGGAGTGTCAGACTGGGTATCAGGTGACCTGCGCCGTGCTGGAGGCCGGTCGGGAGCTGATGTCGGTCATGGTCGAGGTGCCGGAAATCTCCGACGCCGAGCGAATCAAGAACGGCTTTCTCGACGACCCGAGCCGGCTGTACTCCGGCGTGATGAGCCTCCTGACCGGGGAGGAGATGGAGTATGATCCGACCCACAGCGAGCCGATTTTATAGATGGGCGGCCGTGCGGGCGTATGGTTGTGCTGGACAATGCCGTCGGTGTATCGGGAGGCATTTTCCGCAGGGGTAAGAAAATCGGGAAAAACAAAGCAGGCATAGAGCTTCTATGCCTGCTTTTATCGAATATGCGCGGACTACGGTCTATCCGCTTGACGGTAAATCCGCACGGAGAATTTTTCGGTGTGACAGCAAAAATCATAACGGTTTTGATGGAAAATGTTACACAGGACAGTATAATACAATTATCTGCTTTTTTCAACAAATAAAGAGCAGTTTTTTAAAAAATGAATGGCGCGGCTTGCTGGGCAAACCGTCCGGAGGAAAATCCGGCGGGAAACGTGAAATGCATGGCGCCTTTCGGTATGCCGCCCGGGCGGCTGTCCGCGGCGGCCGGAGGCTTTTTTCGTCCCGATCCGGCCGGAGAACACATTGTTTTATCGTTCCAAACTCTGTGTTATAATGGGGACGCCCTATAGCTTTATGTATTTCGAGGCATAGTTGTGGCGTCCGGGCAATTTCTGGTACAATAAATGCACAGCCGAATCACGGCGGAAAACCGCCGACGCACCGAGCCTACAAAATGTCGGTTTTGCTTTGCCGCTGCAAAACGGGGGGCTAAAAGTCCCGCCGCCCTTTCGTCGATCAACCCCTGATTGAATCATCCCAATATGCAAAAAAGGAGAAAGAGGCTATGTCTAAAGCGGAAAGTTGTATGTATCATGTGGAAACGGACGGGTTTTACGGCAGCTCCTCCTCCCGGAGGAGGACAAATATCCGGGAAAAGCGCTCATCTGTTTCAGCGGCAGCGACGGAGGAATTGAGCTTTCCCGTATGCTGGCCGATGTCTTTCGGTCCCACGGACTGACGACGCTGGCGCTGGCCTATGTGCTGGAGGAAGGGCTGCCCCGGCAGTTTTCCGCTGTGCCGATCGTTTTTTTAGAGGCGGCCGCAAAACGGCTGCATGATATGGGCTATGAAAAGGTCGGCCTGTGGGGCATCTCCAAAGGCGCGGAGCTGGCACTGACGGCGGGAAGCCTTCTGCCCGGAATCGTCAATGCGGTGGTTGCGGTCGCGCCCATGAACACCGTGTGTCAGGGGTTCGTCAAGGATAAGGGAATTGCCTTCCTGCCGGGAAGCAGCTGGAGCTTTCACGGAGAGGAAATTCCCTATACACCCTATGGGGTGGAGAAGTTTCCGCTCGGCCGGATTCTGCGAAAGAGCATAAGGATGAGAGGAATGACCATGTATGATCTCTATCTGCCTCTTGTGCAGCATCCGAACCTCGATGCAGTGATTCAGGTCGAGAAGATCACCGGCCCTGTTTTGCTGATTTCCTCCAAAATGGATACCATGTGGCCGTCCGAGCTTGCGGCAAAGCAGATCATCAAGCGGCTGCGGGAGAAGGATTTTCCCTACTCCTATCAGCATTTGAGCTACGACTATGGCAGCCACCTTTTTGTCCCGATGGAGCTGCCGAGCGCGAAGTTCTTCAGAGGTGAGCGCGGGAAAAATAAGGAGGGCGGACGAAAGGCCCGCATGGACTTCCCTGTAAAGACGCTGGAGTTTGTCTCACGGTGGTGAAACGACCCGTGCGCGAACGGGGCGGAGGGCTTCTTCCCTTATCGGGGGAGATGCCTTCCGTTTCGCGGTCGGCAGGTTTTGCAGGCCGGCGCAGGGCTTTATCTCTATAAATCCGATATTATCCTTTCTTTTTGAAAAATATGGGGAAATATGCCCTGTGGAAAGCCATCTTGGAAAAATTCAAAGAAATTGAAGTTTTGCACTTGACACAGAGCGGTTTTTTGACTATAATCTATTAGCTGACATTCTTCAGGGAGCGAAAACCTTCCGGGGTTACAGAAAAAAGAATGGCTGATTTATGACGAGGTGTGGCTCAGTTTGGTAGAGCGCTGCGTTCGGGACGCAGAGGCCGCAGGTTCGAATCCTGTCACCTCGACCAGTAGCGGCGCTGGTCTCAATTTGATTGAGTTCAGCGCCCTTTTTTATCGAAAAACAGGACAGAAAGCTCTGTCCAATATTCCGGTACAATGCCTGCGGGCGTACTGAAAAAAGTCCGCGGCAGCGGACTTTTTTCTTTTTTTAGTGATGCCATCGGTGAAAACGGCGGAAGAATGGCTGCGGCGGGCGCATTTGGCCTCGTCTGCTTTCTCTGCCGCGAAAAAGACGGACTGCCCGTTTTTTTGAAAAGAAGGGTGTGCGGTTTGAACAGGATCAGAGCCTTTTCCAAAAAATTAACAACCACAAAAACGATTGTTTTGGGCTACGGCGGAATTGTTTTGATTGGCGCGCTGCTGCTGATGCTGCCTTTTGCCACCCGCTATGGAGAGCCGCCGACCTCCTTCCTCAGTGCGCTGTTTACCTCCACGTCGGCCACCTGTGTGACCGGCCTCGTTTTGTTCGATACCTTTACCCACTGGACCCTGTTCGGTCAGATTGTGATTTTGCTGCTGATTCAGATCGGCGGCGTAGGCTTTATGACCGTCGCCATCTCGATCGTCTCCCTCACCAAGAAGAAGATCGGCGTAAACCAGCGCCTTTTGATGCAGGAGACGGTGGCCGCTCCCAGCATCGGCGGCATCATCCGCGTGAGCCGCTTTATCTTTCTGGGCGCGCTGGCATTTGAGGTTTTGGGCACGATTTTGCTCTCCTTTTATTTTTGCCCCCGACTCGGTTTGGGGGAGGGGCTTTATTTCTCCGCTTTTCACGCGATCTCCTCCTTCTGCAACGCCGGCTTTGACCTGATGGGACGGTTCCGCCCGTATTCCTCTCTGATGCTGCTGGCCGATAACGGATATGTACTGGGCGTCATCATGTTTTTGATTGTGATTGGCGGCCTTGGCTTCCTTGTATGGGACGATATTTTAAAATGCCGCTTCCATTTTCGGAGGTATCGGCTGCATACCAAAATCGTTCTGGTTATGTCGGGGCTTCTGCTTTTGATCGGCGCCGCGGCCATCTTTGTCTTTGAACAAAGGGGGGACAGCTTCACGCAAAAGTCGCTGGGAGAGAAAATCCTGATCGCGCTGTTTCAGTCGGTGACCTCCCGGACGGCCGGCTTTAACACGGTGGATCTGCACGCCCTGACCCAGTCGAGCCGGCTGCTGATGATTGTTCTGATGCTGATCGGCGGCTCTCCCGGCTCGACGGCCGGAGGAATGAAAACCACCACCTTTGCGATTGCGCTGCTCAGCATTTTCACCACCTTCCGGCGGAAAAAGTCAATCGAGTGCTTCCGCCGCCGCGTGGATGATGAGACGCTGCGCACCGCCTCCTGCGTGCTGATGATGTACATTGTGCTGTCGCTGGCTGCCTCGCTGATCATCGCGTATGCGGAGGGGATCACGGCGCAGTTTGCCATGTTCGAGGTCTGCTCAGCCATCGGTACGGTCGGGCTCAGCTTTGGGGTGACGCCGGGACTCGGCGCGCTGTCCAAGGTGATCCTGATCTGCCTGATGTTTTTCGGCCGCGCGGGTTCTCTCACCATTCTGCTGGCGTTTGGGTCGGGGCACTCCTACGCGCCGTCCAAGCTGCCGCTGGAGAAGATACAAATTGCATAAACCGCAGATGTAATGGGCCCGTTCGAAAAGCGCGCGCAAAGCCCTGCTTTTTGGGACAGCCCTCTCCTGTTTTTTTGTAAAGTAAGGAGGAAATTTTTATGAAATCCATTCTGATTATCGGCCTGGGGCGTTTCGGCCGGCACATGGCCAGAAAATTTATCGAAGAGGGGAATGAGGTTCTCGCGGTCGATATCAAGGAGGAGCGCGCCGACGCCGCCGTCCCCTTTATCCGCAATGTGCAGATCGGCGACGCCACAAATGAGGATTTTATGAAATCTCTGGACGTCAACGGCTACGACCTCTGCGTGATTGCCATCGGCGACAATTTTCAGAGCGCGCTGGAGGCCACCGTGCTGGCCAAGGACCTCGGCGGAAAGTTCATCATCGCCCGCGCCTGCCGTGACGTGCACAAAAAGCTGCTGCTGCGCAACGGCGCCGACTATGTCGTCTATGCCGAGCGGGAGAGTGCTGAGCGCCTGGCGATCAAATTCGGGGCGAAAAATATTTTTGATTATGTCGAGCTGACGCCCGAATATTCGATTTATGAGATTTCGGTGCCCTCCTCCTGGCGGGGGAAAAGCATCATTCAGACGGCCGTGCGGTCGAAGTATAAGATCAGCATTCTGGCCATCAAGGTCGGCAACGACATCTTTCCGCTGCCGACGGCCGACCACGTTTTCTCCGCGGGGGAGACGATGATCGTCATGGGTCATCAGGAGGATATCAAGGCGCTGACCAAATAAATCATACCATCGTCGCCGGAGTATGCGCCTTGAAAACGGCAAGGAGGAAAGCATATGGAACAGAAAAAGATTGACCGTATCAACGAGCTGGCCAAAAAGAGCAAGGCCGAGGGCCTGACCGAGGCTGAAAAGGCCGAGCAGAAGGCTCTGCGGGTGGAGTATATTGAGGCCATGAAGGCCTCCCTGGTTGCGGAGCTGGAGAACACCTATATCGTCGAGCCGGACGGAACCCGTGTCAAAGCGACCGAACGGTGGAAAACGGCCGAGGATCTGCCAGAGTCCTGAAGAGAACCCGGCTCCGGGCTTCTCGGCACCGAAGGGGAGGCGCTGCGGCCGCGGTGTCGGATTTTGATTTGGAAGGGGAAAAATTTATGCTGAAGCATGTGGTTTTGTTCAAGCTGAAGGACAATTCTCCCGCCGCGTGTGAGAAGGCGCGGGATATGCTTCTCTCCATGCGGGGGAAGGTGGAGCAGCCGCAAAAAATTGCGGTCGGCATTGATCTGCTGCACTCCGACCGGTCGTATGACGTGATTCTGGAGGTGTGGCTGGACGACCTCGCCGCGCTGGAGGCTTACCAGAACGACCCGTACCACTGCGACGTGGTCAAGCCGTATATGCATGCCGTGCGGGAGGGCAGCGTGGCCATCGACTATTCGGTGGATTCGGCCGACTGAGCCCTGCACGATCGGACAGGTCGGACAGGTTGGACAAGGTGGGAGGGGTTCTGCCCCTTTTACGGAGAGAAACTGCAAAAAAATCTAAAAACCCGGGATGCAGCCTTGAAAACTGCATCCCGGGTTTTTGCTTTATCTTAAAAACGCTTACACTTTTTCAAACAGCCAGAGGCGGCCGGTCTCCGCCTCTTTGGAGGCCGGAAGCTCGACACCGGCACGCAGCGCCGCGCCGGTGAACCGTTCCCCCGAGAGGCGGTCGGTGTAGAGCGCGTCGGGGTCGGCCGCCTCGATCGGGAGGCGGAATACCCGGCCTTCCGAATCGGCTTTGTTCTGCAGGTAGGAGAGGAATATCCGCTCGCCGGCACCTTCCTCCATTTCGGGGGAGGCAGTGTAGTAATAGGCGCTGCATTCCAGCGTGCTTTCAAAGGGGGAGATCAGGCGGTAGAGATCTCCGTGCTTGATCAGCGCCTCCACCTCTTTATAAAAGGTGATCTGGTTTCGGATTTCAGCCTTGACCTCCTCCGGCGCCTTCAGAATATTCAGCTCATACCCCAGCATGCCGCCCAGCGCGACCTTGTATTTATAATCCAGCCGGGCCATGCGCGCGTCGCCGTCTCCGGGGTCGGAGACATGGCAGGACATGACCGATGCGGGATAGGCCAGCAGACTGCCGTACTGGATCCGAACCCGGTCGGCGGCGTTTGTGTTGTCGCTGGTCCAGATCTGGGTGGACAGCGCCATCATGGCGAGGTCATAGCGGCCGCCGCCGCCGCTGCAGTTTTCGATCATCACGCCGGGGAAGTTTTTCATGAACCAGAAGTACAGGTCGTACACCCCGAGCTGAAAGCGGTAGAATACCTCGTCCTGCCGTTCGGGCGGCAGGTGGGGAGAGCCGACCTCCGACAGATGGCGGTTGAAATCCCATTTGATATAATCAATCGGCACCCCGTGGAAGGCGGCCTGGAAGGTGTGTTTGAGATACCGCAGCACCTCCGGATTGGAGAGATCCAGCACCAGCTGATTGCGGGAGAGGGAGCCCTCCCGCCCCCGGCAGGAGAGGCACCAGTCGGGGTGGGCGCGGTAGAGGTCGCTGTCGGGATTGATCATCTCCGGCTCGATCCAGATGCCGAAGCGGATGCCGGTCGCTTTGACCCGGGCGGCGAAGCTTTGCAGCCCGTCGGGGAATTTCTCCCGGTTGGGAATCCAGTCGCCGAGGGCGGCGCGGTCATCCTTTCGCGCTCCGAACCAGCCGTCGTCCATCACCAGCATATCCATTTTGCAGCGCACACCCTCTTTCGCGAAGGCGAGGAGGGTGTTTTCATCAATGTTGAAGTAGCAGGCCTCCCACGTGTTGAGGACGACCGGCCGTCTTTCATAAGGGTCGGGGGGCAGAATCGCCTCCCGCACGAAGCGGTGTATCCTGCGGGACATATCTCCCAATCCGTCGGGGGTGCAGAGCATGACCGCCTCGGGCGAGGTGAAGCTCTCCCCGGGAGAGAGGGTATAGGCGAAGTTTTCCTCTCCCAGCCCGACGCCGACCCGGGTGTTGCCCGACTGATCGACCTCCACCTCGTCGAGGAATGAGCCGCTGTATACGAAGTTAAAGGCGTAAACCCGCCCGGATGTTTCCCCCGCGCCGTGCTCGGCCAGCGCGATGAATGGGTTGAACTGATGGCTGGAGGCGCCTCGCCGGCTGGTCACACTCTGTACGCCGTAACCGAGCGGAAGCCGCTGCACCTGCCGCTCGGCGACATGTGCCCCGTGCAGGGAGATGAGGTCGTATCCGTGCCCCGGCAGGTCGAGGCATAGGCTCATGGCCTTTTCGATTTTGACGGGGGCGTCTCCCCGGTTCTCCAGCGTGAAGTAGCGGGAGATGAGGTCGTGCGCCGGGAAGAGGGTGTAGTATAGGGTGAGCAGGCAGCCGGTGACCGGGTCCTCCAGATGTACGGCCAGCGTCTCGCTCCCGGGGAGGGGGCGGGCGAAGGGGATGCCGGGGATGTTCCGGCGTCCCTCAAAAATTTCATAATCCCGATAGAAGAAGCGGGTGCAGCTGTCGCCCGCCGCTCCCCGCAGCCGCAGAGAGGCGCAGCGGAAATCTCCCCCGCCGAAAAAGCCGAATTCCATCAGGTCGTCCGCGAAGGAAAAGGCCGGGCCGGTCTCCTCCGGATAGGGGGAGAAGGAGCGGTATCCGGCTTTGAACAGCGGCGTGGGACGGTCGGATTTCGGCCCGTAATACCGGTGGTTCAGGTATCGGTCGGCGACGATGTCAAAGATATACTCGGTCTGATCGGTGGTCAGAATAAAGCGGTTCTCGGCTTTGCAGAACTGGATCGGCATGGCAAAATCTCCTTCTTTTCAATTGGCAAAAAAGTATCATCGGCGATGGAAAGTGCGGCTTTTCGGGGCTTGTACGACATCCGGCCTTGTGGTTTTTCCGGGGCGGGCGCGGCTTTTTCTGAAAGAGGGCGGCAAAGCGCCGGATCGCGGCCTTCCGGGAAAGCGCAGTCCCGGCCTTGTCCGCCGATGGCGGGTATATGCTTAGTATAAGGCGGCCGGCCGTTTTTATTACCGGCGGTTTTGCTGTTCCTTCCCGGAGCGCGGGGCTTTTAACGCCATACGCCAAAGCCGGCTTTGTAAAAACGCCCGCTGAAACGGATATTCAGCGGGCGCTATCTTGGCGGAGTTCCTTTATGTGCCGGCGGCCGGGCTTCAGGCCGGACAGATCGGCCGGATGAGCGGATGGCCGGGTCGGCAGGGTCGGCAGGGTCAGTTGGCGGGCTTCAAACCGCCTCGGCCGGCTGCTCTGACGGCTGCTCTGACGGCTGCTCTGACGGCTGCTCCGGAGGCGTGTGGGTCTTGTCCTCCTGCCTTTTTGCCTCGGATTGGGGATGGTAGGTCGGCACAATGTCCTGAATCACGCGGCGGATGTCGGTCGTATCGTCCATCATGACCTCATACAGCCGGGTCAGCTTTTTGAAAAGCTCTCCCTCGTCGAAGTCGATCGGATTTCCGATATGAATCAGCCTGTTTTCGGTTTCACGCAGTCCCTCTTCATCCATCAAAAGCTCTTCGTACAGCTTCTCTCCCGGGCGCAGGCCGGTGAACTGGATGTCGATGTCCTGATAGGGGACGAGGCCGGAAAGCCGGATCAGATTTTCTGCCAGCTCTACAATACGCACCGGCTTGCCCATGTCAAGGACGAAAATCTCCCCGCCCTTGGCGTAGGCGCCGGCCTGCAGAACCAGCGAGACAGCCTCCGGTATGGTCATGAAATAGCGGATAATATCCGGGTGGGTGACCGTAACCGGGCCGCCCCTTTCAATCTGCTTTTGAAAGAGGGGAATAACGCTGCCGTTGCTGCCGAGCACGTTGCCGAACCGCACGGCGACAAAGTCGGTCTTTGACCGGTTGTTGTAAGCCTGCACAATCATTTCGCAGACGCGCTTGGTCGCGCCCATGATGTTGGTCGGGTTGACCGCCTTGTCGGTCGAGATCAGGACAAAGCGCTTGGCACCGTATTTGTCGGCCGCCTGTACCGTTTTCAGTGTGCCGAAAATGTTGTTCTTGACCGATTCGTTCGGACTCCCCTCCATCAGAGGCACATGCTTGTGCGCCGCCGCATGGTAGACGATGTCCGGCCGGTATTTTTGAAATACGGCGTCCATTCGCTTTGTGTCCCGCACCGAGCCGATCAGGGTAATCAGATTCAATTTTGGATAATCGGTCTGCAGCTCCATCTGAATGTCATAAGCCCCATTTTCACAGATGTCAAAAATGATAAGCTGCCGGGGGCGACTCTCGGCGATCTGCCGGCAAAGCTCGCTGCCGATCGAACCGCCGCCTCCCGTGACCAGGACGACCTTATCCTGCAGCGTCGCCCGAATCTGCGCCAGATCGGCGTCGATCGGATCGCGGCAGAGCAGGTCGCTGATCTCCACCCTGCGCAGGGAGGCGATGTTATAATCTCCCTCCACGACGCTGGCCATGTTGGGCAGTATCTTCAGCTCACAGCCGGTGTCCTTGCATATGGCGAGCAGCTTGGCGCGCTCTATGGGAGAGATGGAGGGGATGGCCAGAATAATGGTGTCCACATGATATTTTTCGACCGCGGAGCGGATGCTTGCCCTGGTGCCGATAACCTTGCTCCCCTGCAGGTAGCTGCCGATTTTGGCGCGGTCGTCGTCAATGATGCAAACGATCTGCTCATTGGCGAAATTCTGGTTGGTATGAATTTCACGAATCATCAGCGCGCCGGCATCTCCCGCCCCGATGATCATGATGTTTTTCTTTGTGCCGGAGCTGCTGCGCGCATTTTTGTGCAGGCGGCGCAGTGCGCGGTGGGCAAAGCGCACCATGATGGTAAAGAGGCCGAGCAGCAGCGCAAAAACTATGTAACAGCCGTAGGGCAGGGGCAGTCCCATCAGACAGGTGCCGATGAAATACAGCAGTCCGGATGAGAGGCTGGCCAGCTCGATTTTTACAACCTCCCGAAAGCCGGCAAACTGCCACAGGCTCGTATACAGGCCGAAGAGGGCGAAAATCAAAATACCGGATACGGATAAAACCGGTAAATAGGAGAGAAAATTCCGCCAGCAGTCCGCCGGAATGGACGCAGGGCTCAGCTGAAAGCAGATGAGAAGCGCCCCGGCCGCCGCCGCGTGGAATATCAGAATATCCAGAAGCAGCAGAATGCCGATCTGGGCGGTTCTTTTCCGTTCTTTCTTTTGATCGGTCTTATGCAATCCCGCTGCCTCCCATAACGCTGTAATTCGACAAACACTTTTCCTTTTCACACAACCTTAAGTTTAATATAATCCGGCTGTGTTGTCAACGTGTACGGCGGCGGATTTGCCCTCCTTTTTGGTTGGAAATGATTACAAAAAGACGGATTCGCACCATTCCCTGACCCTCCTTCACGAAGGGGGCTGCATGCCGGACAGCGGCCTTCCCAATCGCCCTTGGCAAAAGGAATGCCGCGCCCGGCCTTTGCGGTTATTTTTTGTTCTCGATGCACCAGTCGCGGGCCGCCTCCACATTCTCCCGATCGGGCAGCGCCACGCCGGTTTTCTTCTGCCGCTTGTTGGGCTGCGCCAGCGCCAGCGAACGGTAAAGCTCCGGCGTCCTGCGGATCGGAGAATGGCTTTCGGCCAGGGAATCTTTTTTCTGCTTTTTCATAAAAATCGCACCGCCTTTCATCCGGTATTGTATGAGGCTTTGCAGCGTTTATCCCGTATCAAATTTTGTCAAGGCTGGCTTCGAGCGATGCGGCGGCCTTTTAAAATCCGACATATTTAAAATGTCAGGATTGTAATGCTTTGCTATAATTAAATCAAAATATAAAATCTTTATACATTTTGATAGCATATTTTAGAGGATATGCTACGATTTATATGGCGAATAAACCAGTTTAGTAAACAGGAGGTATTTGCGATGTTTTTGAAAAAGTGTATTGCAACCGGCATGGCTGCGCTGCTGCTTGTCAGCGGCTTTGCATCCGCTGCTGCGCTCCTCTCTTCCGGGGCGGAGGCGGGATTGCAGCCTATGCGGTTGACAGTGAGGTCTATGTCAGCGTGACCGACTGCTCCCTTAAAAAATGAAACGGCGGCTCTTATAAAAGCGGAACGGTTTATTGCGATCACACCTACTTCTTTGCCACAGGGATGACCCTTGCCTTCGGCGTGGAGCCTCCGGGAAACAGCTTCAATATTGTGCAGGCAACCGTGCCGGCCGGGGCCAGCCGCCTTACCGGCTATGTTGGCATGCGCGATAATGCGATCAACAACACCGGCAACTATGACAGCAGCAATTATGTGGAGATAGACGGCGCCGCGACCGATTGGAGCACCGACAAGGGCAACGGCACGGACGGCCTTACGCTGCTTGGAACGACAAAGAAATTTGTGGCCGGGGATCTTTCCAACGGATATGATTCCTTCGATGTGGACGTGACCGGTTATGCATATGTGCAGTTCCGCATCTATAACGGCAACTATGCGCACACCGACCACATCACCTATTTCGACACGCAGTTCGCGGTCGCGCTGGACACGACCGACGCCGACGCTGCGGCCGCGGTTGACGCTCTGATTCAGGCTCTGCCGGAGGCTTCGGCGTTAATCTTTGCCGATGCGGCGCAGATTGAGGCTGCCCGTGCCGCTTATGAGGCGCTGATCGTAACGCAGAAGGCCTTTGTAACCTCTCTTGCCGCTCTCGAGGCGGCCGAGGCTGCCTTTGCATACTGCTATCCGGAGGGGACCCTGATCTGGGCCGAGGATACGGCGCTGTCGGCGACTGCCGGCAACCTCCGCGTCGCGCTCGTGGATGGGAGTGGGCACAAGTTCAGCTACACCCAGAACGAGACGAACGAATTTGAGCACGGCTTCCGCTTCGACAGCTCGGATACGGAGTATGATACCATCACGATTGCAGTGCCGAAGGGGGCCTTCTTCTTCTCGACCTTCTTTGGCCGCGACTATGGCGCGTCGACCCTGAACGGCGGCGGAGACAACAAGGTCGGCCATGCCGACTTTTATATCGGGGAGGGTATGGTTGCCACCGCTTTGCGTGAGGATGGAAAGGGCAATTATGTCTATTTCAGCATTCCGGAAGGAACCGAAACGATCAGCATCCGGGTTTATATGGGCGAGAACAACTGGCGGGATCATATGATTTTCGCCAACGCGCTCTTTGTTTCAAGCGTGGATGACACGCCGGCAAATTATGACGCTGTGGACGCCGCGGTGGCGGCGGCCGGCGAAATCGACCGTACAGCCTATACCGTGGCCAGCTGCAAAGCAGTCGACGCGGCGGTTGCCGCAGTTGTGCGCGGCAAGTTCGCCAGCGAGCAGGAGAATG
>OLXV01000826.1_pt1 | contig 16339 bp, 17 predicted proteins | sample 1673481 | NCBI WGS metagenome assembly OLXV01 (sample SAMEA103958113, study PRJEB25191) | human gut metagenome
TTGAGGCGGCCAAGCGATCCGCTTTGCCGCCTCTGCTTTGCTATACTCTTTTTCTGCCGATAACTTTTTTTAATTAGGGCTTGACTTTTTAGCAGGTTTACAGCGGTGCGTTTTTAAAACAAAAAGCGTGATTGCGGATAGCTTTAATTTCCCACTTCATTTTTCACAAAAACCGTGGTATACTGTTTATGAGGTGAGGGCTGTGCAGTTTCGACCATTTGTTTACGATGCAATGAATCGACAAGTGCCGGTGGCTATTGAGCCGATGACGCCGCAGGATGCTGCGTTGACAGACCGAGAACCCTTGTGGCAGACCTCCTGGGCCAGCGAATATCTGGCCGACGAAAATTACGAAAAATACGCAGCCAGAGTTGGAGATGAGCTGATTGCTCTGGCAGCATATGAGGTCCTTCCGACTGCGCTGGTCGTACACATTTTGTATATGGAGGCACAGCCTGAGTCAAATCCTACGCTCGACGGAGGAACCCCGAAGTACAGAGGGATAGGGAGGCTGCTGATCGCCTATGGCATCAAGCTGTCCATTGACAGCGGTTTGACCGGCGATGTGGTGCTTGAAGCGAAGACGACGAGCTTGGCGAAGCATTATGAAGAAGATTTCGGGGCCGTTTTACTCCCAACCTTTCAATCTTCCGCGCCAAGGTATTTGATTGCGGACGAAGCTGCCAAACGAATTTTTTTCACCTATCTGGATTGATTTTCTGCGAGGAGGTGCTTTGCATGGATATGAATAAAATCAGACCGGCGTCTGATGCGGCGTGGTATTGCCGCAAAGATGCAGAGGAAGAACGTTTTTATGAGATATTCTTTCAACTGTGCCGCAAATACAGTGTGCGTTGGGCAAGCGCCACACCGAAGGAGAAAAGCTTTATTGAAGAAGTGACCCGCGTCACCTATGAGCGGGACAGGGCGCAGCGGCTTGGTTTGCCGCTGTCGGAGGTGCGCCCCTCGTTCGCGTCCTGAAAGTTGTTTGACCCACACCGTGACCCACACGGGGAAATGAGCGGACGGAAACAATGGAACAAACAGGCTGCGACCTCATCCTTTTTGGACAAAAAAACGCCGCAAAGCCTTATACAGCAAGGGCTGGAAGGCTCTACGGTGGTTGGTAAGGATGAGGTCGGCAGTTCGAATCTGCCCAGCAGCTCCAAGTAAAAACCCTGTAGTTTCAAGAGTTCATGTTCATAGGTACACAATGTGACCTATGGGGCAGACCGGACGGTACAGGGCACGAAAAAATAAGTCGAGGGAATTTCCCTCGACTTATTTTTTCTTTGATCCCAAGTTTATCTGTGCGACAACATTTTATTGGATATGCAGACTTTGATGATCCACGACTCTCGCCGAATCGGCTATCCGGCTAAAGCAGGAACGAAAGTGGTCCAACCGGTACCGCCCCGCAGTGCGGCATCATTTTCATCTGAGAGGGTGAACAAGTAAACGGGCTGGTGGAATCCCTTGCTGTCGGTCATATATTCGAGCTTACAGTCAGTGACTCGCACTTGCCGTGGGGACAAATAGTTGAACATGGGAACATCACGCCAAGAGAACCGCCCGGCACAAAGGCGCTCATACGCCTCTTGGGAAGAGATAACCGCAGCATTTCCATGAAGGGTGCTGACAGAAAGATGGTTGTCTACCTGGTAGAGGATACCGCCCTCTGCCACCCAGCAGACCAATTCACCATTGGTAAGCACATCGTCTTCTACTACACATTCTGCCCGAAAAGCGTACCTTCCCTCGCTCTCGTCCGCGGCGACAAAACTGGCCGCATCGGGGATCTCGATACCCAACTTATCCAGAGCGGCACGAAGGTCGTCCTCTGTGATCGCTCCGCCCTTTCCGCTGTATCGTAGTTCGCTGTCCACGCGATAATCCGTGTACTCGTAAGAGTGATCGTTGTAATACACCCACAGGGCATAGGTGCGGTGGTCAGAGTAGAAAGCTCTGCTGTCATAGTAATCTACATCGGGAGTACCGAATCGAATTTCCGCTCCCTGTCGCCCAACAAATTCCGATGCAAAGGCATCGCAGTCCTTCCTTGTGAACGGCTCCGTCCGGTACACTCCAGACGGTCCGGGCGCATTGGACAAAGAACATTCCTGCACCCATTCGATTTCCTTGGTCTTCGCGTTGTAGATCGGACCGTCCGCAAGGTTGCCGTAGGGCTGGAAATGATAGGTGAGGAACACACCGGCCAGAGCAGCGATGGACAGAACGGGAAAAATAACATAGACTCCGGCGGTTTTCCACATTCAGGCTTACTTCTTCCGCCGTCCGCCGCAGCGAGGGAAGGCCGTACAGATGCTGGATCAGCACCATCTTGAACAGCACCACAGGATCGATACTAGGACGCCCGTTATCTTCACTGTAGAGAGGCTCCACCATTTCATACAGCCGATCAAAGTCCACGGCTGCATCGATTTTCCGCAGCTGGTGCGCCCTTGGCACCAGCTCGTCTATGACCACACGCTCTACCTGTTCTCGGTCCTTTTTTCCTCGTTTCAGCATCTTTCTTCACCCTCCTTCATTTTGCCATATATATTGCAAAATGCCCAGCTGTTACTGGGCTTTTTTGACAAGCTCAAGCGGCGTGACGGAAACCGTCACGCCGCTTGTCTGCGTTATGCGTATATCAGCTGAATTTGATCTTTGTATTCTCGCCCATGGTGACCGATTCGGGATAGAGCGGCAGGAACACATAGCCCGCGTCCTGCAGCTGCTTGACAGCGCCCGGGAACGCGATGAGCGTGTTGGCGTTCCAGTCGTGGCTGAGCAGGACCGCAATGTCGAGCTGCTTTACCTGCCAGACGGCCATGCTCTGGATCTCATCGGCGGTCTTTCCGGCGACGCCGTTATCGAACACGTCGCACGACCATTCGATCCACTCGTAGCCCGCTTCCTTGACGGCCTCGGTCGGGTCGGTGCCGAGCAGCGCTTTGGCCCACGCCGAGCCGCCGGGGTAGCGGAAGATCTCCGTATGGAAGCCGGTGCATTCGTACACCCACTCGTCCTGTTTTTGGATCATTTCGATCAGACCCTCGGTCTTCTGATAGAGATTGCCCATGGCAGCGAACTGGTGGGAGTATGTATGGTTGGCGACCGCGTGGCCTTCGGCAAACTCGCGGCGAAGCATTTCGGGCTCGTCCTCGGATTCGTTCGCCTCGTGCGAGGTGAAGAACGTCACATGGACGCCCAGCTCCTTGGCTTTGTCGAGCACCTGCGTAGTGAGGCGCGTGGGGCCGTCGTCAAATGTCCAGTAGCAGATCTTGATATCCGTTTCGCCGGCCTGCACCTTTTCCTCCAGCTCGCGGATCTTGGAAGCATACTCGCGCCGCTTGGCAAGCGTCTCTTCCACGATGTTATCGAGCCGCTCGTTCTCGGCGCGAAGCTCTTCGAGCTGCGCGGTCTTATCCTCGTTATCGGAGAGCGCCGCGGCAAGCTCGGAAGCGAGCGCCTTGCCCTCGTCGCCGCCCTGCGAAATGTCCTCGCGCAGCGCGTCCTGCTGCGCCTTCATGTCCTCGCTGAGCTTGTCGGTGCTTTCATCGACGAGCTGCGCCTGCGCGCGAAGGTCGGCGGCGCTGGATTCGTATTCCGCAATCGGCACGGCGCGATACTGGAAAAAGGCAAACACGCCGAATCCCACCGCGACGAGCGCGAGGCCGAGCAGAACATAGTTAATTACCTTTAAGGTATTCTTCAACCTGATCCACTCCCTTCTGCATTTCCTCGTAGACGGAATTGTAGTACGCGGTGTCCTCGTCCGCGAGCTTCGTTTCGACTTCCTTTTCCATTGCCGTGATCGATTCATCGAGCGCGGCGTTGTCGGCTTTGAGCGCGTCGATCTTTTCCTGCGTTTCGCCAAAGACCTCCTGCTCCGCCGCCGTCCATGCGGCGGCACCGGTCTCGGTCTCGGGATCAACGGCGTCGTGCCGCGTCTGTGCCGCGGCGAGCGTCTCCTGCGCCGAGGCAACGGCGCTCTCGCCGTCGGCACGGAGAGCCACCGCCTGCTTCAAAAAGTAGACGCCGCACACGACGCCGATGACAAGGATCACCGACAGCAGTACGGTCATTACGGTGCGTTTCATCGTTTGCAATCACTCTTTTCTTTTTTATACCTTTTTTCAGCCGCAGCGCGGCTGGTTTACCCTTTTTGATAAAGGGCGAGCAGCTCTTCCGTCTGGCGCGTGAGGTCAAACTCCGTCACGGCGCGGCGGCGTGCGTTTTCGCCGCAGGCGCGGCGGTACATCCCGTCCGTCATGAGCCGGTGCAGCGCATCGCACAGAGCGCTCGCGTCGCCGGGCGGCACGCATTCCCCGCAGCCGTCAGCGAGATCCGCGCCCGCGCCGACGTCCGTCATAACGAGCGGCAGACCGCATTCCATCGCTTCGAGCGCGGCGAAGCTCATGGCCTCGTTATACAGCGCGCTGCTCACATAGACGTCCGAGGAACACATCAGCGCTTCGGCGTCCGTGCGGTAGCCCGCGCGGATGACGTTTTCGTCAAGGCCCCTCTCACGGATGCCCTCGCCCACGGCGTCAAAAAGCTCTCCGTCGCCCGCGATGAGACAAGCAAACGGAGCGTCCGTGCGCTCCTTGAGCTGCGCAAGCGCGTCCAGCAGGAAGAAAAGCCCCTTTTCCGGCGCATAACGCGCCATTGTGAGAAAAACGAAGCAGCCTTCCGGCAGCGAGAACTCCGTCCGGATGACGTTTCGCCGCGGCGGCAGGGGCTTCGGCGCAACGCCGTTGAAGATCACGCGGACCCTCTCTTCTTTGACGCCGTTTTCGCGCAGAAGGTTCGCCCCCTGCGTACAAACCGCGATGCACGCGGCATCGTGCGGTGTGATGCGCCGGTTGACGGCACGCCAGAGGAAGCTCTGGCGCACCGTAAGATGGCTCGTGAACACGACGCGCGTCTCCCGCCGCCAGAGGCGCGAGAGCACGGCGATCACATTTTCCCGCGGGTACTGCGCGTGGATAACGTCGATACCGTTTTCCGCGCACAGCCGGGCAATACGCTTCGCCGCGGCGAGCGCGTGCGCAGCGCGCAGGTCGAGCCGGAACACGCCGCAGCCGAGAGTCTTTGCCTTTTCCGCGAGCTCTCCGCCGTCCATATAGGCAAGGAAGCAGCGGTGTCCCTGCGCGGAATACGTCCGCATCAGGTTTTCGACGTACTTTTCCGTACCCGCCCTCCCGGCGTAGCTGATGAGATAGAGAATGTTCAATTTCTTAATAGAAGAGCTTCGCGATCGGGCTGTCGGCGTCGAGGATCAGCGTCTTTTCCGCACCGGTCATGGACGCCTGCAGCGCGTCGAGCGCGATCATAAACGTATAGAACTCGGCTTCCTCCGGCGAGTCGTACACCTCGGAGAGAATGCGCATATACTCCGCGTCGCCCTCGGCGCGCACCGTGGCGGCGGTCGCGTCGGCGTTGGCGAGGAGGATCTGCACCTGCTTGTCGGCCTCGTTGCGGATCTCCTTGGCGCGGCTCTCGCCCTCGGCAAGATAGCCCGCGGCAATGTTGTTGCGCTCAGAAATCATGCGGCTGAACACGGCGGATTTATTATCGTCCGGAAGGTCGATCTTCTTCGTCTCCACGGCGATGAGCTCAATGCCGTAGCGGTCGAAGGAATCGCCGATCGTCGCCATAACGGTGCGCACGAGCGTGCCGTCGCGCCCGGAGATGATCTCCGCCTGCGTCATGGACGAGAGCACGGTTTTGAGCGCGTTATACACGTTCGCGTTGATGCGCCCCTCGGCATTGGATACGCTGCCGGAGAGCGTTTCGATGAAGAGGCGCGGGTCCTCGATGCGCCAGATGGCAAAGCAGTCGGCAATAAGGGTCGTCTTATCCGCGGAGATCATATCGCTCACGGGCAGGTCATAGAGCAGCACCGTATTGGGGAGCGTGCTCATCTCCTGCACAAAGGGGATCTTGAAATACAGTCCCGGCTCGCTCTTTACATCAACGACCGCGCCGAACTGACGCACGACGCCGTATTCGTTCGGCTGTACGACGTACAAGCTGCTCAAAAGCAGCACGAGGATCACAACGGCGAGCACCGCGATAAGGATCGTCCGGCCGACGTGGGCGGGACGGCGGGTGTTATTATTCTCCATAATTACGGCTCCTCCCCTGTCGTGGTCGTTGTGTTCGTGCCGGTGAAGCTCTCGAGCGGGAGAACGGTCTGCAGCGTGCTGCCGTCCCTGCCGGTGATAACGATCTTCATATCCGGGAACACCTTGGCGATCATTTCATAGAACAGGCGCTGGCGCGTGATCTCCGGATACTTGGAGTATTCGGCGTACAGCTCCGTGAAGCGCGAGGCCTGACCCTCGGCCTCGGCGATGCGGGATTCCTTGTAGGCCTCGGCCTGCTGCAGAATTTCGTCCGCGTTCGCCTTGGCGGCGGGCAGCTGCTCGTTGGCGTACTTGTTCGCATTGTTGATGGCGGTCTCCGCCTCCTGCTTGGAGGTCTCCACCGCCTTGAACGCCTGCTGCACCTCGAGCGTGGGGGGCTCGGCGTCCTGCAGGGCGATGTTCACGAGCACAAGACCGATATCCTCCTGCTCGAGACGGGTGCTGATCTTGTCGCGGATGACGCCCTGGATCTCCGCCTTGCCGGTCGTGATGATATCGTCCACGCCGTAAAGACCGATCGTATCGCGGATGTAGCTCTGGCAGAGCATTTTCAAAATGGCTTCCGGCTCTTCGCTGTTATAAAGGTACTTCACCGGATCGTCCACGCGGTATTCCACATAGAAATCCACGTTGACGAAGTTGAAGTCCACGCTGATCATGAGCGATTCGTCCTCGTTGTTCACGTTCGTGCGCAGATCGTAGCCGAGAGCAAACCCCTGCGTCGCCTTGCTGACGATGGTTTTCTGCTGGATGATGGGGATCTTGAACTTGAGGCCGGACGTGCTCACGACGGACGGCTTGCCGAACGTGGTGATAACGGCGTATTCGTCCTCCTGCAGCTGGTACACCGAGCCGAAGCCCAGCGCGCCGACGAGCACGAGCACCGCCGCGGCCGTCACGATCGTGCGCGGCAGGGTCTTTTTCCCGTCGCCGCCGTCCTTTCTGCGCGTGGTGCCGAGCACGATGAGCACGGCCGCCGCCGCAAGGACGAGGATGAGTGTGATAAGGCTCATGGGATTCTCCTTTCTTTATGCGGCGGAAAACGTCTGCTCCACCGTATAACAGCATAGCACAGCGCACACCGTTTGTCCAGAAAAGCCGCGTTCAAAGCTCGAGCGCGAACCACTCCCAGCCGGTCTCCCGGAAGCCGAGCGAGAGGAACATATTCCGGCTCTGCGTGTTGAACGAATAGATGTTCGCCGTCACGCGCTCCATGCCCTTTTCACGGGCAAGATCGAGCATGGCGCGGATACACCGGCGGCCGATGTGCCGGTTCTGGTATTGCCCGCAGATCACGATGGCGAGCTCGCCGCTATTTCGCAGCGACACGTCGCCCACCAGAACGCCGCGGTACGATATATAATAGCATGCCCCGTGTGTGCTCAGATACTTATACATGGCGTTGAGCCGCTCGCTCGTATAAACATGGTCGATGTTATCGACCTGGCGGCACACGTCCGGATCCTGATACCACGGAAGCGCCGTTTCCTCATTCGGGTAATACGGCACGAGCGAAATCTCTTCGTCCACGACGCGTACACTGGCGGGATCGGCCATTTCTCTCTTCCTTTCACTACGCAAACCGGCCGTATGCGCAGATCGCACGCATACGGCATGGTTTTTATCTTTTTACTTTCCGCACCGGGCGGGTGATGCTGCGGATGAGAAGCGTGCCGAGCACCGCCGCGCCGATGAAGATCACGGCAGCGGCGACGGCGAGCACCGTGACCGTCCAGCGGAGATTTTCGATCTCCGTATCCGAAGCATCCGGCGTCTCCGGCGCAGGCGTGGGCGTCGGCTCCGCGCTTGGGGACGGTTCCGGCGTCGGTGTCGCCTCCGGCACGGTGATAAGGCCGTAGCGCTGCATCGTTTCCTCGCGCGTATCGTAGATATAAAGTCCCGGCTCGCCTCCCTCGGGCCGCGCGTAGAACACAACGTACTCTCCCCCGTCCTCCGGCAGATACGCCCGGCACACGCTGCCGAGCAGCGCGTAATCGCCGAGAACGCAGCCCTCCGGCGGCCGGACGGAGAGCATCGCGGCGTCGAGGATCGTGTACGTTCTCCCCTCCGCGGTGAAGATCGTCCGACCGGCGGCAGGCGTCGCCTCCGGGATCTCCGGCTCAGTCGTATCGACATGGTTGTCGCTTGTCGGCTGCGCGGCGGTGTCCTGCGCCTGCCGCGTGACGGCGAGCGTATAGACCCTCTGCGCGCCGTTCCCGGCGGTGACGGTCACGGTCACATAGTTCAGCCCGACGGAGAGCGAGCCGTTCCCGCTCACGGCGGTGGCTGCCGAAGCGTCGTTCTTCACGGCGCTCACGGCGAGCCACGTCGTTTCATACGGCACCGTCACGGCGTAGTTCGTCACATTGGCGGAAAACGCCGGGGAGAGCGTGCCGGGATCGATGTAGAGTGCGGAGAGCGTGCAGTCGCTCGATGCCGACGTGATCGTCACCGATGCGCTGTGGGAAGCGTACTCCACGCTCACCGCGTCGCCCCCGGCATTGCTCGCGCTGCACGCTGTCGGGCGGAGCGCCGTTGTGCCGATGGCGCGGGCCGTGAAGCTCAGGTTGAGAGAGAATTTCCCCTCGCCGCTGCCGCTGTAGTCCACGATGCGCAAACTCCCGCCGTTATCCTGCACCGCCGCGTTGCCGAGCCCGCCCGATGCGCCGGTGTAGGTAAGATAGTCCGTGTCGTACACGAGCGTCAGATCGATGCCCGCAACGGCGGAGGTCGTATACACGTTCACCGTGACGGTGTTTCCGACAACGACGCTCGGATCGGAGAACATCACGTCCGTGTCCGCCGCCCTGGCGCTCACCGTGAGCCACGGCAGCAGCGCCGCGGCGACGAGCAGCGCGAGGATCGGTTTTCTTTGTTTCATCGGCAAGCCCTCCTTACGGCGTGATCGTCGCCGTGCCGAGCAGATGATTTCGTATGCGGATAAGATCGTTGATCGCCGCCGTGCCGCTGCGGTCCACATCCGCCGCGGCCAGACTCAGCCCGGTCAGCTCGCCGGTGCCGAGAAGGTGGTTGCGCAGCTTGATGAGATCGCTGATGGTGACGGCGCCGTCGCCGTTGATGTCGCCCGCGACGACGACGTACCCGGAAGCGAACACCGCTTCCGCGCCGTCGAGTTCATACGTGATCTTCACAAAATCGCCGGTACACATCGGCGCGTCCGTCGCCTTGGCAGCGCCCGTGGCGTCCGTCACGGTGAGCGTTCCGCCGCTCACGCCGAGCGACGAAGTAAACGCGGCAAACGCCGTGCCGGGCGCGACGCCCGAAACACGCCCGTCCGCGCTGATAGCGTAGGGGCCGGTGATCGTCACCGGCGCGTCCGGCGCGCGGCGGTGGACGGAGAGCGTGTATGTTTCCGATGCGCCCGATTCCGCCGTCACAGTGAGCGTGACGGTGTTCACGCCGACATTGAGCGCATATTCGCCCGTCCCGGCGACGCTCGCCGCGGCGTTGAGCGGCGAGGCCGTTACGGTGATGCGCTCGGTCTCATTCGGAACGATGACGGTATACTCCCGGATATCCCGCCGGAACTCCGGCGAAAGCGCGCCAGTACTCACTGTAAGTGAGGAAAGTTTTGTGTTCGGCGAGCCGTCGCCCGTCGGAGCGGGCACGGCGGTATCCGGCATGTTGAGATACACCGGGATATTGAACGTGAGTTTGGATGCGCGCATCTCCTCGCTGTAGGCATAGGAGAGCAGCCGCCCCTCGCTCGCCGCGCCCGCAACGTTCGTCATGTACTGGTTCCAGTACATGTTCTCGCCCTGCACGTTGAAGCGCTTGAGATAGAGCGTATTCTGTCCCGCGGCAACATAGTTCGCGGCATAGAAGGCCGCGCCGCCGCGGATGGCTTTATATAGGCTGTTCCACGGCCGCCCCCACGAGGTACCGCTCCCGTTATGGCCGCCGGAGGCGTACCACAACCCGCGCTCCACGGCGGAATACTCCGCGGTCTTGTAAGCGCCGATGTTGAAGGCGTTATAGTACCCCGGAAAGCGGCGGTTCGTGCCGCTGATGCTCTCGCTCGCGCCGTTCGTGCCCATCTCCTGCAGCATCATCGCCGCAAGAATGTACGGGCTGACGCCGCAGTCCGCTCCGGCGGTATAGAGCGTTTCGGCGTAGGTGTTCACGCCGTTGGAAGTGTCGAGGTCGGTATCGTATGTCGTGTCCGCAAGGAACGTGCCGGACACAAGCACCGCGAGACTCTCGCGCGTCTGTGACGCCGCGTCATACCCCTGATAAAGAAACTGGAACACGGCGCTGCTGTCAAGGAAATTGCGCGGGTCCATGTAGTGCGCGATGATCTCGCGCGACGCGGCGACCCAGCCGCCGCTGTCGAGCTCGATCCATGTGTTGTCCGTCCAGTTGAACGCGCCCTCCTGCGTGGATTTCCACGAGGACGGGGCGCTGCCCCACACAAGGCTTTTGCCGAGGACGTTTTCCTCGTTCACGGCGGTGTTCCAATCGACATTCGTGAAGAACGGCCGGAACTCCCACGCCGGATACCGGCTGTGGAGCTGCCAGAGACCTTCGAGATAGCTCTCCGGAAAGCCGAGCGCGCGGAGCTGCGTGAGATAGGCATCGCGGTCATTCGCCGCGGTGGGCTCCGGTTCGGATACCGGCGTTTCCTCCGGCGTCGGGGTCGTCTCCGGCTCTGAGAGTGTCACGCTCTCCGCCGGGACGTAACCAGTCTCACCTCCGGACTTTTGTATGTAATACCAGAGCGTGCCGTTCGCGTCCGTCTCCTCGGCAAGGATTGAAACGGCGCTCCCGTCCGGCACTTCCCCCGCTGCCTCGCCGCCGGGCGACGCGAGCAGAAGGAGGATGCCCGTCGGCGCGCTCACCGTGCCGGTCCTCGTGTCTGCGGCCAGCGCGGACGGCATCGCCGCGGCGAGCAGCAGCACGGCCAATATAAGCGCCGCGGCACGACGCAGAAAGCGGCGATTTTTCGGCAAGTCATTCCCTCCTCTCGGTCGCGATTTAAAATGTTACAATTTGTAACTGTATCCTACCATCCCGCCCCCTCTCCGTCAACCGCCAGTTTTTGCCGGCGCGAAAAAATAACCCCCCAGTAAAACTGGGGGGGCAACTTTTATGACAGCGGTTATCCGCCGAGGTAGGCCTTCTGCACCTGCTCGCTCTTTGCGAGCTCCTCGCCGGTGCCGGAGAGGGATACCTTGCCGTTTTCGAGCACGTACGCGCGGTCGGCGATGGAGAGCGCCATCTGCGCGTTCTGCTCAACGAGCAGGATCGTCGTTCCCGCCTTGTGCAGCGACTGGATGATATCGAACACCTGCTCCACAAGGATGGGCGCAAGACCCATGGAGGGCTCGTCGAGCATCATGAGCTTCGGCGCGCTCATCAGCGCGCGGCCCATGGCGAGCATCTGCTGTTCGCCGCCGGAGAGCGTTCCGGCGACCTGACGGTGCCGTTCCTTCAGCCGCGGGAACAGCTCGTACACCTTTTCGAGCCCCGGCTCGACGGTGGAGTTGGCGCGGGTGAACGCGCCCATTTCAAGGTTTTCCTCCACGGTCATCTGCGCGAACACACGCCGTCCCTCCGGAACGAGCGCCAGACCATCCTTGACGATCAGGTGGGGGGCCTTGTGCGCAATGCTCTCGCCCTGAAAAACGATGTCGCCGCCGCGGCTGCGGAGAAGTCCCGCGATGGTGTCGAGCGTCGTCGTCTTGCCCGCGCCGTTCGCGCCGATGAGCGTTACGATCTCGCCCTCGTTGACCTCGAAGGAGACGCCCTTGATGGCGTGGATCGCGCCGTAATACACTTGAATGTCCTTGACTTCGAGAAGCATGCGTCAGCCCTCCTTCTTCTTGCCGAGATAGGCTTCGATCACGGCGGGGTTCGCCTGGATCTCCTCTGCGGTGCCCTTGGCGATCACCTTGCCGAAGTTCAGTACGCAGATGCCCTCGCAGATGCCCATAACGAGCTTCATGTCGTGCTCGATGAGCATGACGGCGATCTGGAACATGTCGCGGATCTTGACGATGTTCTCCATGAGCTCCTGCGTTTCGGAGGGGTTCATGCCGGCGGCGGGCTCGTCGAGCAGCAGCAGCGACGGGTTCGTTGCCAGAGCGCGGACGATCTCCAGACGGCGCTGCGCGCCGTAGGGCAGCGAGCCGGCCTGCACGTTTGCCATGTCCTGCATATCGAAAATGGACAGCAGCTCCAGCGCGCGCTCGTGCGCGGTGCGCTCCTGCCGCCAGTAGCGCGGCAGGCGGAATATGCCTTCAAACGTGGAATACGGCTCCTGATTGTGCAGGCCGATCTTCACGTTGTCCTCGACCGTGAGGTTACTGAAAAGGCGGATGTTCTGGAACGTGCGGGCAATGCCCATGCGGTTGATCTGCTCGGTCGTTTTGCCGGAGGTATCCATGCCGTCAAGCAGAATGGTGCCGCGGGTCGGCTGATAGACCTTGGTAAGGAGGTTAAAAACGGTGGTCTTGCCCGCGCCGTTCGGGCCGATCAGCCCGGCGATCTCCGTGCGGCCGATGGTGAGATTGAAGTCATCCACGGCGCGAAGACCGCCGAAATCGATGCCGAGATGGCGGCATTCCAGCACGGGTGTTTTGTCCAGATCGCGTTCGGGGATGATGGCTGTGCTCGGGAATTCGACCATTTTCCCCTTTTCAAACTTTTTAGACATCTTCCCTCTCCTCCTTCCGTCCGGGGATCACGCGGCGCAGCAGCGCCTTGAAATCGTCGTTGTTCGTCGCGAGCATCACGAGGATAAGCACGATGGCGTAGATCAGCATGCGGTAATCGGCAAAGCTGCGCAGCGCCTCGGGCAGCGCCGTGAGCAGCGCCGCGGCGATGACCGAGCCGAGCATATTGCCCAGCCCTCCGAACACAACGAACACGAGAATGAGGATCGACGCATTGAAATCGAACTTGTTCGCGGCGATCGTGGAGTAGTTCAGCGCGAAGAGCGCGCCCGCCGCGCCCGCCATGGAAGCGGAGATGACAAAGGCGGTCATTTTGTAGCGCGTCACGGGGATGCCGACGCTCTCGGCGGCGATGCGGTTATCGCGGATGGCAAGAATGGCGCGCCCCGTGCGGCTGTTCACAAGATGGAAGATCACGATGAGGCAGAGCATCACGAGGATAAAGCCGCCAGTGAACGTGGCGATCTTCTGCACGCCGCCGATGCCCATCGGTCCGCCGAGAATAAGCTTTCCGCCCTCCTCCAGATTTTCAGGCGCCTGCAGGAAGCGGATGTGGTAGCCGCGGCTGTCCAGGCCGATATAAAGGTTCGTGAAAATGCTCTTGATGATCTCGCCGAAGGCAAGCGTCACGATGGCGAGATAGTCGCCGCGGAGACGCAGCACCGGAATGCCGATGAGAAAGCCGATAATGGCAGCGAAGATCGCGCCGATGACCATTGCGATGGCGAGACGCAGCGGAGCGCTCGCAATGACGCCCTGCAGCGACACCGCCGCCGTCGTTCCCATGAAGGCGCCGACGCTCATAAAGCCCGCGTGGCCGAGCGACAGCTCGCCCATCACGCCGACGGTGAGGTTGAGCGAGATCGCCATAACGACGTAAGCGCAGATCGGCACGAGCATGCCGCGCGCCGTGGAGGAAAGCAGCTTCTGTCCGGAGAGGATCTGGAGAACGATATACGCAGCGATCACAAAGGCATATGTGATGCACTGCCGCCGGTTGATTTTCATTCGGGCTAAAACTTTTTTCATCGTACCCACCTCACACTTTCTCGCGGACCTGCTTGCCCAGCAGACCGGACGGCTTGACGAGCAGCACGATGATCAGCACAGCGAACACCACGGCGTCCGACATCTGCGTGGAGATGTACGCCTTGGCCATGATCTCGATAACGCCGAGCAGCAGTCCGCCGAGCAGAGCGCCGGGGATCGAGCCGATACCGCCGAACACGGCGGCGGTAAACGCCTTGATGCCGGGCATGGAGCCGGTCGTGGGGACGAGCGTCGGATACGCCGAGCAGAGCAGCACGCCCGCGACCGCGGCAAGGCCGGAGCCGATGGCGAATGTCATGGAGATCGTCGCGTCCACGTTGATACCCATGAGCCGCGCCGCGTCCTTGTCCTCGGAGCAGGCGCGCATCGCCTTGCCCATTTTGGTCTTGCCGATGAAGAGCGAGAGCGCGACCATGATGACGACGCACACGGCGATCGTCACGAGCGCGACATACGAAACACGCAGCTCACCGCCGAAGATGGCAATACCCGTCTCGCCGCCCGCCGACTTGAAGAAGTTCGGGAACACGACCGGACTGGAGCCCCAGAGCAGCAGCGCCGCGTTCTGGAGGAAGTAGCTCACGCCGATGGCGGTGATGAGCACCGCGAGCGACGTCGCCGCGCGCAGCGGCTTATACGCCAGCTTTTCGATCGTCATGCCGAGAACGGTGCAGACGATCATGGCAAGGATCACGCCGACGATCGGAGGAAGATTAAACTTGGTGCAGGCAAAAAAGCAGATATACGCGCCCACCATGATGACGTCGCCGTGGGCGAAGTTCAGCATTTTCGCAATGCCGTAGACCATCGTGTAGCCGAGGGCGATGATCGCGTAGATGCTGCCGAGGCTGACGCCGCTGATCAGAAAGTTCAGGAAACTCAAGGCTGACACCCCTTTCGGGTCAATTTCTTTCTCTTTTTCTCTCTAAAAACTAAAATACGGGGACAGGGGAAAATGCGCATCGGAAAAAGGCTTCGGTGCGGCCTCTTTCCGCTGCGCGCCTTCCCGCGGGGAATGGGACGGAGGGCATCCTCCGTCCCATAGCTGTTTCGTGGGTCGGGCTTTTTCCCGATCAGTCCAGACCGACGTAAGCGCCGTTCTGGATGACCATGCCCTTCGGGCTCTTGGTGACCTGGCCCTGTTCGTTCCAGGTCATGCCGTCGCCGGTCAGACCGTTAAACGTCATGGAGGTGAACTGCTCGATCATCTTGGTGCAGAGGTCTGCCGCGCTCATGTCGGGCGTAGCGCCGGCGGCTTCGAGAGCCTGCGCGTAGGCATAAACGCAGTCATAGGCGTCCGCGGCGAACTGGTTGGGAACTTCGCCGTACATTTCCTGGTACTTCTTGACGAAAGCGGCGGTACGCTCGTCGGTGGAGTCCGCGTTGAACGGGGTCAGGAGCATAACGCCCTCGGCGAGAGAGGTATCAAAGCCCTTCATAGTGAGGATGCCGTCCATGCCGTCCACGCCGAACCATTCGGGTGCATAACCGGCGGCTGCGGCCTGCGCGAGGATGAGGGAAGCGGGCTGGTAGTACATGGGCAGGAACACGAGCTCCGCGCCTTTCGACTGCGCATCGGCGATCTGGACGGAGAAGTCGGTGTCGTTGCCATCGGCGAAGGTGGTGTCGCTCACGATCTCGATGCCGAGCGTGTCGCAGGCGGCCTTGAAGGTCTCATAGACGCCCTTGGAGTAAACGTCGTCGTTCTTCCAGATAACGGCGACCTTGGTGGCGAGGCTCTTGTCGGCGATGTACTGCGCGGAGGCGCTGCCCTGGTTGGGGTCGGTGAAGCACATCTGGAACTGGTTATCCTTGCCCTCGGTCGTGGCGACAGAGGAGGCGGACGGCGTCAGAGCAAAGATGCGGTCGGCAAAGGTGTCGCCGGCGGTAACTTCGCAGGGCTTGGAGGTGACGGAGCCGAGAGAGATCTGCATGCCCCAGTCCTTCAGCGTGTTGTACGCGTTGACGGCCTTTTCGGGGTCGTTCTGGTCGTCTTCGTAGCGCAGCTCAAACTGGATGCCGCCCTTGGCGTTGATCTCGTCCACGGCGATCTGCGCGGCGTTCTTCACGGCGTTGCCGTAAATGGCGGCGCCGCCGGTCAGCGGAGCCGTGCCGCCGATCTTGAACGCGGCGGAGGCCGAATCTTCGGGCGTGGAAGCGGGGGTGGAGCCGCAGCCGGCGAGACATGCCATGAGCATTACGGCGGCGAGTACCATGCATACTACTTTTTTCATTGTTTCATTTCTCCTTTTCCAATGGTTTTAAACACAAAAATGAATATAAAAACGGCCCTGTCCGAAAGGACAAGGCCGGATTTATCAAACCGGATTTATCTCTTTCGGTGCTCGGAAAAATTGCGTACAAGCAGAACGAAAATAATCATAATAATGGATACAATAATGGTAATAAGCAGAATAAGCCCAAGGAGGCCAAGGG
>OLXV01000862.1_pt1 | contig 16009 bp, 14 predicted proteins | sample 1673481 | NCBI WGS metagenome assembly OLXV01 (sample SAMEA103958113, study PRJEB25191) | human gut metagenome
ACCCCTCGCGGAGCGATCGTTTCAATGGGGTTACGGGGTCGCCAGGGAGCCTAAGGGGAGAAATCGAAATCTCCCCTGGCCCCTTGGCAAAAAAAGGTTATAATGTGGCTCTTGGTTCTATGTTTGTTTTAACTCCCTCAGAAAATTCGCTTACAGCGAATTTCCAGCTCCCTCTAAGAGGGAACCTTTTGGTGTACTTTATAAACTCCTGTGATAAGCCTCCCTCACCGAGGGAGGTGGATTTTGCGAAGCAAAAGACGGAAGGAGTTGGCTTGCCCCCTCAATTTTCCCCGAATCGTTGACACACGGCGCGGGGGAACTTATAATGCAAAGTGGCGGAAACGCCGCGAAATTATTTATATTATAGAGGTTGTTTTAATCATGGCAGAAAACAGGAAGCGGCGCTTTGGCGACAGGAAGGACGGGCGGCTGCTGCGCTCGCTCGATCCGCTGTACAGGGTGTCCAGCTACATAATGGTAAACAGGAACGGTGCATCCAACTTTTTTGTGGATACCGTTGATATCGACGAAATAGAGCGCTATATTCGCCATAAGCGCAGGGACGAGGGCCTTGCGGGGTTCGGCATAATGCATGTGCTGGTGGCGGCGTATGTACGCGCGCTGTCCCAAAGGCCGGCGGTAAACCGCTTCATATCGGGACAGAAGATTTATGCGCGCAATAATATTGAAATAAACCTGACGGTAAAGCTTGAAATGACGAAGGATTCTTCCGAAACCGTAATAAAGATCCGCCCCGAGCACGAGGCCACCGCTACCGATATATATAACCTTTTCCAAAAGGAGATAGAGTTTGCCCGCAGCGGCTCGGATTCAAGCATGGACAATACCGCAAGGATACTTAGCCACATTCCCGGCCTGTTCCTCAAATTCGCCGTGTGGTTCCTTAAACTGCTGGACTATTTCGGTTTGCTGCCCAAAAAGCTTACCGATCTAAGCCCCTTCCACGGCAGCATGTTCATAACCAGCATGGGATCGCTTGGCATACCGCCAATATTCCATCATCTGTATGATTTCGGCAACGTGCCCGTGTTCCTCTCCTTCGGCCCAAAGCAGAAAAGGCTTGAAATTCAGCCCGACGGGCAGATAGCCGAAAAGCGCTTCATAAGCTATACCGCCGTTACCGATGAGCGCATCTGCGACGGATTTTACTATTCCACCGCGTTTAAGACTCTCAAAAGCATTATGCGCAACCCCTTCCAGCTGGACGAAAGGCCCAAGGAAGTGTTCTACGACGTGGACTGAGGCATAATATGTCATCAATAGCAAAAGTAAAGGAATACCTTGCCCGCTTCGGCGCGGTGGGCAGGGTAATGGAGCTTGACCATTCAAGCGCAACGGTGGGGCTGGCGGCGCAGGCGCTGGGCGTTGAAGGCGCGCGCATAGCCAAGTCCCTCTCTTTCCACATGGGCGAAGGCTGCATGATAATAGTTATGGCAGGGGACGTGAAGGTGGATAACGCCCGCTTTAAGACGCAATTCGGCTTCAAGGCAAAGATGCTCACCGCGGATGAGGCGCTTTCCATGACGGGCCACGCCGTGGGCGGAGTTTGCCCGTTTGCGCTGCCCGAAGGCGTGAAGGTATATCTTGATGAGTCGCTCAGGCGGTTTGAAACCGTTTTTCCCGCCTGCGGCAGCGGCAACAGCGCAATAGAGCTTACCTGCGACGAGCTTGCCGCGTTCACCCCCGGCAGCGAATGGGTGAACGTGACAAAGCTTCCCCACGCTTGACAGGCGGCTAAACTTAACTTACAATAAAACCAATATAACCCGAAGGAGATGAAGGGATGCGCAACTGATTTTCGCATTATAAAAGCGTATTGATTAAACCGTTTGCCGTTCGGCTTAAAACCGGCGGCGCGGATGGGTGCGTTCTTTTTTGCGGAAATCCTTGCGTATGCTTCGTTCGGCCTTGGGGTATTTTTATATCCCACGGGCCGCCCTGCTCCGCCGCACCCTCCCGCCAAGGCTGATTTTCGGCCGAAGGAAGGAGGATTTTTTATGTCTCAAATTTCCGTAAGCTCATTAACGTTCTGCTATGAGGGCAGCTACGACAATATATTTGAAAACGTTTCCTTTGCAATAGATACGGATTGGAAGCTGGGGTTCGTAGGGCGCAACGGGCGCGGCAAGACCACGTTTTTGAAGCTGCTTATGGGGGAATACGATTACCGCGGAAGCATAGCTTCAAGCGTGGAATTCGATTATTTTCCCTTTGATATGGCGGAGCCGGACGCGCTTGCAATGGACTGCGTAGCCTCCGTTTGCCCCGATGCCGAGGAATGGGAGATACTGCGCGAAATAAACCGCCTGAACGTGGACGCGGGCGTGCTGTACCGCCCGTTTAATACGCTGAGCCACGGCGAGCGCACAAAGCTTATGCTTGCGGGCTTGTTCCTCAGGCGGAACAGCTTTTTGCTGATAGACGAGCCCACCAACCATCTTGACGCGGAGGGGCGCGCGCAGGTGGCGGAGTATCTGAACGGGAAGAAGGGCTTCATTTTGGTCAGCCACGACCGCGCGTTCCTTGACGGCTGCGTTGACCATATACTTTCCATAAACCGCGCGGACATAACCGTTACAAAGGGCAATTTTTCCCAATGGTGGGAGAATAAGCGGCGGCAGGACGCATACGAGCAGGGCGAAAACGAAAGGCTTATGGGCGACATACGCCGCCTTTCGGAGGCCGCGCGGCGCACCGCGGCATGGGCGGACAGGGTTGAGGGCGAAAAGATAGGCGATATTCCCGACCGCGACAAATATATGATGGGCGGCAGGGCATACATAGGCGAGCAATCGCGCAAAATGCAGCAGCGGCGCAAAAACATAGAACGGCGGCAGCAGAGCGCCATAGAGGAAAAGAAAGCGCTGCTCAGGAACATAGAGCGCAGCGAGGAGCTGAAAATACACACGCGCGGCACGCAGGCGCAGCGCATAATTGAGGCGCGGGAGCTGAGCCTGAGCTACGGAGAGCGGCAGATATTCGCTAACCTGTCCTTTGAGCTGAGAACGGGCGAAATAATAGCCCTTGCGGGGCGAAACGGCTGCGGCAAATCAAGCATAATAAAGGCCGCGGCAAGGCTTGCCGGCTGCGATATGCACGGCGCGGCGGATGTGCCGTACACGGGGCTTCTGAAGCTGCCAAGCGGCGTCACGGCCTCCTATGTGCCGCAGGACACGTCCTTCTTGAGCGGCATGGCGGCGGACTACGCAAGGCGCATGGGCGCGGACATCAGCCTGTTTTTGACCATATTGCGAAAGATGGACTTCCCGCGCGTGCAGTTTGAAAAGGACATGCAGAGCTATTCCGCGGGCCAGCGCAAAAAGGTGCTGCTTGCGGCAAGCCTGTGCCAAGGCGCGCATGTTTTCATATGGGACGAGCCGCTCAACTACATAGACCTGCTCAGCCGCATACAGCTTGAGGAGCTGATAAAGAAGAACCGCCCCACGATGCTGATAGTAGAGCACGACCGCGCGTTCATAGAAAATATCGGCGCGGAGGTGGTGGGGATGGGGTAAAGCGGACTTTCGTCCGCAGTGAAATCCTGCTTGCGCAGGGTGAAATTGCGCTGATGCGCAGTGAAATATGGCTTCGCCATGTGAAATACGCCAAAGGCGTGTGAACGGGTGAGGTTGTAAGGAGCACCAAAAGGCTCCCCACACGGGGAGCTGGCAATACGCCGTGAGGCGGATTGACTGAGGGGTTGACGTAAACATGCGCAGCCCCGGTTCAACCCCTCCGTCTGCTCGCTTTGCTCGCATCCACCTCCCCTTTCAGGGCAGGCTTAATGTGAGAGTTTGTGCGGCGCACCAAAAGGCTCCCCACGCGGGGAGCTGTTGGCGCAGCCGACTGAGGGGTTGCAATAAATCAAAAAAGGAACGACATATATCGTTCCTTTTTGCGTCTTTATTCGTTTACCTTACTTCGTTTTCAGTTCGTATCCGGCGGCGAGTACGGCGTTCTTGGCAAGCACGCGCGTGGGATCGACCGTGGGGAAGTCCAACTCAAAATCATCGAAGGCTATGGGCAGCTCCGTGCAGCCCAGCACGAATGCGTCCGCGCCGCGCTGCTGCATGGCGCGAAGCGCCGCCTTTATCGGCTCCGTGTCGAAATACTGCTCGTTATCCGCCTTTATGCCGTCGTAAATCATGCTCATAACAAGCCTCTGCTCCTCAGGCTCCGGCAGCATATAATCTATGCCGTATTCTTCAAACAGCTTTGCGTATATGCCGGTTTTCACCGTGCCGTCGGTTGCCAGCAGGGCCACCTTTATATGCCCGCGGCTCTTTATTTCCTCCGCGGTAAGGCGCAGCATGTGCAGTATGGGGCATTTGGTGGACGCCTGTATGGCGGGGTAAAAATAGTGCGCCGTGTTGCAGGGCATAAGCAATATGTCCGCGCCCGCGTTCTCAAGCCGCTTCGCCGCCGCCTTCAGCTCGTCCGTGGGATCCGGCCCCAAGCCAAGTATAGCCGCCGTGCGGTCTGGTATGCTTGTATCGGAGTCTATTATAACGTGGATGTGCTTTGAATCCGCATCCGCCTTGGTAAGGTGCGTTATTTTTTCAAACAGATCGGCCGTGGCAAGCGGGCCCATGCCGCCTATTATGCCGACCTTTTTATGTTGCGTCTGTTCCATGGTTCTCCCTTATTTAACGTCCTTGGGGTCAACTGCGAAAAGGGACGCCGTGCCGCCGCTGTGAAGGAACAGCACCGTTTCGTTTTCGCCTATTTTGCCCGTGCGGATAAGGTGCATAAGTCCGGCGAATGCCTTGCCCGTGTATACGGGGTCGAGCATCAGCCCTTCCTGCTGCGCCATGAGCGTTATGGCCTCAAGCCCTTCCTTGGAAGGCTGCGCATAGCCCGCGCCGTAGTAGCGGAGAATGTCTATATCCTTCGGCTCAACGTGCACGTCCGCGCCCAGTATTTCCGCCGCGCCGTTAACAAGCTCCGCCGTTATTTCTTCAAATGGATCGTCGCACACGGCAACGCCGGTCACCTTGCAGCCGTCGCCGTAAAGCATTGCGCCAAGCACCAGTCCCGCAAGCGTTCCGCCGCTGCCCGCGGTTGAAACTATGCGGTTTATCTTTATGTCCTGCTCAAGGGCTTCGGCAAAAATTTCGCGCGCGCAGTCGACGTAGCCAACCGTGCCGAGCGGCACGCTGCCGCCAACCGGCACAAGGTAAGGATTATGCCCCGCCGCGCGCAGCTCGTCCGCAATGCGGTCCATTTCCTTATACACATCGTCGTAGCTGTCGCTGTCAACAAAGCGCACGTCCGCGCCCAGCAGTTCGTTTATAAGCAGATTGCCAACTCTTCCCTGCACGCCGCGCTGCTTTAGCACAAGTATCGCCTTTATGCCTATTTTGTTGCAGCATGCCGCGGTAAGCATGGCGTGGTTGCTCTGCGCCCCGCCGGTGGTCAGCACGTAGTCCGCGCCCTTTTCCTTTGCATCATAAAGCAGATATTCAAGCTTGCGCACCTTGTTGCCGCCGGTGCTTACGCCGGTCATATCGTCGCGCTTGATGTATATATTGCGGCCAAGCACGTGGCTCATGTTGTCAAGCCTGTGCATGGGGGTGGGGAACTGGCCAAGATGCAGTTTATTGGGTCTATTCATGGTTACCTTTCCTCCTTCAGCCTGGGCATGTCAAGAAAATCGAACGTGGCAAAATAATCCTTGTTGGTTTCTGCGCGGCGTATAAGCTGAGTGCTTCCGTCCTCCTTCAGCAGCACCTCCGCGCTTTTAAGCTTGCCGTTGTAGTTATAGCCCATGGAGAAGCCGTGCGCGCCGGTATCGTGAATAACCAGTATGTCGCCTTCGTTTATTTCGGGCAGGGGACGGTCTATGGCAAAGCGGTCGTTGCTTTCGCAAAGGGAGCCGGTAATATCATAAACGTGGTCATGCGGGGCGTTTTCCTTGCCCAGCACCGTAACGTGATGATACGCGCCGTACATTGCCGGGCGCAGCAGGTTTGCGGCGCAGGCGTCCGTGCCTATAAAGTGCTTGTGGGTATCCTTATGGTGTATAACCGTGGTAACAAGGTAGCCCGCGGGGCCTGTCATGTAGCGGCCAAGCTCCGTGAATATGCGCGGGCGCATATCCGTGCCGCCGAACACTTCGTCGTAAACCTCGTGCACCTTTGCGCCCACGAAGGCTATGTCCGTTGCGGTATCCTCGGGCTTATAGGGTATGCCTATGCCGCCGGAAAGGTTGACGAACGCTATTTCAACGCCAACTTCCTCGTGCAGTTCCTTTGCAACGGTAAAGAGGAGCTTTGCAAGCGTGGGATAATACATGTTATCCGTATTGCAGGAGGAAAGGAAGGAGTGCAGGCCGAAATGCTTCACGCCCAGCGCCTTGAGCTGCTTAAAGCCTTCGGTAAGCTGTTCGCGGGTGAAGCCGTATTTCGCGTCCGCAGGGTTGCCCATTATGGCGGTGCCGATGCGGAACTCGCCGCCGGGATTGAAGCGGCAGGATATGGTTTCGGGTATGCCGCCGTGCTCCTTAAGGAACTCTATGTGGGTAATGTCGTCCAGATTGATCGTGGCGTTCAGCCTGCGCGCATATTCAAAATCCTCCGCCGGCGTATCGTTGGAGGAGAACATTATTCCGTCGCCCACAACGCCTATCGCTTCGCAAAGCATAAGCTCGGCATAGCTTGAGCAGTCCATGCCGCAGCCTTCGTCGCGGAGTATGCTCATTATAATGGGGTTGGGGCAGGCCTTAACGGCATAGTATTCCTTGTATCCTTCGTTCCAACTGAAGGCCTGGCGCAGCGCGCGGGCGCGGTGGCGAATGTCCTTCTCGTCATAAATATGGAAAGGAGTCGGGAACTTCTCGATTATCTTTTCCATCTGTGCCTTGTTAAAGGGCAGTTTCTTGTCCGTCACGTGATTTATCCTCCGTTTATGAATCGGGCTTAAATTTCTCTGAGCTCTATGATCTGCTCGCCCTTTGTTACGCTGCTTGCGGATATCGCCGCATCGTCGTATTCAATCTCGCCGCCCTGGTTATCATAGGGGTCGTGGCGCCAGAAGGTTTCCGCGGGGTCGAGCGGGTGCTGGAATTCGCTGTTGGCAACCATTCTGTACGGATCGAGATTGCCGAAATAGTGCTTGCGGCGGGCGGAATTATTGATGCGGTGCGCGCTGCCGCCGAAGGAGGGATCCGCAAACAGCCAGCCGTGGGGGGCAATGTAGAACTGCGCCCAGTCATGGTAGCCGATATCGCCGGGAGCGGAGTAGAAGCCGCTCTGCCATTTTGCGGGTATGCCCGCGCAGCGGCACAGCGTTATGAACAGCAGCGCCTGAACGCCGCAGTCTCCCTTCAGGTTGCGCGCGCAGCCTTCCGCTATGCTTTCAAGGCAGAAGTATTCCGGCATGAAGGAGTACGTTACCCTTGTTGTAACAAAATCATAGAAATTGCGGGCCTTTTCAAGGTTGTTAGCGCAGCCTGCGCTAAGCTCCTTCACAAGCTCCTTTATATACGGCGTGAAAACAATGTGCGGGGACTGCTCCTGCGTATCGAAATCGCTGGGCTGCTCCGCATCGGGGATAAGCTTGTAGGTATCGCAGTAGGGGGCGATATTGTCGTATTCGTATTCAACGAAGAATTCCGTGTTCTCTTCAAGCTTTTCTTCAAAGTACACGGTGCGTATGGGCGCATCCTCGGGGCAGATGTGCTTAGGCTCATGCGAAAAGGCAATAAGCTTTATGTTGCTCTGCTGTATGCACTTGGCGGGTATCGGCAAATGCACCTTGACCACCTTGCCGGGCACGAACGCATCGTCGTTTATGCGTATGGAGGCGCGTATGCGCAGATGTACGCCGAAGCTGCCGCGCTCACGCATAATGTTCATGGAGCGATCCAGCATGCTTACGGCCTCGGTGGGCTTATCCTCGCCCTGGCTCGTGCCGGTATCCTTAATGTTGGCGCGCGCGGCGTAGTCGGCGTTGACCTTGAGCAGGGTTTGATGGAAGCGCTTGAAATAGCGCCTTTCGCCGTTTATGAATATCCAGCCTATTTTGTTCATATCCTCAAGCGCGTGGAACTCCTCCTCGGTAAAATCGGGAATATCCTTGCGTATGCACGCCATGGCTGCTTCAAACGTGTAAGGATAGTTCCTTGGCAGGCGCAGCATTATTTCGCGCTGCACCCGCATGCACGCGGCAAGGGGCGCGGTGGTATTGGGGTCGGCAAGGTGCATGTCGATAAGGCGCAGGGCGTTGTCAATATCGCCCACGGCCTTCAGCCTTGCAATATCCTCCGGCAAGCCGATGTCAAGATAGCGGATGTCGTCGTTCTGGTTCATGCTCATAATAATATCCTCCTAAAAAATGCTGCCTACGGCAAGCACGCCGTTGGCAAGATCCTCACGGTAATCCAAATCACAGGGGCAAAGGCTGTTTATAACCACGCCGTCGCTGCCTGCGCGGCTGGTGGAATGGATATATTTGCCATCGCCAATATACATTGCAACATGGCCCTTGAAGAACAGCATATCGCCCTTCTTCATGTCCTTGCGCTCTATTTCGTGTACGCAGAAGCCTTCCTTTATGTCCGCATTGCGGTACATGTCCACGCCGTACATAAGATAGCAGCTGCCGACCAGGCCGGAGCAGTCTATGCCGAGCGGGGTTTTGCCGCCCCAGCGGTACTGCGTGCCCATATACTGCTTTGCAAGGCTGACAACCGCGTGGCGCAGCTCTTCTTCGCCAAGGGCAGGCTTATCGTAATACGCGCCAAGCTGCAGCGAACGCATATAGCCTTCCGCGCCGCCGTACAGGCGAACATGGGTCCAGCCCGCGCGCACGTTTTCATCCTCTATTTTTTCAACTATCGCGCCGCGGTAAAGGGTTATGAGCACGTTGCCGTTATGCGTGGCCTCGGTATGCACATCGCCGGCCAGCGCCCAAACGCGCAGCAGCTTGGTGTCCTCGCCTTCGCGGCGGGCTATTTCCGCCTTATCGAAAAGCATGTCGTCCTTATGGGCATAGGTTTCGTAACGGTAAGGGGTAACTATTTTGTACCAGCCGCCGTCCAGCTTTTCCGTGCAGGTGATGACGTGGCCGTACCAGCCTTCGTCGTCGGGCTCGGCATCGAATGCGGGTGCGCACACATACAGCGCGCGGGGAGCGATAATGATGGCCTTTTTGTTCATGGGTATCTCCTTCTTTTGCCTTTTGCTGCTAAATAAACGTGTTTTGGCGAAATTTTTCCGTTAATGGAATATTTAACGGAAAAACCTTTATATATTGTATACTTTTCGGCGCTCTTTAGCAATCAATTTATGCATGGAACGCCTTGGGATTTTAATGCAGATTTATTACAGCAGCTCTGCAAGGCATTCTTTTTCGTGCCCGCGGAAGCCTTTGGTATGCTCGGCATGGGTAAGGCTGCTTATGACGCTCTCCTCAACGCACTCTATCGCCGCGCGGAACATAAGGTCCATGTCCTCCTCGTAAAGCACATCTATGCTGATGGGCTTTTTGGGCGAATAGTGCGGTATGCGGTTGGCCGTTGTGAATGCAAGGGCAATTTCGCCCGAGCCGTTGCCGGATATGCTGCCGGTGCGGGCTATGCCGCTCTGCGCCCGGCGGGCAACGCGCTGAAGCTGCCTTGCGGATACGGGTGCGTCGGTAGCTATTATGATTATAACGCTGCCCTTGTCCTGCTGCTCCGCGGCGGCCTTTTCGGCCTCCTTCTTCTGGTAAAGCCGTTCGCCCACGCGCTCGCCGCCTATGGTAAGGTCCCTGAGCGTGCCGAAGTTGGTAAGCAGCAGCGCGCCCACGGTGTATTTGTTGCCGTAAAGCTCAAATACACGGCTGGCGGAGCCTATGCCGCCCTTGAGCGAATAGCAGCTCATGCCGCTGCCCGCGCCCACCGCGCCCTCCTCAAAATCGTCCGCGGCGTTTGCAAGCGCGTCAAGCGCGTTCTGCTCGGTAACGTGCAGGCCGCGTATGTCGTTAAGATGCCCGTCGTTGCATTCAAATACCATTGGGTTTACCGTACCCGTGTCGCAGCCTATATCCTCATTGCGCTCCAGCATATATTTCACCAGCGCCGTAGCCGCCGTGCCTACGGAAAGGGTGTTGGTCAAAAGCAATGGGGTTTCGATGGTGCCAAGCTCGTTCACCTGCACAAGGCCGATGCTCTTGCCGAAGCCGTTTATAACGTGGCTCGCGGCGGGGCATTTATCGTGGAACATATCGCCCGTATGCGGCAGTATTGCGGTTACGCCCGTGTTTATGCCGCCCTCGTGCCGCGTAACGTGGCCGACCCTTACGCCGGGAACGTCGGTAATCTTATTCAGCCTGCCCTTTTCCATCCTGCCCAGCGTGAAGCCGAAGCTGCTCTGTACACCCATTGTCATTCCTCCAATATGAATATATTTTCTCGCTTTGCACGTTTCGGCAAATTGCGCCGAAACCCGACCTATATTATATACTATTTTTCTCCGCAGCGCCATCGCAATATGAGCGGGAAGGGGAGAAGAAGCCTTTAGGCAGCGCTAAATAAAAGCTGTCCCCGCTTGCGGGGAAAGTGGCACGAAGTGCCGAAAGGGGAATGGCTCAAAGAAGCCAAGTGCCGTGAGGTATTCCCCCTCAGTCTGTTCACTATCGTTCACAGACAGCTCCCCCGCAAGCGGTGGAGCCTTTTGGCTGTCCCCCAACCGAAAAGAGCCCCATTGGGGCTCTTTTCATTGCTTGCTTATTCTCCCTTATTCTTATCTCCAGCCGTAGCCGCTGCTCGTGCCGGGAACGAACAGGCCCATGCCGGGGACATAGCCCGAGGGCGGGGTCGTGCTGCCGGAATAGCCGGGGTAATAGTAGCCGTTCGTCCAGCCGTAGCCGGGGGCGTAGCCCATGGGGGCGGTGCCGGTCAGGTACTTGGTGAACACATAGCCCGTGTAATCGCCGCAGACTACCTTGCTCCAGTTGCCGCTCTTTTCAACGAAGGTGACGGCTGTGCCGACCCTGAGCGTTCCTATTATGCCGTACTTGGTGCCGGGCCCTTTGCGCAGGTTAAGGTTGGTGGTGGTGTAAAGCTTGGTTCCCCAGCCCTGTGAAGGCGGAGTGGGTACGGACGGGTACGAGGGCGCGTTTTTGCCAAGATACTTGGTGAATACATACGCCACCTGGCCGCGGTATATCACCTGCGACCACTTGCCGCTGTAGCCTATCAGCTTTACCTGCTCGCCCGCCTCAAGCACGCCTATAACGCTGTACTTGGTGCTGGGGCCGGTGCGCACGTTCACGCGCTCCGTGGCATAGCGGTATTCATAGTAGCCATAGTTCGGCGTTGAGGGGTTAGAGGGCGTTGAGGGGCCGCTCCAGCCGCCGCCGCTCCAGCCGCTGCCGTAATTCTTGTCATAATAGAATTCGGCATATACCGTTTCGCTTATTCTGCACCTTTCGTCATAAACGCTTTTGCCCAGGCGATAGAGTGCGCCCTTGCTCAGGTCGTATCCTGCAAGGCTCAGATTCACGCTTACGCTCTTGCCCGGCGCAAGCGTATATCCCCAGTAGGGATAATTTCCGCTGTAATTGGCGGCCGGAACCCAGCGGCCGTCCCTTGCCACCTCCAGCGAGAATGAATCGCCGAAGGAATAGTTGGTGAGCTTGGATTTGTTGGTGAACGTTATGCTCAGCGTGGTGTTGGCGAGCGTCAACATATTGCTTGAAAGGGTCATTTCAAGCGCACTTTCGGGTACATACTGCGGCGTGGTGCCCCAGCCGCTATTTCCCGCCGCCAGGGCGGGCACGGCGCACAGCATCATTACCGCGGCGAGTGCGAAGCAGATCAGCTTACGTGTTTTCATAGTTCAATCCTCCCTTACGGTATTATTTCTCTACCTTGGCCTTATGGCTTTAGTATACTTCCATTATAATGCAATTTGCTCCCAATACAAGTGAACAAACTATTAACCTTGGGGAAAACACGGCTTTCGCGGCCCGCGTCCGTTTCCTTTATTTATTATTCGTCCCTGTACCCCGCCATTATCTGCTTGAACAGCTCCTGCGTGGAGGGCGGGGTGTAGGTTATTGCATTTGCGCCGGCCTCTATTGTTCGGCTTATGGTTTCGTTCGTTTTGCCGCCGGATGCAATTATGGGCACATCGGGGAACCCTTCGCGTATTTTGCGCACAATGTCCGCCGTGCGGTCGGCACAGGCTACGTTAAGAATTGATGCGCCCGCGTCAAGGCGCGCCCGAATATCCGTATCCATTCTTGTAACCGTTGCCACAACGGGTATATCAATGGCCATGGACACGGCAAGCATATTGGGGTTGGATATGGGGGCGTTGAGCACAACGCCCATCGCGCCCTGCATTTCAACGTCCTTTGCCAGCGAAACCGTGCGCAGTCCCTGTGTTGTTCCGCCGCCTACCCCGCAAAAAACGGGTATGTAGGAGGCCTTGATTATGGCGTCGCTTATCACCTGCTGCGGCGTAAACGGGTAAACGGCGAACACGGCGTCGGCGTCGCAGTTGCGTATAATTGCCAGATCCGTCGTAAAAACGCAGCTCTTTATCCTGCGCCCGTTTATAACTATGCCGCTGGCCTGAAAAACGGCTTCGGGCATTCTTAAAATGTTTTTTCTCAGCTTGCTTCCTATCCGCGGAATAGATGTTGCTTTTTCCATATAAATATTACCTCCTTTTAATGATTATAAGTACCCGCCCGAATTCATACGGGCGCAATGCTATCGGATAACCGTGAGCCCGCCCCGCCCGAGCCCTGCGGGGGGATTATACGCGGAGGAAACCTCTCCGCTTTTTAATTCTTGGGTATAAATTCCCCGTAGGCCGCGCTCAGCGTGTCGAAGGCGTGCCGATAAAGCCGCTCTTCCCTATCCGTGGTTCTTTCCCCATAGCTCCAGTCAAGCGTGCAAACCGTGTTCCCTTTTTGGAAATATACGGTATGCCAGCCCGGTGTGCCCTCCTGCGCAAGGACTGCGCGGCGCACCTGCACCGCCTCCGCTTCCGTGGCGTATTCGTATACCATGACCCGCATGAGGTTCTCCCTATACGCCGTTTTAAGGCCGTATGCTACGGCAAGCACGGGCTTATCCGCGCTGCTTTGAAGGCCGTGGATGCCCACTCTGCCGCCGTACATATATTCAACCGCCTTTATGTTGCTCCTGCCAAGCTCCTGCGCCAGGCGGCTTCCCAAGTAGCTTTTTGCGCGGTTTTTGGTAAGATACTTGCCGTAAATAAAGCCGCTTGCGCCGTTGTATTCAACCTGAACCCAGCCCTTTGCCTTTTTGACGAATGTCACGGCCTCGCCCGCCTGCAAAACGCCCAGTATGCGGGAGCTTGAATTTGCCTCGCTGCGGACATTGACCTCCTCCGCTGCAAAATACAGCAGCGCGCCCGCGGGCTTTATGTGGCGCGAAAATACATAGCCCTGCTCGTCATGGCCCCCGTTGCCCCATTTTACATACGACCATTTGCCGCTTATGCCAAGCAGCGTCACCCTGTCGCCCCGCTTCAGCTCCGTAACCGCGGGCACATCGTCAACCCCGGGATAATGCCTTACCTTCAGCCTTTTAGCCGTAACCTCCATCTCCTGCAAGCCCGGCGCGCCCTGGGCATATGCGCACGGCACAGCCGTAAGCAGTAAAGCGGCGGCCAAAAGCGCTGTCAGCCATCTTGTTCCTTTGTTTTTCATGTCGTCGCTCCTTTCCGGTTGTGTGGTGGTGATTTGGGTTAAATATATCCCTTGCTTATATCACGATTTTGCAATTTATGATACATGGGAAATATATTCGCTCCGTTCCTGAGTACAATCCAATCAATACGGCGCGGCCTGCTTTAGCCGCAAAACACAATAAGACCCGCCGTTTTACGCGGCATTGAACGCTTGTGTTTTTATTATACTTCATTATATTTATTGCCGCAACACACTCCCATTTTTGTTCACAATTTCCACGCGCTCCATGCAAATAAAAAAGCCGGAGTTAGCTCCGGCTAAGTGCGGTTCATTTTATCTTCAGCGTTCTCAATTCCGCCTTATGCCCGTCCGTCACGCGGCGGCTTTCTATGGCCTTTTGTATGGCCTTGTTGTGCGTCCATGCGTCAAGGCGGCGGTTCTTTATGTACGGCAGCGCCGCATCGTATTGCTTGGCAAGCGCCGTTGCGAACAGCCACGCCACCATCATTTTAAGATAGTATTCATCGCTCGTAACGCCCGCCGCGCGCCCGAGCACTTCCTCCGTAAAATACGGCGCGTCCAAATAATGCGCCATAAGCATGCCTAACCCGAAGCGCACCGCGTATACGTCGCCCGATTTAAGCCATTCGTCTATTTTGGGCATAAGGCTTGCCGGGCGCTTTTTGAAGAGCACGGGCGATATCAGGTCGCACACGGCCCAGTTGGTAACGTGCGGCAGGAATGCGTCCAGCGCGGCGTAAAGCTCGCCCTCGTCCTTTATCCGCTCCGCAAGGAAGCCGTGCAGGCAGTTCTCCTCCTGATAATAATGCGGAAGCGCCGCCGTGAAAAGGCGCGCCTCCTCCGTGCCGCAAAGCTCCTTTGCAAGCGCCCTCAGCTGCGGCGTGCGCACGCCAATGAACCGCTCCCGCTCCACGTTCGGCACAAGGGACGCGCTGAATGCCGCGTATTTTTCATCCTTCAGCGCAAAAAGCCTTTCGCGTATTGTGTTTACGGCTTGGTTTGTGTCCATAGAGCTTTCTATCCGTTACTTGAAGCAATATGAAACGGAGCCTGTAATGTCGGCCTCATATTTTCCCTGATGGAGTACAATAACATAGTAGCTGCCGCGCGGAACAGGCGATAAATCGGCATCGAAGGCGCCTGTTCCGCCTTCAAGCGGAATTACATATGTTTCCCCATTGCCGGCATCGAATAATCCGACATAAATCGGATTTCCGGAATCTGCCCATGTTATTACGAAGGAGAACCGTTTCTCTCCGTCGCCTATTGTATATGCGTCCCCGCTTATGGCTCCCATTTTTGCTGTATCAGCCCTTTATCACCTTTTCAAGCATATGCGCGGGCATTTCGGCGCGCACGGTGAAGAGCGGGTTTACCATTTGGCACAGCGCAATGTTGCACACCATGCTCATAAGTATACCGGCCTCGCCCTCATCCTGGCCGCACTGCCTGAGCAGATGATACATGGATTCAAGCGCCTTCTCGGTCGCCTCCTGCATGGTTTCGCCGCTGGCAACGGTCATTGCGTCGCCGCCTTCTATGAGCAGGGGCTGCTCAAGCTTCATGCCCTTTACTGCGGTTACGCGGACGGTGACCTCTCCGCTTACCTCAAGGCCATAGCCGAAAACCTCGCCGTCGCCCATCAGCGCGTGAAGATCGCCCATGGAGAGGAGCGCGCCTTCAGCCGCAACGGGGAAATAGATGGTCGCGCCCTCGCGTATGCGGCGGCAGTCCATGTTTCCGCCGTGCGCGCCGGGGGTAACGGTGAGCACGCCTTCGCCCGCGGGGGCAACGCCTATAACGCCTATCATATTGTCAACGGGGATATCAAACCCGCCGGCCCTTACCACGCCATCCTTAATATCGTAAACATGCATGGAATGATCGCTGCCCTGCACGTTTTTGAAGCCGAATTCGCCGAAGCTGGTGCCCATCGCGCCCCAGTCGCGCGTGGTTATTTTAATTATCTCAACCTTCAGCGCGTCGCCCGCCATTGCGCCCTCAACGAACAGGGGGCCTGTGGCGGGGTTATGCATGCGGTCTATCTTGAGCCGCTCGCCCTGCCGCGTGACGGAGCAATCGTAGCAATCCAGCGTTTCAAACAGCACCGTGTCCCCGCTTTTGCAGTGCGCGGACGGGGCGTTCTTCGCATCCATAATGTCTATCTTTTTATCGGTTGTGAGCCTGAGCATGAAAAATATACCTCGTTTCCTAAGATCATATATAATTATAAACCCGAAAACGGGGGTTTGTCTATGGGGTTCGGAGTTGAGCGCGTCCTGTGGACGAGTAAGCGAAACGGAGAACGGGCAGG
>OLXV01000872.1_pt1 | contig 15872 bp, 10 predicted proteins | sample 1673481 | NCBI WGS metagenome assembly OLXV01 (sample SAMEA103958113, study PRJEB25191) | human gut metagenome
ACCCCACTTATTAGATAGTATATCATACTTGTCTAACAAATGGGGTGCTGTTCATAATAAACTACATAGGGGGCTTTTTTGTACTGTTTGTACATTCTGGGGCAGTTTATGAGCCGTGGCGGCTTCTTGATTTTTTCATAGCAGAGCTTTTGCAGAACCTTGCGGCGGGAGATTTGCAGGGAGAGGCCGGCGCTCACTGCTTCTTGTCGGAGGCGGTGTCCTCCTTCAGCGCGCGGAATTTGATAATCTCCCGATCCATGTCGGAGGGCGGAATGCGGCCCTTTTTATATTCCAGCGCCGTCACGCCGTACAGCGTCTGAAAGGCGCGGGCGAAGGTTCGCGCGTTGTTGAAACCGGAGGCGAACCCGATCTCGGTAATCGAGAGGTCGCTGTTGTGGATGAGGGAGGCGGCGTGCCGCGCCCGGATGGTGTTGACGTAGTGGTTGAAGCCGCAGCCCAGCGTCCGGTTGAACAGCCGGGAAAAATAGTATTTGTTATACCCGAAGTGGGCGGCCAGCTGGGTTACGGTCAGCGGCTCGAGGTAATGCTCTTCAATATACATCAATATATCCCGCACCGGGCCGAGGTCGCTGGCCGATCCCGAATAGTCGCGCAGGCCAAGCTGCTCGATCAGATAGCCGAGTATGGCGTAGAGGTATCCCTTGACGATGATGGAGTCGTTGGTGCCGTTGAATTCCTCCAGCCGGCGGATGGCTTCATATATCGCGTCGGAGCGGCGGCTGCCGATCAGGAAGGGCGTCTTGAAAACCGAGTGCTGCGCCAGCAGGTTGAATCGGCTGACCAGGTTGGTGGGAATGATGAGCAGTACAATCTCCGACTCCTTCGGCGTGCGGTAGTGGTGTACCTCATAGCTTGAAGCAACCGAAAGGTCTCCCGGACGCAAAAGGGCGGTCTGTCCGCTGATGGTGGCCTCAAAGCCGCCCTTGATGACAAAGGCGATTTCGATGTTGGAGTGAAAGTGCGGCTGGCACTCGTTGTTGGTCGATTTTTCGCAGCAAAAGGCCGTGTTCTCATCCCGGGCAAGTTCAAAAAAAGCCTGCATTTTACACATCTCTCTTTCAGGTCAATTTTTGTCGTGCCTTAAACATTTTTTCTACTTTCTATCCTAAAAGATTTACGTTATTATGTCAATATAGAAATTTTTGCTTTTGTATCTGCAGTGCAGAACAGAATAGGGACGCGGGCTTTCGGGCTGTAATGTGTCCTGTATCGAAGAAAGGAGTTCCATTATGCGTAAAAAACTGACAGCGCTTCTTGTCACGGCCGGAATCGTCCTGTCCTGCGGCTTTCCTGCTGCGGGCGCCGGCGGCGCAGAGGCCGAATCTGCCAGGGCGGCAGACGACCTGACAGACCCTCCCGTGATGCAGGAGGTATATGAAGCGGAGGAGGCGCAGCGCGCCTCCGCCCCGGTGGGTAAGAAACTGGACGATTATTCTGCCGCCGGATATGTAGAATATCTTGGCCGGAACGGCGCGGTAGCCTTTACCGTGACGGTGCCGACCACCGGCAATTACGGTGTGCGTCTCCGTTATACGAACGGGGGCAGCGCCTCGCAAAAGATTGCGGTTTATGTTGGGGAGGAGAAGATTGCAGATTCTGTTCTGAACCCCACCATCAACTGGAACACCTGGGACACCGAGCTGGTCAGCCTGCCGCTCAAGGCGGGCAAGAACGTCATCACCTATATGAACGAGAGCAGCGATGTGCTGGATGTCCGGCTGGACAAGATCAGCCTCTCCTGGCTGTATGAGGCGGAGGACGCCGAGCATCTCGGCGGCATGGGGGACAACAAGGATCACTCCGGCTATTCGGGAAGCGGCTTTGCCGCCGGCTTCCAGAACGACGGCCATGGGGTCAAGTTCTCGGTCAACGCGCCCAAGAGCGGCGAGTACGCGCTGGTGCTGCGGTATGCCGCCGGCGACACCGACTCGATCGGGCAGAGCATCAGCCTCTATGTCAATGGCAGCAAGAGCCAGGAGGTTGTAAGCTCTCTCCGCAGCTGGGATCTGTGGGGCGATCTGGCGCTTAACATCGACCTGAAGGAGGGTGCGAACGAGATTATCGTTCGCCGCGACCAGGGCGACGCCGGGCAGATCAATCTGGATTACATCACGGTGAAGGAGGTCTGCTGGACCTATCCCGGCGCGATCAACAAGATCACGGGAGAGAAAACCAGCGAGCTGACCCTCTCCTGCGAGAACGCCGAGGTGCGTCTGACCTCGGTCGATCCCAACGCCGTCAAGGTCTGGGTCGATCCGGAGGGAAAATTCAGCCGCAAGTATGAATCCTTTACAGTGGTCAACGATGCGGTCGATCCGCAGCAGCTGACCGTTTCGGATAAGAAGGATTATTACCTGATCGACGCCGGCGCCTTCGATATTAGGGCGTATAAGGATAGCCTGCGCCTGGTCTATGTGGACAAGGCCGGCAACATCCTTATGGAAAACGACGCGAAGAGCATGGGCTGGACGACCGACGGCGAGCTGGAGGTCAACAACAAGCTGCCTGCCGACGAGCAGTTCTACGGCCTTGGTGAAAAGGTCAACAGCTTCAGCCACCGCGGCCGCAAGCTGGCTATGTGGGCGGTCGACGCCTACGGCGACAAGCTCGACTCCTCCTTCGCGGAGTGGGACAATGGCCGCTGGTACATGGCGACCACATATTTTGTCAGCTCGAAGGGCTACGGCATCCTGTTCGACAACTCCAGCCGGACGGTGTTTGACTTCGGCAACACCTCAGAGGACAGATATTCCTTCGGTACATACAATCCCAACCCGGGCGGAGATTTGATCTATTACTTCATCTACGGGCCGGAGATGAAAAAGGTTACCAAAACCTACACCGACATGTCCGGCAAGAGCTTCTTCGCGCCCGAGTGGGCTTACGGCAACATGCAGTGCCACTACGGCTATAAGCAGTCGGACATCGAGCGTGTGGCCTCCACCTACCGTGAGAAGCAGATTCCGCTTGAGGTGATTATCGCCGATATCGAGTGGTACGAGTACCTCTGTACCCCGACCCAGTGGAGCAAATCAAACTATCCGGATCCGGAGGGCATGTTCAAAAAGCTGAACGAGCTGAATGTCCGGATGGGTCTGATCAACGACCCGAACGTGACCAACCGGGACAACAACGCCGACTATGTGGCCGGCGATCAGGCCGGGTATTTCGTCAAGGATCAGACCGGCAGCACCAAGCTGGTCAACTGGCCGTGGGGCGCAGCCTCCGGTCTGACCGACTTCTTCAATCCGACTGCCGCCAAATGGTGGGGTGAGCAGCTCAACATGATTCTGGATCAGGGCGTTTCGTACTTCTGGCTTGATATGAACGAGCCGGCGCGCTACAACACCGACTGGCTCTTCTGGAATGAGGAGGGCAAGGCCTGGGGCACGCTGAGCGAAGTGAAAAACGCCTATGCCATCAAGCATCAGCAGGCGGTTTATGACAAGGTGACCGAGAATGGCAACCGCGCTATGCTGCAGACCCGTTCGGGCTACACCGGTTCTCACCGGTATGCGGCCCCCTGGACGGGTGATATCAACGGCGGCTGGGGCTCCATGCACGAGCAGATTATGATGGGTACCGGCCTGTCGGTCAGCGGCTACAACTACTGGGGCTTCGACATCGGCGGCTTCTTCAGCTCGCTGTCGGACGATCAGTATAAGCGCTGGGTCGAGCTGGCTACCTTCACGCCCGTCCACCGCTTCCACTACTGCGCCGGCGTGGAGGAGAAGGAGCCCTGGACCCACAACTCCGAGGATCTGTCCAGAGACTATATCAACCTGCGCTACACCCTCGTGCCGTATATGTACTCCTACAGCGCCGACAGCATCATCGGCATCGGCATTGAGGAAGGCTACGGCGAAGGCGGCACCGGCATTCCGCTGGTTCGGCCGATGGTGATGGAGTATCCGGAGGACAAGAACACCTATAACATTGATACCCAGTTCATGTGCGGCGAAAGCTTCCTGGTCGCTCCGGTTGTAGAGAGCGCCACAACCAAGGAGGTTTATCTGCCCGAGGGCAACTGGTACGATTACGATGATTGCTCTACCGTGTATACCGGCGGACGCTGGATGACCTATGACGCGCCGGTTGAGCTTCTCCCTGTCTTTGTGAAAGAAGGCTCGATCATTCCGATGCAGTCCGAGCGGCAGTATATGGATGATCCGACCGCCAGCCCCGACGTTACGCTCGACATCTATCCCACGGTCGGAAATGGGGCGTTCGACTTCGTGCTGTACGAGGACGACGGAAAAACCGACGACTATGCCGAAGGGGTATATGCGACGACGTCTTATGACTGCAAGGTCGTGCGGGGCGCTTCTACCGATACGATGACCCTGACCATCGGCGCCCGCGACGGCAAGTTTACCGACATCGCCGACCGCAGCTATATGCTGCAGTTCCACAACGCGACCTATGGCAACCTGTCGGTTCGCTGCGACGGAACCTCGCTGAACAAAGCGGACTCTCTGGCCGCTTTGGAGGGCATGACCTCCGGCTTCTATGCCGATAAGACCACCGGCATCAGCTATGTCCGGGTGGCCGACACCGCCAAGGCACAGACCATCGTGCTTTCGGGCGACGCCGGCACCAACGAGGGCATGGTGTATGAGGCGGAGGAGGCCGATCCCGCCGGACTTACCGGTGCGGTTACAAAGACGGTTGATGGCCGCACGGTTGTCACCGGCCTTGGCAAGGACACTGTCCTCCGGTTCGAGAATGTTGTGCCCCAGAACGACGGCGTCTACAGCGTTGAGGTCGTTTACGCCGGCGGCTCGACCGGTTCTACGGTTTCCCTTGATGTTGACGATATTGTCTCCACCGTTCATACCGAGTCGTCAGACTGGTCCACGGCAATCGGTGTAGTCGAGCTGTTTGTAAGCCCCGAGGATCCCAATACCCTCCTTGTGAAAACGGAGGATTCCTCCCTCATGATTGATAAGATCATCATCTCCCGCAAGGCGACCAACATCGAGCCGGTTGAGGAATATTCTCTGCTGGCGGTCGACGGAGAGGCCGGCGGAAAGGCGGAGATGACCGACAAGGGCGTGACCCTTTCTTCTGATGGAGACAGCCTGACCTATCCGGCGCTGGATACCGTTTGCGCCGGCGAGTATGCGGTGCGCTTCAGATACTTCTCCTCTTCGGACAGCACGGTGAAGATCCGGGTGGGAGAGTATGAGACCACTGTAAACCTTGCGGCGGCGCGGAATGCCGATCTGGAAAATGAGGTTACTGTGAACCTGCCGCTCGCGCTGGCGGGGAACACGATCCAGGTGACCAAAACCGGCGGCGGAAGCGTGACGCTTCGGGATCTGCACTTTGGCTTTGAGCCCTACAGCCTGGGCAGCTCGGCTACGGATAAGCTGACGAACCCCGGCTTTGAGGAGGGCAGCATCAACGGCTGGAGCCTGACCGCGCTGGATGGCGGCAGCACAACCGGCGGATATGGCGTAGATGGCTATGACATCTATTCCGGCAGCCGCAAATTCTATTTCTTCGACGGAGATAAGGCGATGAACCGCCTTCTGAGCCAGAAGGTCACCGGCCTCGAAAACGGTACCTATGTCGTCAGGGCGAAAACCCGGCTTTATAATTCCACCGCCTACCGCGCGCTGTTTAGTATTCGCTCCGGCGACAAGAGCGCCGCGAACGTCATTCCCCGTACGGGAGAGTGGACGACCTCCATGTCCGACATGATCGAGGTTACGGATGGCACGCTGGAGATCGGATTTATCTTCGACGCGCCGGGCGGCAGCTCGCTGCAGATCGACGATGTCGAGCTTTACATGGTCACGCCGGGCGCCTACTCCGTCTCGACCGACGCGCTTGCCAACGCTCTGAGCAGACGGAATGATTATCCGGCCGACCAGTATGAGGCCGAGGCGTGGAAGAATTATCAGACCGCCGCTGCCATTGCGGAGGTAATCCTCTCCCTGGACGAGGATGAGATTGCCACAGGCGTTTTTCTGTTCGCGGTCAAGCATCTTGCCCGGATGGAGGCCATCCTCAAGGACAGCCCGAGAGAGGAAATCCTACTCGGCGACGTGGATGGCGATAATCAGGTGACCGTCTCCGACGTGGTTCAGCTGCGTAAGCTGATTGTCGCGGGCAGCTGGACCGATCGCGAGTTCGCGGCCGGCAACCTCGATGACTCGGATGAGAATCTGACCGTCTCCGACGTTGTGGCGCTGCGTGCCCTGATTGTGCGGGGCGTGTAACCCTACCGCTTCCGGCGGCAGGTTCGCTATAGTAATAAAAAAGGGACGTACCGGATTTTTCCGGTACGTCCCTTTTTTGATATGCTGTGTATGTGCCGGCCGCAGGCATGCCGGCAGCCCTTTGTCTCCTTTGCCGGGTTGAAGCCTTTCTGCCGTTTTCCTTCCCGCTCGGTGTCGGAGGCGCTTACGGCAGCTCGAGCGCGAGCTGCTGATACGGGTCGTAGATGTTGATAACCTCCAGCCCGCGGCGCTCCGCCATTTGCAAAGTGGAGGCCGTACCGCCGGCCGCTCCGTCGAAATAGGTAATCACCGCCCGGGATCGTTCGACCATGTATCTGTTCCGGCGGGCGAAGCAGCCTTTGTAGTAATTGTCCGACAGGATGATGATTTCGTCCGCCGCCTTCAGAACCTCCAGGTACCGGCGCTTCCAGGAGAGCTCCCACTTGGCGGCCTGCTCCCGGAAGGGTAGCGCGCAGCGGAGGACGACATCCCCCTGCAGCCGCCGGCGAAGAAGGACAATCTCGGCCGCGGCGATGTCGAAGCCCTGCGCCACGCCGGAGTAAAAAACGCCGCAGCCCCGGTCGGCCATCCGATAAACAGCGTCGGTCAGGTTGTTTTCAAATTGTGTATACTCCGGCGTTCCCGGCGTAAAATCAAAATTGAACTTTTCCGGCCGATAACCGGTAAAGCAGCAGGCAAATTCATCTGTCATAAAATCCTTACCTCACAGTGATACATACAAACCGGGTTGGCCGAAAGATATGCCGTCGTTTTTGCGACGGCATATCTTGAAAAAATACATCTGATGATCCGGTTTTCCGGTTGTGTGGTCGTCCGATTGTGCGGTTATCCGGTTGTCCGTGCGATTTAAAATTCCATCCGGGCTTTGATATAGTCGGTCAGCTGGTCGATCGGAATTCTTTCCTGCGCCATGGTGTCGCGGTCGCGAACGGTGACGCAGCCATCCTCCTGCGATTCGAAATCGTAGGTGATGCAAACCGGTGTGCCGATCTCATCCTGCCGGCGGTAGCGCTTGCCGATCGAGCCGGCGTCGTCATAGTCGACCATGAACTCTTTGGCAAGGCGACTGTAAACCTCCTCCGCAGGGCCGGCAAGCTTTTTGCTCAGCGGAAGCACGGCCGCCTTGAAGGGGGCCAGCGCCGGGTGGAGGCGAAGCACTACGCGGGTCTCGCCCTTGTCGTCCGTCTCCTCATCATATGCGTCGCAGAGGAAGGCCAGCAGCACCCGGTCGGCGCCGAGCGACGGCTCAATGACATAGGGGACGTATTTTTCTCCGCTTTCCTGATCGAAATATTCAAGGCTCTTGGACGACTGCTTCATATGGGCGTTGAGGTCGTAGTCGGTGCGGTCGGCAATGCCCCAAAGCTCTCCCCAGCCGAAGGGGAAGAGGAACTCAAAATCGGTTGTCGCGTTGGAGTAGTGGGAAAGCTCCTCCTTCTCATGATCGCGAAGCTTGAGGTGCTCCTCCTGCATGCCGAGGGAGAGTAGCCAGTTTTTGCAGGTCTCCTTCCAATAGGCGAACCACTCGAGGTCGGTGCCCGGCTTGCAGAAGAACTCCAGCTCCATCTGCTCAAACTCCCGGGTGCGGAAGATGAAGTTGCCCGGCGTGATCTCGTTTCGGAAGGATTTGCCGATCTGGCAGACGCCGAAGGGTACCTTCTTCCGGCTGGTGCGCTGGATGTTGGCGAAGTTTACAAAGATGCCCTGCGCCGTCTCCGGCCGGAGGTAGATCTCGTTCTTGGCATCCTCGGTCACGCCCTGAAAGGTCTTGAACATCAGGTTGAATTTGCGGATGTCGGTGAAGTTGCATTCTCCGCACTCCGGGCAGACGATGTTGTGCTCTTTGATATAGTCGGACATCTGCGCGTCCGACCAGCCGGCCGGATTGACGCCGGTATCCTCAATCAGCTTGTCGGCGCGGTGGCGGGTTTTGCAGCTTTTGCAGTCCATCAGCGGGTCGGAGAAGCCGCCCACATGGCCGGAGGCCACCCACACCTGCGGGTTCATCAGAATGGCGCTGTCCAGCCCGACGTTGTAGGGGTTCTCCTGCACGAATTTCTTCCACCAGGCCTTTTTGATATTGTTCTTGAACTCGACGCCGAGCGGGCCGTAGTCCCAGGTGTTGGACAGACCGCCGTAAATCTCCGACCCGGCGTAGACAAACCCTCTGCCCTTGGCTAAGGTAACGATTTTTTCCATGCTTTTTTCTGAATTCTGCATTTTCCGTATTCCTCCACAATGATTGAATTGATAAAGTATCGGCATTTCCCCAAAAAAGAAAAAGAACCGTTTATCTCCCATATTTGGCGGCATAAGGCCGCATAAAATTGAAGCGTGAACTCCGTCGGCTCTAACCATAGGCAAAGCTCGGCTATCTATAATAAGCCTATAGTAATGAAAGCCCCCTGCCGATGTCAAGATGCGACGCGCGCAAAGGCTTAAAGTTACTACTTACTATAGCTTGTCGTGCGTTTGCTGTGCGTTTCGCCTTATGGCAAAACGCCGGGGCATTGTCTTGAATATGGCTTTGAGCGCAAACGCTTATTTTGTTTTAAATTAAAGGACAACCGGGCCTGTAAGCCGAGTTCTGTCGTGGACAGTTATCTATCTTGGCAGAGGATTGCTCCCGCTGCTCCAGCCACCCGTTAAAGCACATCGGGCAAATGTATCGCTTTGGTCGGTGTTGCATCGGATAGGGTTTGCAGGGCCATGCGGTCTCCCGCATGCCGGTGAGCTCTTACCTCGCCTTTCCACCCTTACCGCGGAGAGTTGCCTCGCCGCGGCGGTATATCTCTGTTGCACTTTCCCTAAGGTCACCCTCGGCGGCCGTTAGCCGTTATCCCGCCCTGTGATGCTCGGACTTTCCTCAGGCGCGAAGGACGCACCCGCAACTGTCCGGCCCGGTTGCAATATGCATTATACCATCCCATGTGAGAAAATGCAAATAAAACCGGGTGTTCCTCGACCGCTTTTTCTTGATATTTCCATCCTGCATGGTATAATAACCACAGGGTGGTTATTATACCACCGGATTTCAATGCATCTTTTGCTCGCCGCCCGCAAAGCGGCCGGCAACCGCAAAAGCTATGCACGTTGTACCATTTACGCTTCGCGTTCACGGTACAACAACCACAGGGTGGTTATTATACCACCGGATTTCAACGCATCTTTTGCTCGCTGCGCGCAAAGCGAAACCTATGCACATCACACCGGCGACCGCGGCGGCTCGGGAACGCGGCCGGATGAACAGCAGTTGTAAACAGCCTTTGCATTACGAAAGGATGGTCATATATGAATTATCGGCAGTTTATGGATCAGCTCAAGGGAAAACGAATCGCCATGTGCGGCCTCGGGGTCAGCAATACCCCTTTAATCCTCCGGTTTTTGAAGGGTGGGGCGACCGTCTATGCCTGCGACCGGCGCGACCGCGCCCAGCTTGGAGAGACGGCCGATCTTCTGGAGGAGGCGGGAGCGATCCTGCATCTCGGGCCGGATTATCTGAAGGATCTTGACGTTGACATGATCTTCCGCACCCCCGGTATGAATTTCAACCTGGCCGAGCTGTGTGAGGCGAGGCGCCGCGGCGTGGCCGTCACGTCGGAGATGGAGGTCTTTTTCGACCTCTGCCCTGCGACCATTTTTGCCGTGACCGGCTCGGACGGCAAGACGACGACCACCACCCTCATCGCCCGTATGCTGGAGGCGGAGGGAAAGCGGGTCTTCCTCGGCGGAAATATCGGCAAGCCCCTTTTGCCCGAGATTGAGGAAATGGGTCCCGATGATTTTGTCGTGGCCGAGCTTTCCTCCTTCCAGCTGATCTCCATGCGCAAGGGCGCCGATGTGGCGGTGGTCACCAATGTAGCGCCCAACCACCTCGACGTGCACAAGGACATGGACGAGTACGTCTCAGCCAAGAAGAATATTCTGCTGCACCAGAACGCTTTTTCCCGCACGGTGCTGAATTTCAGTGATGAGATTACCCGCAGCTTTACCCCCGATGTGCGTGGACAGCTTCTCTACTTCAGCCTGAATGAGCCGGTGGAAAACGGCGCCTGGCTGGGGGAGGACGGCAACCTCTACGTCGCCTTCAAGGGGGAGACGACCCGTGTTCTCCATCGGGATGAGATCGCCATTCTGGGAGATCACAATGTCGCCAACTATCTGGCGGCCATTGCGGCCGTGTGGGGCTATGTCGGGATTGACTCCATCTGCAAGGTCGCGCGGGAGTTTGCCGGCGTCGAGCATCGGATTGAGTTTGTGCGGGAGAAGGACGGGGTCAAATACTACAACGACTCGATCGCGACCAGCCCGACCCGGACGATTGCCGGTCTCAAGGCCTTTAATCAGAAGGTCATCCTGCTGGCCGGCGGGTATGATAAGCACATACCCTTTGACCCGATGGCGCCCTATGTCGTCGAGAAGGTCAAGACGCTGATCCTGACCGGGCCGACCGCCGATAAGATCGAGGCGGTCGTCAGGGCCTGCCCCGGCTACAGTGAGGGAAATCCGAAAATTCTGCATGCCGAAAATCTGGAGGAGGCGGTTGCGCTGGCGGTGAAAGAAGCAACCGCGGGCGATATCGTCACCTTAAGCCCGGCCTGCGCCAGCTTTGATGCTTATCCGAACTTTGCTGTGCGGGGCAACCGCTACAAGGCGCTTGTAAAGGAGCTGTAACGTGAACAAAAAATTGTTAAAGGAACTGTCGGCCGCCCACGGTATGGGCGGTTTGACCGGTGCGCTGGAGGTAATCGAGCGCGCCTTGCCGGCCGCCTGCACGGTGCAGCGTCAGGGCGCCTCGCTCATCGCGACGCTGCAGGGAGAGGGGGAGCGCACCATCCTCTTCGACGCCCACGCGGATGAGATCGGGTTTGTCGTGACCGGCGTGCTGGACGGCGGCTTTGTCAAGGTGGCAAAGGCCGGCGGAATTGATCTGCGCACCCTCCCTGCGGCCGAGGTGGTCGTTCATGGAAAGCGCGATCTTCCGGGTGTTTTCGCTACCCTGCCGCCCCATTTGAAGAAGGGGGAGGACAATCTCCCCGACCTTGCCGACATGGTGATCGACACCGGTGTGGAGGAGGTCTGCTCGCTGGTCTCTCCCGGGGATCGGGTGACCTTCCGTCGGCGGCCGGCCGAGCTGCAGAACGGCTGCCTTACCGGCAAGTCGCTCGACGACCGCGCCGGCTGTGCCGCGCTGCTGCATGCGGCCGCGCTCCTGGCGGAGGAGAAGCTGCCCTGTACGGTGCAGTTCCTCTTCAGCGATCAGGAGGAGCTCGGCTGCCTCGGCGCACAGACGGCCGCCTTCGCCCTCTCTCCGGATGAGGCGGTCGCGGTCGACGTCAGCTTCGGGGACGGCCCCGACCTCCCGCCCGAGAAAACCGGACGGCTGTTCGCAGGGCCGATGATCGGGGTTTCTCCCGTGCTGTCGGCCGCCGTGACCAGGCGCCTCCGTCTGACGGCGGCCGATGCAGGCATCGCCTATCAGCTGGAGGCTATGGGAGGTCGAACCTCCACCAACGCGGATGTAATCGCCCTTTCCAAATCCGGCGTGCCCTGCGGCCTCTGCTCGATTCCGCTGCGGAATATGCACACGGCGGCTGAGGTGGTCGCACTGTCGGATGTGGAGGCGGTCGGCCGCCTGCTGGCGGCTTATGCGAAAGGGGGCGGCATCGCATGATTCGGATACTGGAACGTCTCTGCCGGTTTGAAGCCCCTTCGGGGAAAGAGGACAGCCTCCGCGATTTTCTGCAAAAGCAGATTGGCGGGGCGGCCGAAACGCGGGTCGACGCGGCCGGCAATCTGATCGTTTTTAAAAAGGGCAAAAAACGCCCCAAGGTGCGGCTGATGCTCGACGCGCATATGGATGAGGTCGGGCTGATCGTCACCTATATCACCGACGGCGGCCTGCTTAAATTTTCCACCGTCGGGGGGATAGACGCCTCGGTTCTTCTGGGACGGCGGGTGGTTTTTGACGGGGCGGTCGTCGGGGTGATCGGCGCCAAGCCGGTGCACCTCATGCAGCCGGAGGAGCAGAAGAAGCTCCCCTCCATTGACGCGATGCATATCGACATCGGCGCAAAATCCAGGGAGGAGGCGGAAGCCCTCCTCTCTGTCGGGGACATGGCGGTGTTTGACAGCGATTTTCTCCGTTTGGGGGAGCACCGGATCAAGGCACGCGCCATCGACGACCGCGCCGGCTGCGCAATTCTGCTTTCGCTGCTGCTTTCCGAGCTGGAATACGACATGACCTTTGTTTTCTCGGTGCAGGAGGAGGTCGGCCTGCGCGGGGCGCAGACGGCCGCCTATGCCGTCGAACCGCAGGCCGCCATCGTGGTGGAGGCGACGACGGCCGCCGATTTTGCGGGCACTCCGGCCGACCGGCAGGTCTGCCGTCTCGGCGCGGGGGCGGCGCTCTCCTTTATGGACGGGGCGACGCTGTACGACAAGGGATATTACGACGCGGCGATGGAAACGGCCGCGCGGCTTGGAATTCCCTGCCAGCCAAAGGCGGCGGTGGCCGGCGGAAACAACGCCGGCTCAATTCACAAATCCCGCGCCGGGGTGCGGACGCTGGCCGTGTCGGTGCCCTGCCGGTATATCCACTCGGCCTCCTGCCTGGCCGATCTGCGGGATATAGAGGCTTCGGCCGCGCTGGTTCGCGCCATGGCGGAGGAGATTGCCTCGGGTAATTTGGAATGATCCGGCTGATGACGGATGAAAAGGATTTTCCCGTTTTTCGGGAAAATCCTTTTGCTGTGCGGATCTGCGGCCTGCGGGAGGCATACGGAACTGCCGCGCGGTTTGCGCTTTTCTGGCGGCAGCTCTCTTCTGAAGGGGAGGCGGTCGCCTGGCTTTCTTCCTGTGACGGAGATTTTACGCTGGATGCGACCGATCGTGCCGATTTTGCCGAGCTGGCGCTCTTTTTGCAAAGCGTCGGCGGCCGCGCCTGCCTCCTGTCATACGCGGCGGCCGCGGCGCTGGATATAGAGGCGGAGGAGCGGCTGACCATCCTCTCCCGTCCGGGGGAGGGCGGCGGAGCGCTTCCTACCCGGCCGGTGGATTATCCTGCGCTTTATGCCCTGCTGCAACATGGGGGAGAGGCAACCGCGCCGCCGCCGTATGAGGCATGGTATCCCGACCTCTGCCACCGGGTTCGGCACGGCGCCGCCGCTGCGGAGATTCTGCGGGAGGCCTCCGGCCGCGCGGCCGCTGCGGCGCTGGCCGCTTTTCTCGCACCGCAGGGGGCGCTGCTTTCGGGCGTCGCCGTTTTGCCGGAGGAGCGGGGGCGCGGCCTCGGCCGCCGGGTGGTGGAGGAATTGATGACCCGGCTGCCGGAGGGACGCCCGGTTTTCGCCCTCGCCAGAGGGGAGGCGGTCGGCTTTTACACCCGGCTGGGCTTTGTCCCAGCGGGGGAGGCGGCCGTGAGCCACATCGCAAACGCTTAAAATTACTACTTGTTACAGTTTGCTGGGCGTTTGCTGTGTGTTTCGCCTTGCGGCAAAACACCGAAGAAAGATGGAACACGGAGGTCACATTGCAAACGCTTAAAGTTACTACTTGCTATAATTTATCGTGCGTTTGCTGTGTGTTTCGCCTCGCGGCAAAACGCCGGGGTCTTATTTTGAATATGGCTTTGAGCGCAAAGGCCTATAGTTTGCCGAATGTTAAAGCTTTGCGTTGCCTTTGCTATGCGTTTCGCCTTGCGTCAAAACGCTGGGGTCTTATTTTGAATATGGCTTTGAGCGCAATGGCCTATAGTTTGCTGAATGTTAAAGCTTTGCTATATATTTACCATAAAAACGGAACAGGAGAGATCAATTTGGATTTTTTTAACATAGCCGAACCCCTCTGCACCCTCGACCGAAAGGCGCGGGAGCAAATCGCGCCCATGCTGGCCGAAGTGGGGGAGGTCACCCGCTATAATCAGCTCAAGGTGCTGTCGGCCTTCATCGCCGAGGGGGTGAGTGAGTCGCATTTTGCCGCCTCGACCGGCTACGGCTACGGCGACCGGGGAAGAGAAACGCTGGAGAAGGTTTTCGCTCGGGTCATGGGGGCGGAGGACAGCCTGATCCGGCACAATTTCGTCTCGGGTACGCATGCGCTGACGGTCGGACTCTTTGGCCTGCTGCGGCCGGGCGACCGGATGCTGGCGCTGACCGGGCGGCCTTACGATACCCTGATCGGCGTTTTGGGGATCGACGGGCCTTCGGACGGCTCGCTGGCCGACTTTGGCGTGGCGTATGATGAGGTCGCTTTGGGAGAGGACGGCCGCCCCGACCTCGACGCCATCCGTGAGGCGCTCTCCGAAAAGCGGTACAAGCTGGCCTATATCCAGCGGTCGCGGGGCTACAGCCTGCGCCCCAGCCTCTCGGTGGAGGAGATCGGCGCCCTTTGCCGCGCGGTGAAGGAGGTCTCTCCCGACACGCTGGTGATGGTGGATAACTGCTATGGCGAGTTTGTGGAGAAGCGTGAGCCGTGCGAGGTTGGAGTCGACCTGATCGCCGGTTCACTGATCAAAAATCCCGGCGGCGGCATCGCGCCGACCGGCGGATATATTGCCGGCCGCGCCGATCTGGTGGAGAAGTGCGCATATCGCCTGACCGCGCCCGGCGTAGGACGGGAGGTCGGCGCTACCCTCGGACACAGCCGCGAGCTGTATATGGGCCTTTTCCATGCGCCCCACGTCACGGGGGAGGCGCTTAAAACCGCCCTTTATGCCGCCGCGCTGTTTGAATTGCTGGGGTATGAGGTTACGCCAAAAAGCAGCGAAAGACGCGCGGATATTATACAATCGGTAATTCTCCGCTCGCCGGAGGCGCTGATCGCCTTTTGCCAGGGGATGCAGAAGGGGGCGCCGGTCGACGCCTTTGTCACGCCGGAGCCGTGGGACATGCCCGGCTATGATTCGCAGGTGATCATGGCGGCGGGAGCCTTCACCCTCGGGGCGTCGATCGAGCTGTCGGCCGACGCGCCGCTCCGCGAGCCGTATGCCGCCTGGATGCAGGGGGGACTGAACTTCGACAGCGGCGCAGCCGGTGTGCTGCTTGCGGCGCAGTCGATGCTGGAGGGCGGCTTTTTGCGGTTTTAAACCGCCTTGTGTAAAGGCTGTTTTCATTTGCAATTTTAAGTTGTATATAAAAAAGAAGGGATGCCTGATCGCTGGACGGGCATCCCTTTATTACTGTAATAATAACGAGGCGTGAAAAGCTCTTGAAACTCAGCAGACATGGGTAAGATGAAATTTTTAAAAGAGGGGCGATGGGGAGCGAAAAAATTCAGTAAGATGGGGTGAGCATATGATGCAGGAAGATGGGGGATTCCAAAGGGGGACGCTTCCCCCTTTGACCCCCCTCCTGAGCGACCAAAGGAGCCCGCCCCTTTGGAATCCCGGCCGGCATTGGGGGATGCAATTAAGTGTGAAAAGTTCAAGAAGTTATCGGATAGAGGGTAACATCGCTTCAAACAGCAAACGCCCGGCAGAGTGACTCTGCCGGGCGTAAAGCTTATTCAAAAATCGGTTCTGCCTTCTATCGAGCGCTTACTCGCCGAGGGCGGGAGTAGAGGCCGTGTTGGCAGCGCTGCAGATTGTGTACTGCACACCGTCGC
>OLXV01000892.1_pt1 | contig 15624 bp, 10 predicted proteins | sample 1673481 | NCBI WGS metagenome assembly OLXV01 (sample SAMEA103958113, study PRJEB25191) | human gut metagenome
GTCTGACTACCGTTGACCACCGCGTTTTTGTGAGCGTAAACAACACTGTATCGAACAAAAACGAGCCAAAAGCCTGCCGTATCGCAGTTGTCGGAGCCGGACGCTCTATCCAACTGAGCTGCGATCGCTCATATGCCACATTTATGTGACTAATATAGTATAGCAAACCTGCCGCAAAAATGCAAATATTTCTTGGCGAATCCTTACGGAAAGTTTCTTACCGCCTACGTGCCGCACAGCTTCATGGGCAAATTGTAAACAAATTTCATTTTTCTTGCGTAATTTTTGTCAGTTTGGCAGGAGGATTATCTTTTGTGCCATGCCTCGTTTGTGCTTCCGGCAGTGTTTGCCTGCTACAAGACCGATGGAAACCTGAAAAGCTGAAAAAGGACAATGCTTACCTGCATCGGCTGATCGGTGCCAATATCGAGGGCTATCGAGCAATCCGAAACGCCGGGCACAAAATTTTGCCGGATGCGGACAAGGAATTTGAGGGTGCAGCATGGACAAGGAAAAGAATCCCTATATTTTCGTTGGACTTGTCTGTGTGCGGGAGAAATATCAGGGGCAGGGCTATGCCCGGAACGGCCAGTACACCCACATGGTGGATCTGCAGATCGAAAGCCAGTGCTGGGCCATCTGACCCAATTCAAAAACAGCCCCCCGGCACAACAAAAAAGGACATCTATTCAAAAGAATAGGTGTCCTTTTTAGCACCCGAATCCGCCAGCTAACAGTCATGTTTAAATTACTTCCTTATCACTGTTAAGCCAACGGTTCGCTGCACTCTTATAATTCCCTGTTTCAAGTAAGTTCCTCGCCGCGGAAAGGCATTCAACTGCGTGTTCCAGCCGCGCCTGCGACAGAGCCTTTCGTTCACGCTCCTGCATAGCGGATACCCTCCCGAACGACGTTCCGGTAATACGGCAGCGCTGTCTGATAGCGTCTGAACTGCTCCAGCGGCTTGACGGTCACGGAAACGGTGATATCGTGCTCCAGACTCAATCGGCTGGTCACCTTTGCAACATCGTTGCGGTGTTTCGCAATCTCCGCTTGTTCCAAATCCACAGTCAGCAGAATATCAATGTCCGACTCCGGATTGAAATCGCCGCGCGCATAGGAGCCGTACAGATAGGCGTCATGAATGCGCCCGAAAATCGGACTGCACGCATGATAGACGCTGTGCAGAATTTCTTCTGCCTGATTTCTGGTACACATATGCTCGCCTCCATTTTTTGTTTTATTATACCCTGAATTGCCCCCGCCGTCAACGGCGGGGCGTGACTACTATTTGACTACTATTGTCCGCAAATCCCAAAAAGCCGTTTTGCCCAGTGTTTTCAATGCTTTCCGGGAAGTTCGGCAATTTGCTGCAAATCCGTTGAAAACCCGTAAGACTTTGAAAATGCAGCATTTTATCAGGCTGCGCCTGAAAACTCCGACCGTCGACATTGTTCCTGTCAAGCTCTATCCTTATGTAAAAAAGCAAGACGCAAACTCAAATGCATGAGCTTGCGTCTTGCTTTTGCCCGTACCAGCTGTACCCCCATGACACATTGTGTACCTATGGGGTGAAACAGTTGAAACTTCTGGGCTTTTCGCGCTGATATCTTTTTTGGTTCAGCTTGATGGTTGCGGGAGAGGGATTTGAACCCCCGACCTCCGGGTTATGAGCCCGACGAGCTACCGAACTGCTCTATCCCGCGATGTTGACTTTTTGCTCCTGAAAGCTGGACGCTAACTCTAAGGGTTATGAGCCCGACGAGCTACCGAACTGCTCTATCCCGCGATATAATGCTCTCAAAAAGCTTTATTATAATAACACAGCTGCACATTGCTGTCAAGGGGGTATCCGCGGATTTTTTGCGTGTTGTTCCGCGGATCCCCGACAATTTACCAGATGCACAGCAGTGCAAGCGTGACGGCACCGAAGATCATCCAGATGCGCATGCTTTTCCGTCCGGTCAGGTGCGTATAGAGCGCGCAGGCGCTGCCGAACAGGAGGACGCAGACGAGCCATGTGCTCTGCAGGCGCTTGGGCGTGAAGCCGAAGCAGTCGATATAGAGCGCAAGCTTAGACAAGGCAATGACGGCGAAGAGCATGCTCTCGATCAGAAGCGCTGCCGTCATCCAGCGGACAGGCTTGCTTTCCCGCCGGGCGGTACGCGAGACGAGCCAAAAGAGGGTAAAATTGATCGCCATGACGCGGCAGAGTTCAAAGAAGCCCTGGCGGGCGTATTCCGCGACGGTAAAGCTTTCCGGGAGCGTGCGCGTGAATGCCCCGAACAGATAGCGGCCCTGCACGAAGAAAAATGCGAGATAGAGCACGCTGAACACGCCCAGCGCTGCGAGCCAGACGGCCTCCGGCACGACGCGCAGCTTTGGCAGAGCGGTTTCTGCGGACGCGCCGTGTTTCCGCATCGTCTCGGGCGTTTCGCGGCCAAGACCCGCGAGCAGGCCGAAGACATAGGCTCCGACGGGAAGACTGAGGAGAAAGCGATAGAACCACACTTGATCGAGATCGAGTGTCAGCGCGTCGCGCAGGCCCTCCAAAAGGCTGCTGAACGTGTCGTCTGCCGCGGACAGCTGCGTCATGGCCATGACGAGCAGCACCAGCACGATGAACGCGGCCAGCACGGCGGCTGCGACAGCCCCTGCGTTGATCTTCCTCTCCTTTTTGGGCTTCAGCGCGAACAGTACGCAGCGGATGCGCAGGAAGAAATTTTTGAATGGGATAATCACAAACGCATACAGCGCATCAAGCGGCAGCAGATGGCCGCTTTCACTGCCGGTCAGCCGCCCGGAACGGCTCATAAGCCAGTAGACAGCGAAGATATGCAGGATGAACAGCAGCAGTTTCTCCGAAAGGATATATTCATGGTTGACGAACTCGGGATAGCGCGAATCGTACTGGTACGGATGCAGTCCGCGCCAAGCGATGCAGCCGGTCACAAGCAGCATGCAGCCCAGCCAGACCCAGCTTTCCCAGGAGCGCTTCTGCTCCCGGAACAGATATTCCGCCGCCGCGATAAATCCGGCCGCGAACAGCGGCAGTGCCCACCATTGATAGCCCAGATAGAGATATGCCAGCACATACAGTCCGAACGCCAGCAGCTGCTCTTTCCGGTTCGCGGAAAACGGCGGTCTTTTCGGTACGAGCGCGTTCTGCGCCCACTCCGGTGTTTCCGGCGGGCGGGGGAATTCGTTGATTTTATGGTCTTCCATCGGGAACCTCCTGTTGATCGTCCACAAATTCCAGCAGGTCGCCCGGCTGGCAGCGGAGTTCATGGCACAGGGCCATGAGCGTGGAAAAACGGATGGCCTTGGCTTTGTTGTTTTTGAGAATGGACAGATTTGCAGGCGTGATGCCGATGCGTTCGGCCAACTCTCCGGCGGAAATTTTGCGCTTGGCCATCATCACGTCCAGATTTACGAGAATTTCCATGCCGCACCCTCCTAAATCGTGAGGTCGAGTTCAGCCTTCATGTCGATGGCCTGCTGGAAAATATTCTTGACGATGCGCACAATCAGCGCCATGAAGCCCGCCGCGATGGCGACCGCAATGAATGGCAGATAATACAGACAGCTGACAAGGCACACGGCTCCGGCCCCGACGCAGCACCAGCTGACCTGCCGCAGCAGCTTTACGTTCCGCAGATCGAAGACAAGCTGCATGCGGATATTGTTCAGCAGCTGCCACAGCCGCACGAGCAGCACCCAGCCGAAGCCGCTGCAAAGATAGATTGTCAGCATCATCAGAAACACATACTGCCAATTCATCAGCCGCAGCCCGACAAACCATTTGACTGCCCAATAGCACCCGATATCGAGCGACGCCAGCAGAATCATAAACAGCACCACGCACCCGCGTGAAAGCGCGATGGAGCGATCCTTTGACCAGTTCATAAGAAGCACACTCCCTTTCTGTAGCCACAGACTACCATAAAAAAGATTGTTTGTCAATTAAAAATTATCGATAAACAATAAATATTTCTTAAGAAACGGAAAATGCACAGTTTGAAACTGCAACTTTTCCGGCGGCAGGATGTACATGGACATCCATAAATGTGCAAATACGGGAAAAACATGTGTTTTCCGGCGGGGATTGTTTTTTGCACACTTCTGTGATACACTGTGAAAGCTGCGCGCTGCGCAGCGGATTGGAGAAGAAAAATGAGTCAAAAAGGGCATACAAGAAGCACATTTTCCGGGAAAATCGGATTTGTCCTGTCGGCTGCGGGGGCATCCGTCGGCCTTGGAAACATCTGGCGCTTTCCATATCTGGCTGCGAAATACGGCGGCGGGATTTTCCTGCTGGTCTACATCCTTCTGGCGATGACGTTCGGCTATACGATGATCGTTGCGGAAACATCCATTGGCCGCATGACGGGCAAAAGCCCGGTTGGTGCGTTCAAGGCGTTCGGGAACTCCGGCTGGCTGCGGTTCGGCGGCTGGATCAACGCAATCATCCCGATCCTGATCGTGCCGTATTACTCGGTTATCGGCGGCTGGGTCGTCAAATATCTGGCTGATTATGTCCTTGGCCGCGGCAGCGCGCTTGCCGCCGACGGCTATTTCTCCGCGTTTATCTCCAACGGCGTCTCGGCGGAGGTTTGTTTCGCCGTGTTTGCGGCGCTGACGCTGACGATCATCTTTGCGGGTGTGGAAAACGGCATTGAGCGCGTGTCAAAATTCATGATGCCGGTGCTGGTTGTGCTGTCTGTGATCATCGCGGTCTATTCTGTAACGCGGCCCGGTGCGCTGGAGGGCGTGAAATATTTTCTTGTACCGAACCTTGCGCATTTCTCGTGGATGACGGTCGTGGCGGCCATGGGACAGATGTTCTACTCGCTGTCCATCGCCATGGGCATTCTGATCACGTTCGGCTCGTACATGAAAAAAGACATTTCCATCGAAGGCTCGACGCGCAATGTAGAGATTTTCGATACAGCCATCGCCATTATGGCGGGACTCATGATCATCCCTGCTGTGTTCGCATTCTCGGGCGGCGACCCGGATGCGCTGAAAGCAGGCCCGTCCCTTATGTTCATCACAATCCCCAAGGTCTTTGATTCCATGGGCCTCGGGACCCTAATCGGCATTCTGTTCTTCCTGCTGGTGCTGTTTGCGGCGCTGACGAGTTCCATCGCGCTGACGGAAAGCGCTGTGTCTACCCTCCAGGACGAACTTGGCTGGGGCCGGAAAAAAGCGACGGCGGTTATCGGCGCTGTGATGCTGGGGCTTGGCAGCCTGTCGTCTCTTGGCTATGGGCCGCTGGCAGGTGTGAAGATCATCGGGATGCAGCTGCTGGATTTCTTCGATTTTCTGACGAACTCCGTCATGATGCCCATCGCGGCGATCGCGGTCTGCCTGCTTGTTTCGCGGGTCGCCGGTGTGAACCGTATCGAGCAGGAGGTCCTGCTCGGCGAGCATATGTTCCGCCGGAAAAAGGTCTTCAACGCCATGATCCGCTTCCTCTGCCCGTTCTTTGCTGCGATTATCCTCATCAGTTCCGTTGCAAATGCGTTCGGATGGATTTCGATGTGACAGCACAGCGCCTGAGAATTCTGCGGAAAAGATTTAAGGCAGCACCGTATAATTACGTCTGCACGCTTCGGCAGATCTTTTACGCCAATTCTGCGGCTTGAAACGCTTGCAATACACAAAGTATTCCTGCGCGTTTCAACCCTTGACCTGACGAAAAATCTCTCGCCGAATCGTGCGGGATTGCCTTAAGAAAACCGGAAGCCCGGAGGGAACTCCCTCCGGGCGTTTTTTGCACATCTTTATTCGCTTGCCTATTGCCAATTCCGGCTGTTTTGTGCTAAACTGGATTGAATTTTCAGGAGAATCAAACACAGGAGTGTGAATCATGAGTCAGGAACCGAAAAACAACGAAGAGGGCTTCATGTATAAGCTTGCCAGCTTTATTGTAGACAAGCGGAATCTGATCTTTCTGATTGTCGCCATTGGGCTGGTGTTTTCCGCGTTTTCGCGGAACTGGGTGCAGGTGGAGAACCAGCTTTCGGCGTATCTGCCGAAGGACTCGGAGACGTACAAGGGCCTGCATCTGATGGAGGATGAATTTATCACGTTTGGCACGGCAAAGATCATGCTTGTCAACGTGACCTATGACGAGGCGCAGGCCGTGTCCGAACGGCTGGAAGCGGTCGATGGCGTGCAGAGCGTTACGTTTGACGACACGAAGGAGCATTATACCAATGCTTCCGCGCTCTACAATATTACCTTTGACTATTCCGAGACGGACGATATGTGCGAGACGGTCATGGAGCGGGTCGAGGACGAACTTTCCGGCTATGATATGTATGTCTCAGCGACCTTCGGCGATACGGCGTCAAAGACGCTGGCGCAGGAGATCGGCGTGATCGTCATCATTGTAGCTATCGTCGTGGTGTCCGTGCTGATCCTGACCTCGCAGACCTATGCGGAGGTGCCGGTGCTGCTCATTACGTTCATTGCAGCGGCGCTTTTGAACATGGGCACGAACTTCCTGCTCGGCACGATCTCGTTCGTGTCAAACTCCGTCACGATTGTGCTGCAATTAGCGCTGTCTGTGGACTATGCGATCATTTTCTGCAACCGCTATAAGGAGGAGCATGAGAAGCTGCCTATCCGCGAAGCGGTCATTGTCGCGCTGAGCAAGGCTGTGCCGGAGATCTGCGGCAGCAGCCTGACGACCATCGGCGGCCTCGTTGCGATGCTCTTTATGGAGTTCCGGCTGGGCTTTGACCTCGGCGTTTGCCTCATTAAGTCTATTTTCTTCTCGCTGTTTGCAGTGTTCTTCCTCATGCCGGGTCTGCTGATGCTCTTTGGCAAGAAGATCGACGCCACACGGCACAAGAACTTTGTTCCCAAGATCCCGTTTGTCGGCAGATTTGCCTACGCAACGAAGAAGATCATCCCGCCGATTTTTCTGGTGGTGATCATTGTTGCAATGCTCTTTGCAAACAACTGCCCGTATGTCTACGGCTTCAGCTATCTGGAGACGACCAAGCGCTCAGAGCAGCAGATCGCGGATGATCTCATGGATGACACCTTCGGCTCGACGAATATGGTCGCCGTTGTGGTTCCGGCAGGGGATTATGCGGCGGAAAAGAAGCTGCTGGACGAACTTGGGACATACGACGAGGTCGATTCCACGCTGGGCCTTTCCAATGTGGAGGCGATGGGCGGCTATATGCTGACCGACGCACTGACGCCGCGGCAGTTTTCCGAACTGACCGACCTTGACTATGAGGTCGCGGAACTGCTTTATGCGGCCTACGCTGCCGACGGCGGCAATTACGGCAAGATCATCGGGGGACTTCCTAATTACTCCGTGCCGCTCATCGATATGTTTACCTTTCTCTACGGCGAGATGCAGGACGGCTACGTCACGCTCGACGCCGACATGGCCGAGACACTTGAAAGCGCCTATTCGCAGATCACCAACGCGCGCAAGCAACTGCAGTCCGACGATTATACCCGTATGCTCGTCTACCTGAATCTGCCCGTGGGCGGCGATGAGACCTATGACTTCCTCGACCAGATGCGCGTCGTCGCACGCAAATACTATCCGGATGGCGAGGTATACGTCGTGGGTGATTCCTCGTCCGAGCAGGACTTCAAGACCTCGTTCTCGCGCGACAATGTCGTCGTGTCGGTGCTGTCCATCCTGATCGTTCTGGTCGTGCTGCTGTTCACGTTCAAGTCCGCCGGTATCCCGGTGCTGCTGATTTTGGTCATTCAGGGCAGTATCTGGATCAATTACGGCATCCCGACCATCACCAATAGCCCCCTGTTTTTCCTGAGTTATCTGGTTGTCTCGTCCATTCAGATGGGCGCGAATATCGACTATGCAATCGTCACGACCAGCCGCTTCATGGAGTTCAAGGACAAAATGCCCAAAAAGGACGCGATCATCGAAACGATGAACATGTCCTTCCCGACGATCATCACCTCGGGCCTTATGATGGCCATCGCCGGTATCCTCATCGGCCAGATGACCTCCAACGCCGCGATTGCCGGTATCGGCGACAGCCTTGGCCGCGGCACGATTATCACGATCTTCATCGTCATGTTCATTCTGCCGCAGATTCTGCTTCTGGGTGAGAAGGTCATTGATAAGACTGCGTTCGATATGCCCTCTGCTGTCTCTTCGCATCAGTCTTCGGGACGCGTGCGCATCGATGGTATGGTGCGCGGAGAAATCCATGGTCAGATCAGCGGCGTTGTCCACGCAGTCGTGGAGGGAGACGTCAATATCAGTCTGCTCTCCGGCACGGCCGAACCAGAGACTCCGCCGGAGGAGCCCGGCACGCCGGAAGTACCGGTGACAGCGGAAGAGGAGGATGCAGAGCATGAATAACCACAGAATGCCCCGGGCCCGTGTGACGGCCCTGCTGCTCACGCTTGCACTGTGCCTCGCGCTCGTTCCGGCAGCGGGGGCAGCAGACAGTGCGCAGACCGTCTATCTGGACTCTGCGGCCGATTTTGCCGCGTTTGCGAAAGACTGCTCCCTCGATACCTGGTCGCAGGGCAAAACCTTTATCCTGCGCGCCGACATTTCGCTCTCCGGCGTGGACTTTACGCCCGCAGCTTCCTTCGGCGGCACGTTTGAGGGGCGCGGGCATACCATCTCCGATTTCAATCTCACCCAAAACGCCAGCCCGGCCGGACTGTTCGGCACGATCCTGCCCGGCGGACGCGTGGCAAACCTGAATGTTGCGGGCTCTGTAGCTGCGGGCGGCGACAAGATCGCCTGCGGCGGCATCGCGGGCGAAAATTACGGCAGAATCGTCTGCTGCACGTTCACCGGCATGGTGCAGGGCGACACGCAGATCGGCGGCATCGTGGGCCGCAATCAGGCCTCCGGGCAGATTGTCAGCTGCTCGTTTGAGGGCAAGGGGCAGGGTACGAACGCCACGGGCGGCATTGCGGGCCAGAATGCGGGCACCATCCGGCATTGCACGAACAGCGGCAGCGTCAATATCAATAATGTAGACACTGCGCTGAGTCTCAGCGATATCCAAATCGATATGACGCTCGACCTTGCCAATCTCACCACTACGCAGACCTTCCTCACCACGACCGCCACAGGCGGCATTGCAGGCCGGAATACTGGCCTGATCGCAGTCTGCGAAAATACCGGCACGGTCGGCTATGAGCATGTCGGCTACAATGTCGGCGGCATTGCGGGCGTGACGAGCGGGTATCTGCTCAACAATACAAATTCCGGCACGATCTACGGCCGCAAGGACGTTGGCGGCATCGCCGGTCAGGTCGAGCCGTATGTCGCTGTGACTGTCTCCGAGAGCACAAAGGAGCAGCTGCAGAACCAGTTGAAGGAATTGAAAACGCTCACCGATCAGGCAACCGCTGACGCAGGCGGTGCGGCAAGCGACCTCGGCTCCCAGCTGGCCGGAATGGGAACGTATCTCGACAGCGCCTCGAATGCAGCCAATAATCTCCGCGCGACCGCAACTATCGATGCGGGTGCGCTGGCAAATGGCGGTGTGAGCGGCGGGGCAGACCTCACCGTCGGGGACGCGTCGGCAGGCATTGGCGCCGTCATTGGTGCGGGAGCGGACGGCGGCGTCAGCGTCGATACGCACCCGCTGGAAATTGAAGGCCACAAGGACGCCGGGATCGGCGCGGGCGTGGGCGGATTCGTTGACCCGTCTGACATTTCAATCTCCGGCGGCACGGACGGCTCCGGCGCGCTCAGCGCGTCGCTGCAGATGAATGCAGACGCTTCCATGCCGGAACTGGCAAGCGCGCTGAGCGGCATGGGCGCACAGATGCGCGCTATCGGCTCACAGGCGGCGAATCTGTCCGAGACGCTGCAAAAAGACGTGCAGGCCGTCAGCGACAAGCTGGACGAGATCAGTACGACCGTCTTTGACGCTATGGACAGTCTGGAAAACCGCGATCTTGTAACCGACGGCTCGCAGACCGATCCGGAGAGCATCACCATGGGCGCGCTGCGCGGCTGCGAAAACACGGGCTCGGTGCAGGCTGACCGAAATGTCGGCGGCATCGCGGGCGCGATGGGCATGGAGGCCGGCGCCGACCCCGAAAGCGATGTCAGCAAGAGTCTGTCTTCGACCGAGCGTAAACAGTACGAACTGCGCGCCGTTTTGCAGCGCTGCGTTTCCAGCGGTGCAGTCACAGCCAAAAAGGACTGCGCGGCGGCGATCTGCGGCCGGATGGATCTCGGCCTGATCGACAGCTGTGAGGCCTACGGCAGCGCAGAGAGCCAGAGCGGCGATTATGTCGGCGGCGTCGCGGGCATCTGCAGCGCGGTGATCGAAAACTGTTGGGCCAAGTGCGCGCTTTCCGGCGGACGCTATGTCGGCGGCATCACCGGCACGGGCGTGACGGACAGCGTGACCGGCAGCGGAAGCACCGTCTCCGGATGCACATCACTTGTATCCATCACCGATTATTCACAGTATGCAGGCGCGATCAGCGGCAGCGGCGCGGGCGCGTTTGCGGATAACGTTTTTGTCTCCGATACGCTGGCCGGACTTGACGGCGCAAGCGTTGCCGGACAGGCGGAGCCCGTGGTCTATGAGGCGCTGCTGGTAAACAAGGCGCTTCCTGACGAATTCCAAACCTTTACCGTGCGGTTCGTCGCAGACGGCAAGGTGCTCAAGGCTGTCGCTGTCCGTTATGGTGATTCGCTGCCGGACAGCGCGTACCCGGATATTCCTGCTGTTGACGGACAGTACGGCGAGTGGGACGTACAGACGCTGAACAACATCCGATTTGATACCACTGTGACCGCACAGTACCATGCCAGTATCGACGCGCTCCCGAGCGACGCACAGCGCGCGGACGGCAGACCTGTCTTCTTAGCCGAAGGCGCGTATACGAGCAGCGACCGCCTGCAGGCGCAGCCGCAGGCTATCACGCCGGCCGCCTTTGGTGAGATCTCAGCCAGCATCCCGGAGGCAATTCGGAAATATTGCGAAAACATTGCGGATGGCCATGCGCCTGCCGCGCATGTGGCGCGTTCCGTCGTCGAGCAGTGGCAGCTTCGCCTGCCGGATGACGGCGCAGACACGCATACGATCCGCTTCCGCGCGCCCGATGGGCAGAGTGGAAAGCTGGATCTCTATGTGGAAAACGAAAACGGCGTTTGGAAGAAGGTGGAGACGACCGAGATCGGCAGCTATCTGGCCTTTGAGGCTGCCGGGCAGACCGTACAGCTTGCGGCGCTGTCTACGTTCCCCGTCTGGTGGGTGTGGATCGTGCTGGCCGGACTTGCGGCGCTGCTGGTGCTGCTCATCATTCATCTGATCCATAAGCTTGGCAAGGCCCGCCGCCGCCAGATGCAGGCGCTGCGCAAGGCCATGCAGGATGAACAGAGCGCGACCGACGCCGTCATCGGCGTCATTGACCCGGATGCGCAGGCGGAGCCTGTCACGCTGGAGCAGGTGCAGAAAAAGAAGAAAAAACGCTGCGTCTGGTGGATTGTCGGGGGCGTGGTCGTTGCCCTGATCATAGCCGGAATCCTCATCTACCGGGCCAGTCTCAAGAGCAGTGTGGATGCGCTCCTGCTGCTGAAAGATCTCTCTGGCCGCAGGGAACTGGACATGACCGCATCTGTGCAGATGGATCTCGGAGACGAGACGCTGCAAACGGATGCGCGCCTGTTCCGCACGCAGGCCGGCGGAAACACGATTCTCTGCATCGAGGAAAACGGCGTCCAGCTATATTACTATGACGGCGCAATTTATCTGGAAAACGGCAGTGCGTACCGTACGAACGGTCTGTTCCCGGACTATTCCACGCTCGGCGAGCATCTGCTGGAACTCTACAACGCGACCGATGTGACCTACGCCCATGAAAGCGGTGAAGAGGTCTATTCCGTGACCGCCTACGGTAAGGATGCGGAGCAGGCGCTCTCGCTGCTGACGCCGACGATTGCAGACTCGCTCAGCGCCGTTGAGAGTATCGACCTGTGCATGCACGTTGAAGACAGCGTAATCCGCTCGATCGAAGCCTCCGGCAGCTGCCAGGCGGAAAACAGTGCAGGCCAGATGCAGCCGATGACTGTCTGGGCTGAACTCACTGTCCAGCCGGATGCGCAGACAGCGCACGCCGTCCCTGCGGCTGTGACCGACGCGATTGCAAACGGCGGCTATCAGGGCAAGCTGGAACTGACGGAGGATCTGGTGCGCGTGCTGTCCGCTGCCTCTGAACTTGGCCGACGCGACCCGCTGTCAGCCCGCGTCAAGCTAAGCGCCAACTGCGGCCCCGTGATCTTTGATACGTCGCTGGATTACACCCGTACCGTAAAGGAAGGAAAAACCGTCAGCTGCATCCGTGCGGGTGTGCTGGAACTCTATTTCTCGGGGGAAACGGTTCTCTCCAAGGATGGCAGAACGCCCGCTGCGAGCGAGCAGACGCTGGTCAAATGTGCGGATCTGATTGATCTGGCCTACCGCGCTTGTCTGGAGGACAGCGTTACGAGCGAACAGACGGAGAACGGCTGGCGCTATACGCTGAGCCTCAGCGCCGAGCAGACGAAGCAAGCAGCCTGCGCCATCGCGCCGGAGGCGGAGAAGCTGGATGTGCAGTATCTGCCCGGAACGCTGGAATTGGATGTGCAGGACGGGGCGATCACGGCCCTCCGCGTCACGACCGGCGGCAGCGTGCAGGTTGGCGTTGTCGATACGCAGGTGTCGATCTCGGCACAGTTTGACTTCCAAACCGACCTGAGCGCAGACGACTGCACGGTTCCGGACGCAGTGCTGGAAAAGCTGTAACAGGATCACAGAAATAGAACGTCCCCGGTTTTCAGAGAGAAAACCGGGGACGATTTCTTATAGTGTGGGGGGATCAGTTCATTTCCTCAAAGTCCGCGTCAACGGCATCGTCGGTGAAGTCGTTGTTTGGATTTTCATAGCTGGCCGAGCCGCGGTATTCCGCGTTCGGGTCGATGTGCACGCCGGCCTCGTTAAGAAGTGATTCCAGTTGGTCAGCTGCGCTGTTCATCTGTGCGGGATCCTTGGACTTGATGGCGCGGCGGGCATTTTTGACCGCCTCAGCCAAGCGGGCCTTGTCTTCTTTGGGAAGATTTTTCGCGTTTCCGGCCTGGAAGATCATCTGTTCGCAGCGGTCGCGCGCGGTAGCCTCGGCTTTCAGCTTCGCGTCCTCGGCGGCGTAGCGCTGTGCTTCGCGCACGGCGCGGTCAATGTCCTCGCGGCTCATGTTGCTTGAGGCGGTGATGGTGATCTGCTGCGCCTTTCCGGTGTCGAGATCCTTGGCCGAGACGTTTACGATGCCGTTGGCGTCGATAGAGAACGTGACCTCGATCTGCGGGACGCCTCTGGGCGCACGGCGGATGCCGGTCAGCTGGAAGCGGCCAAGTTCCTTATTCTGGTGCGCCATGGGGCGCTCGCCCTGTAAAACGTGGATATCGACGGACGACTGAAAGCTGGAGGCCGTTGTGAAGATCTGGCTCTTGCGGATGGGGAGCGTTGTGTTGCGCTCAATGATACGCGTGCACACGCCGCCCAGCGTCTCGATGCCGAGCGACAGCGGCGTGACATCGAGCAGCAGAAGTCCTTTTACGCTGCCGGACAGGACGCCCGCCTGCAAACATGCGCCCATGGCGACACATTCGTCAGGGTTGATGCCCTTGAACGGCAGAGAGCCTGTCATGGACTGCACCAGATCCTGCACAGCCGGGATGCGGCTTGAGCCGCCGACCATGAGAACCTTGCTGATCCGTGAGATGGAAACGCCGGAATCGTTGATGGCCTGATTGACTGGCTCGCGGGTGGCCTGCACGAGATGATAGGTCAGGTCGTTGAACTTTGCCCGCGTGAGCGGGATATCCATATGCAGCGGCCCCTGCTTGCCGACGGCGATATACGGCTGCTCAACGGTCGTCTGGGTCATGGACGAAAGTTCGATCTTGGCCTTTTCAGCGGCCTCGCGCACGCGCTGCATGGCGGCGGGGTCCCGCGTCAGGTCGATTTTCGTCTGCTTCTTGAATTCGGAGACGAGATAATCGACGATGCACTGGTCAAAATCGTCGCCGCCCAGATGATTGTTGCCTGCCGTGGCAAGCACTTCGATCACGCCGGACGAGATATCCAGAATGGACACGTCGAACGTACCGCCGCCCAGATCGTAAACCATGATCTTCTGCGACTGCTCTTTATCAATGCCGTAGGCAAGGGCGGCTGCCGTCGGCTCGTTGATGATGCGCTGGACGTTGAGGCCCGCGATCTTGCCCGCGTCCTTCGTCGCCTGACGCTGTGCGTCGGTAAAATAGGCCGGGACGGTGATGACGGCGTCGGTCACAGGTTCGCCGAGGAAGGCCTCGGCATCCGCTTTGAGTTTTTGCAGGATCATCGCGGAAATTTCCTGCGGCGTGTATTTATGCCCGTCGATGGAAACCTTGTAGTTGGTACCCATCTGGCGCTTAATGGAAGAAATGGTGCGGTCATGGTTTGTGACAGCCTGCCGCTTTGCAATCTGGCCGACCATGCGTTCTCCGGTCTTGGAAAACGCAACGACAGACGGCGTTGTGCGTCCGCCTTCGGCGTTGGGGATGATAACGGGTTCGCCGCCCTCCATCACCGCCACGCAGCTGTTGGTTGTGCCGAGATCAATACCGATTGTTCTGGACATACGGAGTTCCTCCTGTGAGATAGGTACGCTCAATACCAGCTTCCGGAGTCCGTGCCGGAGTCGGTCTGCGACTGGCTCTGGCCGGAATAGATTCCCGAATCGCTGTAGCTGTAATTGCGGTAATAATATGGGTCATAATACGCGCCGCGATAGCCGCAGCTGCCGAACAGCATGGCGATAATCTGGATCAGTAGATAAATGCCCAGCAGCCGCACAAGAAAATTTCCGCGCCGGCGGGTGCGGTGGTACGTCCAGCGGTAGCCGCCTGGGGCGTCACTGCCGTCCTGCTCCTCGTCAGAAGAACGGTAGGTGTACCATGTCTGCCAGCCATTCTGGTTTGTCTGCTGCCAGTCGCTCTGCTGACTGTCGTTTTGCGAGCCCCAGAAGCCGAACGGATCCGAGAACGGATCGTAATATTGCTGACTGGATTGGTTATATTGCTGCCGGGCCTGCTGTTGGGCTTGCTGCTGCGCCTGCTGCTGACGATAGGCCTGCGGATTCTTGATCGCGTCATAGGCCGCGTTGATCTCGTTCATTTTCTGCGCAGCAGTTTTGTCGCCGGGATTCAGATCGGGATGGTATTTCTTTGCCAGCCTGCGGTATGCCTGCCGGATTTCGTCCTCCGATGCGTTCGGAGACACGCCCAGCACCTGATACGGATCTGTTCCCATGCAGTTCACTTCCTCTTTGTTTCGATTATGCTGATTATAGCGCCTTTATTCGGGTGATTTGTAAAGCATTTATAAACGATATGCAAAAAAATTGCGGACTTTTTAAAAAATAGAGACTTTTTATGCGCCGTCCGCCGCAGAAGTCAAAAAAATCCCGGCAGTCCGTGGCATGCGGACCACCGGGGGAGTATTACTTTGCGGTTCCGAGATATGCGGCTTTGACCTCCTCGTTGGCGGCCAGTTCTTCGCCGGGACCCTGCATGAGAATGGACCCGGTCTGCATGACGTAGGCCCAGTCAGC
>OLXV01000899.1_pt1 | contig 15521 bp, 12 predicted proteins | sample 1673481 | NCBI WGS metagenome assembly OLXV01 (sample SAMEA103958113, study PRJEB25191) | human gut metagenome
AGTCCGCCATCCGTCACATCGAACACGACGTTGCTGAAATTACTGTTGGTGTTCAAGAAGTTTTCCTCAGTCAACCCCATCGGGTAACCGCCGGCATCCGTTCCGCTTACACTGGCGGTGCCGTCAAAACTGAAGTCAGCTTCGGTATAGAGAGGATTGCTGCTGCTCACATCATACCCGGACACCGTGTACTCTTCACCATTATAGGTCTGGGTGTCGGTGTGGCCGGTGATCGTAACGGTGACCTCGTCGGAAGTCGGGGTGATATCCAGATAGCCGTCCACCACAACGACCTTGATGTTGCTGTAGTTCTGGGACGTGACCGTGAAGTTATCCTCCGTCAGCCCCATGTAGTACTCGCCGGCGTTCGTGCCCTTCGCTTCCGCCTTGGAGCCTTCCTTCAGCGCGACGGTAATGGTCTTCTCGCCGACATCCGTCGTGTAGCCCGTGACGGACTGCTCGCTGCCGTTATAGACCAGGGTGTCATGGTTGCCGGTGATGGTGACAGTCACTTCGTCGGTGTTCGGCGTGATCGTCAGCGTGCCGGGCTTATAGGTCGGCAGTTCATAGTAGCCGCCGGGCAGCTCGCCGCCCTTGAACCGGACGGTGGCCGTATCGATGACGTTCTGCACGCTGCCGACATTGGTGATGGTGCTTTCCTTCGTCATGGAGAGGGTGATATCCGTCTTCTGATCGCCGTTGACAAGGCCCTCGACCTTGAAGTCCGGCTGCGTGAGCGGCTGGGCGTTGTAGGCTCTGCTCGCGCTCTCTGCGGTGATCGTCAGAGGAACGGTGTAGTAAACGGTGATGACGTTCCCCGTCGCTTTCATTTCCAGCGACTGGCTGGGGGAGTAGCTGTTCGCATGCGCCGACGTATATTCCGCACCCAGCGCGGTCGAGGCGCTCGCCGTCAGCGTATCGCCGATCGTCATGGTGCCGGTCTGGTCAGGAGCGACCTTCACTTCCGTGCCCTTAAGGAAATGGTGGATGGTGTACTCCGCGGTGTTGCGCTTGAAGTACAGCTTCAGCGTCAGCGAGCCGTCCGCGGCCACGGGGCCGGACTCGAGGTTGTTCGCATTGGTCGCATCGTACACATACGTGGGCGCGCCGTATCCCTTGTCTGTATCGGTGACGGAAACGGTGGCGTCCGTCGTGCCGGTGCGCGGCTCAGTCTTTGCGAGCGTGTAGGCGCCATCGGTCTGCTCGCAGTAGAACTCGACCTTATAGGCAGTATCGTTGTTCGCCTTCCACACGGCGTAGAGGATATTGTCCCCGGTGCTGTCCACGCGGGCGGTGCTGCCGGTCTTATATTCCGCACTGGTGGCGTTCGGATCGGTGCTCCACCCGACGAGGGTATAGCCGGTGCGGGAGAAGCCGCTGCCGTCCCAGAGCGTCACAAGACCGTTATTGACGATCTCTTTTTCGACGTGGTCCGCGCCGCTGCCGCCGTTGGCCTTATAGGTCAGGGAAACGACCGCATCCTTATCGCCCCAAACGGCGTAAAGCGTGATATTGCCGGTGATCTTGATGTCGTCGTTGGGCTGGTATTTGACAGTGCCGCCGTCTCTCTCTGCCCAGCCGAGGAACACCTTGCCCTCGGGCGCGGTGAAGCCGAGCGCTTTAATGCTCATGGCGTCGGCCACTGCATTGACGGCGTATTTCCGGGCGTCCGTTTTGGACTCCTCACCGTTATAATACGTCACGGTGCACTCGCTCTTGTTGGAGAAGTACGGATAGAGCGTTGTGTCGCCGTAAATCTTGGTGTTGAAGTTGAACGGGGTGCGGTTGTCGGGGTCGGTCGTCCAACCAGCGAACACCCAGTTGTCACTGTCGTTATCCGGGTACGTCAGCGTGAGCTTATCAAGCTCGTTCCGGTCGATGGTCCCGCCGTAAGGAATCGTGAGCTTCAAACCGGTCACCGTGCCCGCCACGTCGACATATATTGTGCCCGTGTATTCGGGCTCTGCCCACTTAGCATAAACAGTAATATTGTTGGCGGGCATGGTCTTGCCGGTAAAGCCATACTGCGTTGTCCCGTCGGGGTCGGCATACCAGCCTTTGAAGTCAAAGTCTTCCATTCCGACCGGCTTGGTGTCCGGCGTATAGCTCCCTGCATCGGCGATGCTCTGCTCATATTTATATGACGCGGTGTTTATCGTCTTACCACCGCTTATGTATATTACGTTGTAGCTGTTACGGGCGTAGTAGAATTTGGCATTTCCATAGGTACTGCCTACCTGCGTTCCCATGTCGGGGATCAGCGTAAAGCCTTTTATGGGATACCGATCCTCATTTCCCACGGTATAACTGCCGGTGCCCTTCGTAGTATCCTGGTGGTGCACCGTGAACCATCGGCCATTTACCTGCACCGCTCCCGCTTCGGATCCGTTGAGCGTTTCTCCGTAATAGGTAGCGGTATTGCTCGCGCCGCTGCTTCCTATGGCATTCAGCGTAGCGCCGTTCATGGGCATTGTACTTAGGAAGGCGATCATTCGGCTGCTGCCTTGGATGGTATAGTTGTTGTCGCCGTTATAGGTATACCAGTCGGAGGCCTGAATATCCGCGCCCCATTTCCGCGTAATAGTTTTCAGGGTTTGATAGTTGCCATATCTACTTACCCGGAACGTTATGGTATAGGTCTTTCTCGCATAATATACGTTAACGATGGTCGAACCGTCACCGGCAATCGGCTGCTGCTCGATCGTATTGGCAGTGAAAACGCGGTCAGACGCACTCGCGCCCAAGACCGTCGTACCGCTGACATTGTATGTCTTGGCAACTGCCGCAGTCTGCTGCCCGGTAACGCCGGTCAGCACTTCGCTTTCATGATAGGTATATTCCGTATCGTTAGCGTTCTCCCACCAGTGGATGACGGTGTACTGCGTGTTGGTGTTGGCGTTCCAGTGCGCCTTGAGCGTGATGTTCTCCGTCAGTGGGCTGCCGAAGTTGAACTGCGCTCCGTTGTATTCCCAGTAGCCGAATGTATAGCCGGGCTTCGTCATCTCCGTGTTAGGCGCGGCTGTGACTTCGTTTGCGCTGTAGAATTTGGGCGCGACATATGTACCGCCGTCGGAATCGAAGGTGATCCAATGACCCGTTTCGACCTTGGCGTACACGGTGATATTCTCTTTGTCCAGCGTGACGGAGTTGACACGGGTCTGGTAGCTGCGTTCCAGATACCAGCCGGTGATCGCGTCCGTTGTGTTCTCAAGACCGTAGGTCACATCGTCAGTCTTGATAACGTCGCCTTTCACGCCCTCTTTGGTATGGACGATGCGGCCGTTCGTGTCGGCAAAGAACACGTACAGCACTTCCGTGAATCCGGCGTCCACGTTGATCTGCGCCGATTCGCTGATCTCGCCCACGGTACCGAAGGCGAGCTCGGACGCGTCGACGAACCAGCCGGTGAATTTATAGCCGTCCTTCACGGGGGAATCGGGCTGATAGAGCGTGTCGCCCTTCTTGACGATCTGGCGCGAGACTTCCGCGCCGTCTACCCGAAAGACATAGGTGAGATATTTGTCCGTATCCGGCCGGACAACTCTCATGGGGACAACGTTTGTCTCGCCGCCCTCTTCGCCCTTCGCGGGTTCTTCGTCCTTGCCGGGCTCTTCGTCCTTGCCGGGCTCTTCATCCTTGCCGGGCTCTTCGTCCTTGCCGGACTCTTCGCCCTTCGCGGGCTCTTCGTCCTTGCCGGACTCTTCGCCCTTCACAGGCTCTTCCGCCGCAGCGGGCTTATCGCCTGTGTCCGGAATGGAGTCTTTGTCTCCGGCGGGGTTGGTGCTGCCAGCCGGCGCGGAATCGTTTCCATTTTCGGAAAGAAGCGTTTCCTCTGCCGGGACGGTCCCCTCGTCTCCAACGGCGATCGCGTTCACCGGGAGCAGGGAGAACATCATGCATACTGCCATCAGCAGCGCGATCAGATTCCTCTTTTTCATACAGTCCTCCTGTTTTCACTTACCTCTCCCTCGTTGTCGGACAATTTCGGGAGAAAATGTACGGATTTTTTCTGTGCCGGAACAGGGTTTTTCTGCGCATGGGTATAGTTATTCCACTATGTTGTTTTCATTCTACACGGTACCGGGGAATTTTTCCATAGGTTTACGTAACATTTCATTATTTGTAACTGCTTCTTAACAGTTTTTAACATTTTGTACAGGTAGTGATTGCTTATCGCAGAAACCACTATACCTTGTGGTTCCCCCGGTATTGCCGGAAGCGATTTAAAATGCCCTCTCGGCAGCCGAGAGGGCATATTCCCCTATACTATTATATTATAGACCCCGCAGGGTTATTCCTCTTTTTTTCTCTCGCGCGTTTTGACGCGCTCGTGCGGCGTGGGGCCCCAGCCGTCGAGCGGCAGGCGCTGCATCGCGCCGAATACCTTGCTGCGCACATCCGGGTACTGTGCCGAGAGCGTCGTGAGCAGATCCTTGATCTCCTGCCGCTTGGACGTATGATCCATCGGGCAGGTGCTCTTCACGACCGGCAGCTCGAGCTGTCCGGCGAGATTTGCGCTGCGCTGCTCGCCGATGTACAGAAGCGGGCGGATCTGCGTCACGTCCGCGCGGGACATATACGTCACCGGCTTGAAGCAGTTGAGCCGCCCCTCGAACACGAGCGACATCATAAACGTCTCCACGGCGTCGTCAAAGTGGTGGCCGAGCGCGAGCTTGTTGCAGCCGTGCTCCTTCATCGTGGTGTTCAGCGCGCCGCGCCGCATTTTCGAGCAGAGCGAGCACGGGTTCTCCTCCTGCCGGGCGTCAAACACGATCTCGCGGATATCCGTCGGCACGCGGGTATATGGCACGCCGAGCTCCTCGCACATTTTTTCCACACCGGAAAAGTCCATGCCGGGGAAGCCGGTATCGATGGTGATGCCCTCCAGCTCAAACGGCGCGGGGTAATACCGCCGCAGATATGCAAGCGCGGCGAGCAGCACGAGCGAATCCTTGCCGCCGGAAATGCCCACGGCGATGCGGTCGCCGGGGGAGATCATGCCGTAATCGTCCACGCACCGGCGCACAACGCCGGTAAACGCATTGAGAGAATCCATAGTTCGCACCTCAAAAATTAAAAATCGAAACAGAGAAAAGCGGAGCATTTGCGAGCAAAACGGAGCATTTGCGAGCTTGCCCTGCCGTAAATAAAAATTTCGGAAAACAGGGGTTGACACCGAAGGAGCGCTGTGCTATAAAAATAGAGCGCGTCTTGAGGGTATATTGTACCCGCCGCGCCTTGAAAAAGCAAGAAAAAACAATGATATTGGAGGCACATCAATGTCCACTACGATGGTCAGAAAAGAGGACGTCGTCCGCAAGTGGTACGTTCTCGATGCGGCCGGCAAGCCCCTGGGCAAGACCGCCGCTCTCGCCGCCGACCTGCTGCGCGGCAAGCGCAAGGTCGACTACACGCCGCACGTCGACTGCGGTGACTTCGTCATCATCATCAATGCGAAGGACGCCGTTCTCACCGGCAACAAGCTCACCCAGAAGTATTACCGCACCCACTCCGGTTACGCCGGCGGTCTCAAGGAGACCCGTTACGATCGCCTGATGGCGACCCGCCCCACTCTCGCCATGACGCTCGCCGTCCGCGGCATGCTGGCGAAGAACCCCACCCAGAAATGGCAGCTCCGTCGTCTGAAGGTCTTTGCCGGCAATGAGCACAAGCACGCCGCGCAGAAGCCCGAAGTCTGGACGGTCGAATAAGGAAAGGAGGAAATTTTAGAATGGCTACCTATCAGAGCAAGCGTCCCTACGCTTACGGCACCGGCCGTCGGAAATCCTCCACCGCCCGTGTCCACCTCATCCCCAACGGCAGCGGCAGCATCACCATCAACGGCCGCACGCTGGACGAGTACTTCGGTCTCGAGACTCTGAAGCTCATCGTCCGTCAGCCTCTCGCCGCCACCGAGACGGCCGAGAAGTTTGACGTTGAAGCCACCGTCGCCGGCGGCGGCATGACCGGTCAGGCCGGCGCGATCCGTCACGGCATCGCCCGCGCCCTGCTCAAGGTCGACGAGAACTACCGCGGCACGCTCAAGGCCGCCGGTTATCTCACCCGCGATCCGCGCATGAAAGAGCGTAAGAAGTACGGCCTCAAAGCCGCCCGCCGCGCTCCGCAGTTCAGCAAGCGCTGATCGTCCGCAATTTCACAGCTCAAAAGCTCAAAAACCCCGGAAAATCACCATTTCCGGGGTTTTCTTATACCCTTTTCGTCCGATTGCTGCTGATGCGGTTTGTACCATTTTCATAAAATATGACCTGCCGGGTTTGTACGCCAGCCATTCATAAGCCTGTCATTCTCCATGATAAAGGGGCTCGCCGTATCCTGTCCCCATGAGGTGTCATATTTCCCCATAAGGTAATCGCTCAGCGCCGTTCGGTCCGCAAAGCGCAGCATCCGGTACGGCTCCTGGAAGGCGACCTTTTCTACGAAATACAGCGTCCCGTCCTCCGCCGTCAAAAGTACGCCAACATGCCCGACAAACAGCAGAGATTCCTCCTCGGTCGGCTTATCGTGGAAGAATACCGTGATGAGGCGGATCCGTTCATTCTCCCGAAAGGTAACGCCGCGGGAAGTCCATTCCTCTTGTACGGTTTGTACATGACGCTTGATCTCCGTGGTATCCTCCGCCTTCATGGAGGAATACAGTGCGCGGAAATCTGCAAGGCTGCTTCCGCCCAGCGCATCGGGATCTGTTTTCAGCGCTTCCTCGTCCACAAACAGCACATCTTCACCGGCATTGATTTGAGAGTCTGCGCTCACGGAGAGGAAATCCCCAAACAGGCTCATGGCGGTGATCCGGCAGTTATAGCCCGGAAACGTCCCGTTCTTCGCCGCCCATTCGTCCTGCATCGCGTAAGGGTCATATTTCGTATACAGCAGCTCCGCTTCCTCAAAGCCATCCGTAAGCCATTCCTGCTTCACGCTGTCATGAAAGCGGTCCACACGGCGGAAAAAGCTCTGAATACGCCCGTCCGACACGCCTGTGTCGGAGAGCAGCTCCTTCAAAAGTTCCCTTGATCCGCTGTCGTTCAGGTTTGTGTACTCGATTTTATTTACTGCCGGCTGCAGTTCAGAAAAATCTCCACTCCTTCCACAGCCTGCAAATACAGAGACGCCAAGAAGCGTGCATAGCGCAAGTGCTGCTGTCTGCTGGTTCAATTTCATCTATTTTGATCTTCCTTTCTTCGTCTGCAAAACTCTTCATGCTGCTTAGGATACCTCTTAGCGCATAATATCTTTGTTAAGAGCGCGCAGTTTACGGAGAGGACTTCACAACATGCCCGCCGCCGTATTCCTCTGGCATGCTGTTAATTTCGCAATGACGAAGCAGGATATCGGCCCTCGGCCGTACTTGTCATCACACACATCGCAGAGATCTTCTATCATTGCCACCGCATTGAGGGCAGCGACATAGCGAAGGGATTCTTAACGCATCCGCGAATTTGTTCTCAATGGTCTTCAGCCATCGGTGCGGCGCAGTCGCTGTAACGGGCACAGATGGCGCATTCGTGCAGACCTCTTTCGCCATGACTTTGACCTCTCGCTTTTCCCGCAGGAGCATCTGTGTATAGCCTTTCCCGACATTCGTCCGTCCCATACCTTCGTACTCCATAAATAATTCACAAGGGCAGACACCATTCCCACCCATGATGACGCTTCGCTTTCAGCCTTACCCTGTGTGCCGATTATTTCTTGCATCCCTAAGCACATGGTACTGCGTAAAGGCTCACGCTGCATCTCCGTTCTTGATGTAGGCGGCAAGAATGGCAATAAACTCCGAAGGAAGAGGCTCCCGCTTCAAGGGATACTTCGCGATGGACATCAGGGCTTCTCTTTCTGTTTCCCATACCCGGTCCACCGCAAAGCAGACGCTGCGCTCTACGTCGAAAATGCAGGTGTGATAGTGTCCGGCAACTGCCGGGTACAGCCACCATTCGGCAAACGGTATCCGGGCCGGCTGCCGTGTCGTCAGATAGACCGCATACGAAACGTGAAAAAAGCGAGTGCTTTCCGCAGATAGTCCAAGCCAACGCAAAAGCCTGTATATGTCCCCCATTTCCATGGATCACTACGCCACCTCTCTGCCCTCGACTTTTTCGATCTCGTCCCGAAGGGAAGATAAAAGTTCCTTTATCTCCCCTTCCTCCAGCATGAGCAGCAGGAACACCAGTGCAACAGTGGAAAAGCAGTATATGCCCCGCTCCAAATCGCTATATGCCCGCCCGGTGATGCGAAGCTTCTCCGCCATCTCCTCCTGCGTCAGCCCCCTGCGTTTACGCAGAGTGCTGACATATTTCGAGAAGAATTTTCGGAGTATTTCTTTATATGGATTCATGTGCTGAGACCTCCGTTTCGACAGATTTCTGCATCTTCTACAAAAATCTTATTCCCTCACGAAGCGCGCTTCCATGTAGTACACTTCATGTCATCTCAGAAACCTGGAATTACTGTCGAAGCCTATCTGTCCGCACTATGATTGGAAGGCAAAAAGCGCAGCCGCAGAGAATATCTGCGACTGCGCTTTTATCTGCCCTCAAGGCTTCAGCCTCACGCAGCACCATATTGCCGTCTAAATCAGCAACGCCGTTTCACTTTTGAGGCATCGGGCGGCTGGACGAAGCCAACCTCGGCGCGGGGATACCGTCCGACCTCCCGCCGCTTACTCCGCGCAGAGCTCAGCCACCAGCGCATCCATCTGCGTCTCACCGGTTTGGTTCAGTGCGCCGCGCAGCGATACCTCCGTTTCGCACAGTCGGATATCCTTCATCTTTTCCAGCTCGGCGCGCATCAGCCGCGCAGCGGCAGGTGCCCAGGATCCGTTTTCCATCAAGCCTACCCGGCGGCTTCGGAAGCCCTTGGCCTGCAAATGCTCCAAAAACGCCTTCATGGGCGGAAACAGCCCTCCGTCATAGGTGGAGCATGCCAATACCAGCTTCCCGCAGTAAAATGCGCTGGTCACGGCATAGGAGAGGTCTGTCACCGTCAAATCGCACAAGGTAACTCGCACGCCTTTTCCCTCCAGCTTACCCTTTAGGATCTCCGACGCACGGGCGGTGTTTCCGTGGATGGACGCTTGCGCGATCAGTATGCTCTCCGGTTCCTCCGGCTTCCACTGTGACCACAGGTCATAAAGCCGCAGATACTCCTCCAATCCCTCTGTGAGCATCGGGCCATGGAGCGGGCAGATCGTTTTGATCTCCAGCGCGGAGACCTTTTTCAACAGAGCCTGCACCTGCGCGCCGTATTTGCCGACGATATTGTAATAATACCGCCGCGCCTGCGGCGCCCACGGGGCGCGGGCAGTCCGCTCCAGTGCGCCGAAGCGGCCAAAGGCATCCGCTGAAAACAGGATCTTTTCCGTTTCCTCATACGCTGTCATTACCTCCGGCCAGTGTACCATCGGCGCCATCAGGAAGCGCAGTCGGTGCGTACCCAAGGAAAGCGTATCTCCTTCGCCAACCTCCAGCATACGGTCCTCTGTCAGCGCACCTGTGCCGAAAAACTGCTTGATCATGGTAAATGTTTTCGCATTTCCCACGAGCTTCATCTCCGGGTACCTTTGTGCCAGACGCATGAGGCTGCCGGAATGATCCGGCTCCATGTGTGTGACTACAAGATAGTCGGGGCTGCGCCCCTCCAGCACCTGCGCCACATTGGAAAGCCATTCCTCCGCCGCCCGTGCGTCCACGCTGTCCATCACAGCGATCTTCTCATCCAAAATGATATAGGAGTTGTAGCTCACCCCCATAGGCTGGACAGGGTACTGGTTTTCAAAGAGTGTCAATGTGTTGTCGTCCGCCCCTACATAGCGGATCGCATCCGTTACCGTTCGGATGGCCATCGGAAAAACACCTCCTGATCTTCTGTTTTGAACCGGCATTAGCCGGTTTTCCGAAACTCGTTTTGTTACGTTCTGACTCGCTGTGCCTCTTTTGGAAAAAGGGCGGACAAGCGCGGGATCGTGCTTGTCCGCCCCATCTCGCGGAATACGGTCTCCCCGGCAGGGAGGCGGCAGAGCCTTCCGGCAGCCTATTTCTTTCTTCCGCTCCCCGCGCCGGTCACTGCACGGACTCCAAAATCGCGTCCGCCAGCGTCTCCAGCTCAACGGCCTTGTCCTCACCCAGCGCGGAGGCGAGACTGAGCCGCTCGTTGAGCACCGTCATGTTCTTCAGCTCGTTGTTGACGAATTTTTGCATGAGGTCGCCGGACTTCACCGCCCATGAGCCGTTTTCAATGAGGGCGAAGGTGCGGTTTTGCAGGTTCAGCGCCTTCATGTCCATAAGGAAGTCGTGCATGGCGGGGTAGATGCCCAGATTGTAGGTCACCGAGGCCAGCACGATGTGGCTGTACTTGAACGCCTCGGAGATCAGCTGGGACACGTGGGTGGAGGACACATCGTACAGTGCCACACGGCTCATGCCCTTGTCGCAGAGCCTTGCCGCAAGTGCCTGCGCCGCGTTCTCCGTGTTGCCGTACATGGAGGCGTAGACGATCAGCACGCCCTTTTCCTCCGGCGCGTACCGGCTCCATGTGTCGTACTTCCCGATGAACCAGCCCAGATTCTCCCGCCACACCGGGCCGTGGAGGGGGCAGATATACTTGATCTGATCCAGGATCCCGCCGGCCTTTTTCAGCAGGAGCTGGATGTGGGGACCGTACTTGCCCACGATGTTGGTGAGGTAGCGGCGGGCATCGTCCAGCCAGTCCCGCTCAAAGTCCACCTCGTCGGCAAACAGCTTGCCGTCCAGCGCGCCGAAGGTGCCGAAGGCATCGGCGGAGAACAGCACGCCGTCGGTAACATCGAAGGTCACCATGGCCTCCGGCCAATGCACCATAGGCGCGCCCACAAAGGTGACGGTGTGCCGGCCGAAGGAGAAAGTGTCCCCCTCCTTCACCTCGATGCACTCGTGGTCATCCACGTGGAAGCCGAACTGCCGCATGAGCATGAAGGCTTTTTCGTTGGAGATGACCTTCACCTTGGGGTGCCGCAGCAGGATCTCCTCGATGCAGGCGGCGTGATCCGGCTCCAGGTGGTTGATGAGCAGGTAGTCCAGCTCACGCCCTGCCAGGACGTGGTTCAGGTTCTCCAGCAGCTGGCGACAGGCGGACCAGTCCACGGTGTCGAACAGCACCGTTTTCTCGTCCAGCAGACAGTAGGCGTTGTAGCTGACGCCGCGGGGAATGGGGAAGCAGTTTTCAAACAGGGCAAGGCGGTGGTCGTTGGCGCCCACCCAGTAGAGGTCGCTGGTCACATTACGCACACAATACATATCTCATACCCTCCCGGCTCAAGCCTTCACAAATTGATCCTTGCCCTCCGCGCACTCCGGGCATACCCAGTCGGCGGGGAGCTGCTCAAACAACGTACCCGGCGCGATCTCGCCGTCCTCGTCGCCCAGCTCCGGCACATATTCGTAGCCGCAGCCGCCGCACACATAGGTGTCGCCGATGGGCGTGGGCTTGGGCGGCGTGGGACGCTTCATCTTCACCATCGGCGGCGCGGGCTGCTTCTCGCCGCTGTCCAGCGCGGCGGTGAGCAGAGGCAAAATCTCCATCACGTCGCCCACGATGCCGTAGTCGCAGTTCTTGAAGATGGGTGCGTTGCCGTTTTTGTTGATGGCCACAATGGTGGAGGCATCCTTGATGCCCTTGAGGTGCTGGGTGGCGCCGGAGATGCCGCAGGCGATATAGAGGTTGCCGGTGAACTTCTGCCCGGACATACCCACATAGCGGTCAAGGGGCAGGTATTTCAGCGTCTCCGCCACGGGACGGGACGAGCCGATGGCCGCGCCGGCGGCCTTGGCCAGACCCTCTACCAGCTTCATGTTCTTCTTCTCGCCGATGCCCTTACCGGCGGAGACCACACGCTCCGCCTTGGGAATGGGCGTATCCATGGGGATGCCCACGGAGAAGTCGTGGCCGTCCTTTTTCAGCGCCGCCACAAGGTCGCTGACCTGCTGGGCGGCGTCGCCCTCCCGGAAGATGGTGCGCTTGCGGATACCGGTGATGGGCGCGGGCTTCCTGGCCGCCGAGCGGCTTTCGCCGCCGGAGCTCTTGCCCAGCCTGCCGACGAGATGGGAGGCGATGACCACCCGCTGGATCTCGTTGGTGCCCTCATAGATGGTGGTGATCTTGGCATCGCGGTAGGCGCGCTCCACCTCCATGCCCTTGAGGAAGCCGGTGCCGCCGTGGATCTGCATGGCGTCGTTGGTGACCTCCAGCGCGATGTCCGAGGCGTACATCTTCGCCATGGCGGACTCCATGCCGTAGGGGACGTGCTGCTCCTTCAGCTCCGCCGCGGAGTAGACCAGGAAGCGGGCGCAGCGCAGCTTGGTGGCCATGTCCGCCAGCTTGAAGGAAACGGCCTGCTGTGCCGCGATGGGCTTGCCGAACTGGACGCGCTCCTTGGCGTAGGCCAGTGCGTGCTCAAAGGCCCCCTGGGCGATACCCAGTGCCTGCGCCGCGATACCGATGCGGCCGCCGTCCAGCGTGGACATGGCGATCTTGAAGCCGTCGCCCTCCTTGCCCAGCAGGTTCTCCTTGGGTACCTTCACGTCGTTGAAGATCAACTCCGCCGTGGAGGAGGAGCGAATGCCCATCTTGTCGTAGTGGTCGCCGAATTCAAAGCCCTTCCAGCCCTTCTCCACGATAAAGGCGGAGATGCCCCGGGTGCCGATGTCCGGCGTGGTGACGGCGAATACCACATAGGTGTCCGCCTTGGGCGCGTTGGTGATAAAGATCTTACCGCCGTTGAGCAGGTAATGGTCGCCCTTGTCCAGTGCCGTGGTTTCCGTGCCGCCGGCGTCCGACCCGGCGTTAGGCTCGGTGAGGCCGAAGGCGCCCAGCTTTTCGCCTTTTGCCAGCGGCACGAGATACTTCTGCTTCTGCTCCTCCGTGCCGTAGGCGAAGATGGGCCACGCGCCCAGGGACACGTGGGCGGAGAGGATCACGCCTGCGCCGCCGTCCACACGGGCCAGCTCCTCCACGGCGATGGCGTAGCTGAGAATGTCAAGGCCCGCGCCGCCGTATTCCTTGGGGAACGGCAGCCCCAGCCAGCCCAGCTGTGCCATCTTTTTGACAGGTTCGTCAGGGAACTCATTGTTCTGATCCAGCAGGAATGCAAGAGGCTTGATCTCCTCCTCCGCAAAGGCTCGGATCTTGGCGCGCAGCTCCTCGTGCGCGGGTGTGGTCTGAAACAGCATACGGTGTACCTCCTTATGTCACGTTTGTTGGGTCATTTCCTCTTTTTGAATTGCTTCGCCGGTCAGCAGCCGGTGCAGGCTCACGGCGCGGAACGCCTCGTCCTGCTTTCGCTGTAACTCCGTTAGCTGGCAGTGGATGTCGCATTTCCCGTGTTCGCTTTGCCAGCGGCAGTCATACCCCGGCTCCATGCAGGCACACAGGACGTCATGCTCTCCCATGACGACCATGAGGTCGTAGAGGGAAACGCCACGCAGGTCACAGGACAGCCGGCAGCCGCCGGCTGCGCCCCGGCTCACCTGCACCAGCTCCCCAGCGGAGAGCTTTCGCAGGATCTGATAGGCAAACTGCATGGGGATCAGCTCCGTCTCCGCCATCTCGGCGGCGGAGTGCTTCTCTTCGTCCAGCAGCACCCGCAGCATCCGCAGCGCATAGTCCGTTTCCCTTGTGATGAGCATATCCCTGCATCTCCTTTTTGGGTTATATATCCATTTTATCAATCTTGATAAATCTTGTCAAGATATTTTCGGAGGAATTATACCGTCATTCTGTCATATTCCGAAAAAACGCACCGCCTTGCCATGCAAAATATTGGCAGAGACAGCCTCGGCGTGGAGAACCATTACGCACGAGAAAGACCATGCCCGCTGAAAATCAGAGCGGCGGGACAGTTTACTGTCCCGCCGCCCATGGTTCAAGCTTCTGTTAGACTGATAGATTGAAATGGATCGAGCTGCTTTGGCAATTCGTTTTCTTCAGCTGGAGCCGCCTGCTCTTGCACGGCGTCCGCTGTTGGCTTTGCGGGGCTCCGCGACCCATACCCCGGCCTCAAAACGCTTATTCATTTTGCAAGGCCCGGGATAGTGCCTCCCAAAATGTAAGACGACTACTGACAGATATGCTTATATCGGGCATATTGTCTACAGTAATCGCATAGCGGTTCCGGCTGGATAGATGCGTAAAGGTGCAGATTTTCTGGTTTTTGTCAAGGCGGGCCAACAGAATGTTCTCGCTCATATTTTCTGTATTCCAAAGACGAACCGTCACCGTCTCATCTAAGGGAGCGTCGGTTCTAATAATGATTCTCGTTGTATTGGTAAAAAAGCTGTAAGCACCTATATCTTGGGCGGAACAGGAGAAATCGCCCTCAGAGAGATTTACCGCGCTTTCCAGGCTGCCAAGAGATACCTGTGAACCCTGCCCTCTCATTATCATGATCGCCTTGCCTACGAAGAAGAGAGAGATCATTGCAAACACAAAGAATATTACCGCAAACACCACAGCCGCCGCTTTGCGTTTCTTGATTCTTTTTGAAAGTGAACGCGCAATTTCCTCGGAGCGCATATCGGTCGTTTCATTTGCGATAGTGGGCAAATCACTCTGCAAATGGCGATACGTTTCCCTGCATTTTTCGCAGGTTTTCATATGTTCGGCAACCGCCTGCTGGCTATCCTTAGAGCAGCAGCCGTCCATATAAAGAGGAAGCAGATCCTCTACAATGCTGCAAGTGACATTTTTCATATAGATTCCTCCCTCTTTTCTACTACTTTGATCTTTGCTCTGAAAAAAGTGACCTTCGCCCATGATTCAGACTTCCCAAAAATATGTGATATTTCCTTGAAGCTGAGTTCCCCTAAGACTCGAAGCAGGAAAACCTCTTTGTACGGCTCAGCCATGCTGTGAACTGTTTTACATATGTCAATCGCCTGATCCCTATCCAGTAGGCGGTCAACCAAGTCTGTCTGGTCTGCGGCTCGCTCCATTTCTTCCGTAGCAGTTGCCTTTTCTCTTCTTTTACAATCCTTACGATACTCATTTTTTGCGATTGCGCAGAGCCAGGTTTCAATTTTGCTCTCTCCCTTATATTTGTCGAAATTGATATACGCTCGATAAAAGGTTTCTGCTGTTAGTTCTTCAGCACTCAGAAAATCCACGCCAAGGGAAAGCAGATATCGAAAAACCAGAGGGCTGTATTTAGAATAGATGACCTCAAATCCGTCCACACAGTTCCCTCCTATCTCTTCAAATCTATATATTAGACTCCCAGCAAGCCAAAAAGTTACAAAGATCGAAGAATATTTCTTTCAACTATTTTTCCGTCTGAGGTTCGCCGGCTCCTTTTTGAAAAACCGTAGTCAGCGAAGCACCCTTTGCGTATACAACTGCAATTGTTCGACCTTGAGCGTATTCGTAAGCAAAAGCAGAAGCAAATGCAGCCCGCGAAAGGGCGTTATAGAAAATCCGTTCATTTCATACGCCGGAAGTCCTTTCCGGTCTTCTCCTCAAGAAATCGTTTGAATTCCTCCACC
>OLXV01000914.1_pt1 | contig 15352 bp, 19 predicted proteins | sample 1673481 | NCBI WGS metagenome assembly OLXV01 (sample SAMEA103958113, study PRJEB25191) | human gut metagenome
ACGCAGGCGGGCTGACGCCCGCCAAGGCGAAAAGGGCAAAAAGCGCCGGAAAGACACGCTGGCAGGCGAGTCTGTCCTTGTCAAGCGATGGTATCTTCCCTCCGATACTTGTAACCGGGCAGGTTTTTTGACAGTCTGAAAAGCGCCCCGTCGGGGCGCTTTTCAGCTGCTCAATTGCTCAATTGCTCAGCGCAGCGGCCGCGGAGAGTACGGCCAGCAGCGGCAGCAGCGTCTGCCCGCGCTGCCGCAGGCGGCGGCGCAGGAACGTAACGGCGGTCATTCCGCCAGCGTCTTGCCCATGGCGCGCAGCGCGTCCAGCGCGGCATCGTCGGGAGCTTCGCAGCAGGTGACGCTGTCGCAGACCAGATTGATGCCCGCATCGGCGCAGTCCTTTTCCCAGGAGCGCATCCACTCGCCGTCGCCCCAGCCGTAGGACCCGAACAGCGCCACGGCCTTTCCGCCCAGGCAGTTCTTGCAGGCGTCGAACATGGGCTGGAATTCCATCTCCTCCAGCACCTCGCTGCCCATAGCCGGGCAGCCGAAGGCGATGGCGGCGTAGTTGCCCAGATCGGCGGTGTTCACCTGATCGACGGTCAGCAGGGCGGCATCCGCGCCGGCGGACTTCATGCCCTCCAGCACGGCGTTGGCCATGGCCTCGGTGTTGCCGGTGCCGCTCCAGTAGATAACAGCAGTCTTTTTCATGATATTCGTTTCCTTTCTTTTACCCCGCCACAGCCAGCTGCTCAATGGTGGCACCGGCCTGCCAGAGTCTGTAATATGTGTCCGTGCAGCGCTTGAACCGGTCAAACAGCCGCTGTGCCTGACGCTCGTCTCCATAGACCTTCCACAGTCCCGCGCACTTGTAGTTGCAGGCATGGTTCTCCACGAAGCCGCGCACGTCCTCAGGAGGGTAGCTGAGGAACAGGCCGATCTCGTGGGGAAAGTCGCTGCCCTGCCGCAGGCGGCGGATCAGCGTGGCCACGCAGCGCCCGCAGCTGTCGCCCTCATAGCCCGCCTGCGCCAGTATGTCACGCGCCAGACCGTCGCTGAGGTCGCGGCGCAAGGTAGCGGGGCGGTAGAGATACAGCAGGACGCTGCCCGGCGTGAACCGCAGCGGCAGCAGGCACAGTCCCTTAGGGGACAGACGGCGGTTGAGACTGCGCACCTGGCACAGAAGCTCCTCCCGGCTGGTGCAGGGACAGGGGAACAGGCTGCCGGTCTTGATACCGGCCAGCGTGGGCGCGCACTGGCGCACCATCAGTTCTTCGGACATGCGGCCACCCCCTTACACGGCGTGCTTTTCCAGAATGCTCCGCAGAGCGGACAGGGAGCTGGTATGGCAGCGCTCGATGCGGGTGGGCGTCCCCTTCAGCTCGCTGAGCGCGCTCTGCACCAGCTTGTGGGACATGGTGGAGGTGAAGAAGATCATCAGGTCGGGGCTTCCCAGCTTGTTTTTCAGTCCGCCGGCGGGCTTGGTGAACACCTTGGCGGAGCATTTGTAGGACTGGCAGAGTTCTTTGTAGCGGCGCTCCATGCACTCGTTGCCGCCCAGGATCACAACGCTCATATCTCACTTTCCTTTCTGTTCGTTTCTATCGTATTCTTCGGCGCAGCGCACCTGTTTATTCTTGGTTAAGGTTCTTTAACCGTTGGTTTTCAAAAAAGCGCCGCTGGGCGCTTTTTTGTTGTGAAAGCAAGGGCTTACTTCTTATGGAACGAGAACAAGCCCTTCTTTTCATAGGGATGAGCGTCCACCGCCGTGACCGTATAGCCGGTGGCGGAGATGGCGGCGCGCAGCGCCTGCTCATCCAGGGGCTCCGGAGACAGGATCACCGTCTCGCCCTTGGTGTGGGAGGACGTGACCTTCTGCACCGGGAACCGGTTGCGGACGGTATCGTTGATGTGGCTCTCGCACATACCGCAGGCCATGCCGTCCACCTTCAGAATCGTTTCGATCATAGTGATACCTCCCTTTGGGACGCAGGGGGAGCGTGTTTCCACGTTCCCCCTGCCCTGTTCAGTGCTTGCAGCTCTGGCTGTGGCACTGGCCGTGCATGGCGCAGTGGGCGCAGCCGGCGCCGCAGGAGGACTTTCCCGCCTTTTTCTGGCGCAGCAGGTAGCGGATGATGAGGATCACAACGGCAAGTAGACCGGCACTGATGAGGATGGTGCCCAGATTCGCTGTCAGCCATTCCAGCATGAAATGTCACTCCTTTCAAAATCTGATATAGGCTGTTTTACTTGACAGCCAGCTTGGTGGCTTCCTTATAGGGCTTGCACAGCATATAGATGATGCCGGCCAGCAGGATCACGGACACGATGACGCCCAGGATGTTGGCGTTGCCGGTGAACAGGCTGCCGAACTGGTTGATCATCAGGGCGATCACATAGGCGAAGCCGCACTGATAGCCGATGGCGAACCACGTCCACTTGGCGCTGTTCATCTCGCGCTTGATGGCGCCGATGGCGGCGAAGCAGGGAGCGCACAGCAGGTTGAACACCAGGAAGCTGTAAGCGGTGATGGCAGTGAAGGCTGCGGCCATGGCGTCATACACGCTGCCGTCGCCGCCGCCGTACAGAACGCCCAGGGTACCGACGATGTTCTCCTTGGCCACCAGACCGGTGATGGATGCAACCACCGCCTGCCAGTTGCCCCAGCCCAGAGGTGCGAAGATCCAGTCGATAGCGCCGCCGATGGCAGCCAGGATGGAGCAGTCGATCTGCTCGTCAGACAGCATCTGGAACTGACCGTCCACCCAGCCGAAGTAGCTGGTGAACCACACGAAGATGGTGGACAGCAGGATGATGGTACCGGCCTTCTTGATGAAGGACCAGCCGCGCTCCCACATGGAACGCAGGACGTTGCCCAGGGTGGGCCAGTGGTAAGCGGGCAGCTCCATAACGAAGGGAGCAGGCTCGCCGGAGAACATCTTGGTCTTCTTCAGCATGATGCCGGAGATCACGATGGCGGCCATGCCGATGAAGTAAGCGGAGGTGGACACCCATGCGCTGCCGCCGAAGATGGCGCCGGCGATCATAGCGATGAAGGGCACCTTGGCGCCGCAGGGGATGAACGTGGTGGTCATGATGGTCATGCGGCGGTCGCGCTCGTTCTCGATGGTACGGGAGGCCATAACGCCGGGGATACCGCAGCCGGTACCGATCAGCATGGGGATGAAGGACTTGCCGGACAGGCCGAACTTGCGGAAGATACGGTCCAGCACGAAGGCGATACGGGCCATGTAGCCGCAGGCCTCCAGGAACGCCAGCAGCAGGAACAGAACCAGCATCTGGGGCACGAAGCCCAGCACCGCGCCGACACCGGCCACGATACCGTCAAGGATCAGGCCGGACAGCCAGTCGGCAGCACCGGCGGACTCCAACGCGTTGCCCACCAGCACAGGAACACCGGGCACCCACACGCCGTAGTCGGCGGGGTCAGGGGCCTCAAAGCCATTTGCCTCCAGATAGGCCGCGGCGTCCACATAGGTCATCTGCACCACATCGTCCCGCTTGTCGGCATCCTGGGGCAGGGCGTCATAGTAGGCGGTCATGGTGTTGACGGCCAGGGTCTCCTCATCCTCCACATCCACGGTGGCGGTGTCGGAGGTGGGAACGAAGGACTTTATCCGGGCCAGGGCGGCGCCGGCATCGAAGTCCTCCGCCTCGGTGTCCAGCCCCAGGAAGGCGTCTACGGCCTGGGTGGCGGCGGTATATTCGTCGCTGGCCTCGGTATATGCCTTGGAGCCAATGCCGAACAGGTGCCAGCCGTCGCCGAACAGGCCGTCGTTCGCCCAGTCGGTAGCGGCGGAGCCAACGGTGACCATGGAGATGTAGTACACCAGGAACATGACCACGGCGAAGATGGGCAGACCCAGCCAGCGGTTGGTGACGACCCGGTCGATCTTGTCGCTGGCGGAGAGCTGACCGGCGTTTTTCTTCTTATAGCACGCCTTGATGATCTCGGCGATGTACACATAGCGCTCGTTGGTGATGATGGACTCGGCATCGTCGTCCAGCTCCTTCTCGGCGGCCTTGATGTCCTCCTCGATGTGGGCCATGACGGTCGGGTCGATCTTCAGCTGATCCAGCACCTTGTCATCGCGCTCGAAGATCTTGATGGCGTACCAGCGCTGCTGCTCCTCGGGCAGGTTATGTACGGCGGCCTCCTCGATGTGGGCGATGGCGTGCTCCACGGGGCCGGAGAAGGTGTGCATGGGAACGGTCTTGGTGGACTTGGCGGCCTGCACGGCGGCCTCGGCGGCCTCCATAATGCCCTCGCCCTTCAGAGCGGATATCTCCACGATCTTGCAGCCCAGCTCGCGGCTCAGCTCCTCCACGTTGATCTTGTCGCCGTTCTTGCGGACCACGTCCATCATGTTGATGGCGATGACAACGGGGATGCCCAGCTCGGTCAGCTGGGTGGTCAGATAGAGGTTGCGCTCGAGGTTCGTACCGTCGATGATGTTCAGGATGGCGTCGGGACGCTCGTCGATCAGGTAGTTACGGGCGACGACCTCCTCAAGGGTGTAGGGGGAGAGGGAGTAGATGCCGGGCAGGTCCATGATGACCACGTCGCTGTGCTTTTTCAGCTTGCCCTCTTTCTTCTCCACGGTGACGCCGGGCCAGTTGCCGACGAACTGGTTCGAACCGGTCAGGGCGTTGAACAGCGTCGTCTTGCCGCAGTTCGGGTTGCCCGCCAGAGCAATTTTAATCTGTTTTTCCATTTCATATGCTCCTTCTGTCAGGCCGCAGTCGGCCTTCATGAAATTTGAATTACTCGACTTCGATCATTTCCGTGTCTGCCCGGCGCAGAGAAAGCTCATAGCCGCGGACAGTGACCTCCATGGGGTCGCCCAGAGGCGCTACCTTGCGCACGAAGACCTCCGTGCCCTTGGTGATGCCCATGTCCATGATGCGGCGCTTGACCGGGCCTTCGCCGTGGAGCTTGACGACTTTCACGGTTTCGCCGATCTTTGCTGACCTGAGTGTTTTCATATTTCCTATTCCTCCTTAAAAATTTATGGAGAGTATCCGCTCCATTAAAACCGGAGTGTGTAAAGCCGATGCAGTAAAGCGGCGCTCTGCACAGTCCGTTTGCTCACGAGACACCGTAAATCAGATCATGATTTTGCGGGCCATCTCTTCACTGATGGCGACGCGGACGTCCTTGACGTTGACGATGACATTTCCGCCCAACGAGTTGATGATCTTAACGCTTCCGCCGGCCACAAAGCCCAAATCCTCGAGATGCTTTTTAACCTCCGGATTACCGCCGATTTTCTTGATTGTGTTCTCCTCGCCGACTGACGCGAGTGTTAAAGGCATCATAGTACATCCTTCCTTATTACGCAGGATTTTAATTAGCATTATCTAACTCTATACTATAGAAATTGGTTAGCGCCCGCTAATTGTCTACATAATACGTGCTTTTTTTCGGCTTGTCAAGGGGTTTCGGGGGAGAGAAGAAATTTTTCGCAAAATTTCGGCATTTTGCAAAATGAGTTAGGACTTGCTAACCGAAAGATTGTAAGTTTTCTCCATACCGGCAGCGCGGCCGGATTTTTAAATTTTGGCCGGGCTGCCGCTTTCTTACTTGCAGTTTTTTGAATTATATGCTATTCTATTAAGAAGCATGTCTGACGGCATGATATTTTATGAAAAGAGGAGGTCTGATTATGCATTTGCAGGAGTCCGGCGAAATGTATCTTGAGACCATATTTATACTCTCTCAAAAAGGGGGCGTCATCCGGTCGGTCGACGTGGCGGAGGAGATGGGCTTTTCCAAGCCCAGCGTCAGCCGGGCGGTCGGCCTTCTGAAGCAGGGGGGCTACCTGACGGCCGACGGAGAGGGACACCTCTCCCTGACCGCGGAAGGGGAGGAGGTCGCCCGGAAAATTTATGAGCGGCATACCATCCTGACGGCGTTTTTGATACAGCTCGGCGTGGATGAAAAAAATGCGGCGGAGGACGCCTGCAAGATCGAGCATGATATCAGCGACGCCTCCTTTGCGGCGATCAAGCAGCATCTGGAGCGCGTTTAAGGCTTAAGGCGCAGAATGCTTTTGGGAAAATCTTTGGGCGCCGCCCGGGATAAAGCGTAAATCAGGCCGGCTCTTTTAAGAAAACGTATCGTTTTTCTTAAAAGAGCCGGCCTTTGCTTTCCCGAGTATGGAAAATGGGCCGACAAAAAAAGGGGGAAGGTTCTTTTCCCCCGCCCGGTTTTGCGCTTTGCGGCAAGGTGGGGCGGAGAGCCGCCGAGCCGCTGCACTGCGGTGCGCTTTTTTCTGCCCCGAAAAGGGCGGAAAAAAGGAGAAGACTCCCGCTAAAAAATGCGGAGCCTCCCCCTTTTTTCTTTTTAAAAACTGCGGAGCATTATTTTTTTTCAGCTACATAAACGTAGGGCTCGATCTGTGCGGAGATGCCGTCATCCTCCTCGCAATGCGCGATGACATGCAGCGGCTTGGTGAGATCCACGCTGAAAATGCCCATGATGGACTTTGCATTTACCGTGTATTTGCCCGAGATGATTTCGGTATCATACGGGTGAGACATGGTGATGTTGACAAAATTCTTGACGTCCTCAATGCTGCGCAGCATGATTTCCCTCTCGATCAAACTTTTCGCCTCCCTCTTTGGTTGAAGACAGCTTTTCATAAACTGTGCGCGGGAAAGTGCGCGCCGCCCGGCGGCCGACTTCTCCCGCGAAAAATGCATTTTATTGAAACCTGCCTAATCATAGCACTTATTTTCCCTCCCGTCAAGTGTTAAATCGGGGGATATCCACGGGTTTTGTGCAGATATTCCGCGGCGAAAAATGCACATTCCGGCAAGGTACGGTTGAATCCGGGGGGAAAATCGAGTATAATAGCCGCAGGAAAAAAGGAGGCTGCTTCTGCCACCGGATTTTTTCAAAAGCTTTGCAATAGATTATTTTGAGGAGTTTTTGCCCGATTATGAAAGTTTTGTTTATTACCCTTGGCTGCAAGGTGAATCAGTATGAGACCGAGGCCATCCGCGAGCGGTTCGAAGCCGCGGGCTACCTTTCCGCTGAAGAGGGGGAGGAGGTCGATGCGGTCATCATCAATTCCTGCACCGTCACGGCCGAGAGTGATCGAAAAACCCGGCAGCTCTGCCGGAAATACCGCCGACTCTGCCCCACGGCGGCCATCGTGCTGATCGGCTGCATGGCGCAGGCCTTCCCGGAGGAGGCGGAGGCGCTGGACTGTGTGGACGTCATCCTCGGCAACCGGGACGCGGGAATGGTCCTGCAGAAAACGGAGGAATATCTCTCCGACCGGGTGCGGATCGTGGAGGTTGCGCCCCACGACCGAACTGAGCGGTTCAACACGCCCGGCATCGGCCGATTTGAGGAGCGCACCCGCGCGTTTATGAAAATAGAGGATGGCTGTCAGCGGTACTGCACCTACTGCATTATTCCGACCGCGCGGGGCGTTGTGCGCTCCCGTCCGGCGGCGGATATAAGGGCGGAGGCGGCGCGCCTCGCCCTCGCCGGGTATCGGGAAATTGTGCTGGTCGGCATCAACCTGTCGGCCTATGGCAGGGATACCGGAGAGCGGCTGTGCGACGCGGTTTCGGCCGTTTGCTCGGTCGAGGGCATTTCGCGGGTGCGGCTCGGCTCGCTCGAGCCGGATCAGATCACCGATGACGACCTCGCCCGTCTTGCGGCAGAGGAAAAATTCTGCCCGCAATTTCATCTTTCCCTCCAATCGGGCTGCGACGCAACCTTAAAACGGATGAACCGGCACTATGACACCGCTTTCTACACCGATCTTGTGACCCGCATCCGCCGCGCTTTTTCAAACCCGAGCGTGACCACCGACGTTATGGTCGGCTTCCCGGGAGAGCGTGAGGAGGATTTTCTCGCCTCGGCCGAATATGTAAAGGAGATCGGCTTTGCCCGCAGCCATGTTTTCGCCTACTCCCGCCGGGCGGGAACCCGGGCGGCCGTCATGCCGGATCAGATCCCGAAGAAGGAGAAGGCGCGCCGCGCCTCCCTTATGTCCGCCGCCGCCAAAGAGGCGGCCGACCGCTTTCATGAGGGGCAGGTCGGCTGCGTAGTACAGGTGCTTTTTGAGCAGTTTGCCGACGGTCTGCTCTCGGGCTACAGCGAAAACTATACCCACGTATTGACGCCGGGGGATAAATCCCTCTGCGGGCGGATCTGCCCGGTGGAGATTACCGGCGTCCTGGCCGACGGCTGCACCGGCCGCCTGCTGCGGGAGGGCGAGCGCACGCCTCTTTAAAGAAAACAGCACATAAAAACGCAAAGCGCCTTTTTGCAGGAATACTGCGAAAAAGGCGCTTTGGTTATCTTCGTAAAAAATGCAGTGCTTCGGTTGTCAAAGCACTGCATTTTTTGCGGTTATTCCATAAGTAACGGCCGGGGGAGAGGGCGCACCGCCTTTGCCTCAGGATTCCGTCCAGTAGCGGTTGTCGGTCAGCACCGTGCAGGTCAGAAAATCGTCGGTAAAGTAGAAATCCACGGTGTGATCGTTGGTTGTGTAGCTGACAACCGAGAAGGAGGCCGGCGTCGAGGGGAGAAAATCGACCTGCGTGACCGCCTCCTCCCGGGTGGGGGCGGCGTCAATGGCGGCCTTTACATCCTCCGGCATGGTGATGCCGATCTGAAAATCGAAGGCGTCCTTGAAGCAGACAATCCGGGAAATGCCGCTGCCCTCATACTTCGTTTTGTAAAACAGGTAGGTGTCGCCGAGGTCGACCTTCACCTGGGTGTAGGAATCGTAAATGGTCATATCAAAGCCGTGGTTATGGCCGTCCTCCGCCTCCTGCGAGGGGGGCGCGGTCTCCTCACTCGGCGGGGTGTAGTTGTACATCTCCTTCACGGTGCCGATGTAGGTGCCGAGGGCGACGTCCACCCCGGGGATAACCCCCTCCACCGCGTAGGAGAGCACATCCACCGTGTGCGCCGCTTTAGAGGAGGCGGCCGCCGTATCGGAAGAAGCGACCGCAGCCTCCTTCCCGCTGCAGGCGGCGAGAGAAAGCAGCATGGTCAGCAAAAGCAAAACAGCCGTGCAACGTTTCATTTTTCAAAATCTCCTTTTCACATATCCTCCGGGACGAAAATTATACGCGCTTTTCCGAAAGCAGCTTCTGCCGCAGATTCCAGAGCTTTTCGGAGTAGTCCACATAGTATTTGTGCGGCTTTTCAAACCGCTGCACCTCTTCCCAAAGGGTCTCCACCTGCCCTTTGCAGTAGCGCTTGATGCTCTGGGCGGAGGGGCTTTCATAAACCAGCTGCCCGGCGTCGAAAATCGGAACCAGCAGCCGCCGCGCGATGAAGTTGCGGATGGTTTTGCGCTTCCAGGTGTATTCCGGGTCAAAAATTTCATAGGGCTGGGTGTCGTCGATATGCTCATCGGCCAGCGTGATCACGTCGGCGATGGCCTTCCCGCTCTCCCGGTCGAAGAGGCGCCAGCAGCTCTTAAAGCCGGGCAGCGTGATTTTGGAGACGTTTTCGCTGATCTTGATTTTGGGGATAAGGATTCCATCCCGCTCGATTGCGGCAAGCTTGTACACGCCGCCAAAGACCGCCTCGCTCGAGGCGGTGATCAGCCGCTCTCCCACGCAGAAGTTGTCCACCTTTGCCCCCTGCATCAGCATGTCGCGGATGAGGTATTCGTCCAGCGAGTTGGAGACAAAGATGTGGCAGTCGGGATAACCCGCGTCATCCAGCATCTTGCGCGCCTTTTTGCTCAGATAGGTGATGTCGCCGCTGTCAATCCGGATGCCCATTGGCCGGCAGCCGGCCGGCACAACCACCTCGTCAAAGGTTTTGATCGCGTTCGGCAGGCCGGATTTCAGGGTGTTGTAGGTGTCCACCAGCAGGACGCATTGGCTGGGATACCGGGCAGCATAGACCTTGAAAGCCTCCAGCTCGCTGTCGAAAAGCTGCACCCAGCTGTGCGCCATGGTGCCGGCCGGGGGAATGCCGAAGCGCTTGGCCGCCATGAGGTTGGAGGTCGACTCCGCGCCGCCGATGTAGGCCGCTCTGGCGCCGTACACTGCCGCGTCATAGCTGTGCGCCCGCCGGGCGCCGAACTCGGTTACGCTGTGCCCCTGCGCCGCGCGGGCGATGCGGCAGGCCTTTGTCGCGATCAGGGATTGATAGTTGACCGTGAGCAGCAGCATGGTCTCCACCAGCATGGCCTGAATCATCGGGCCGCGAACCGTGACGATCGGCTCACCGGGGAAGATCGGCGTCCCCTCCGGTACGGCCCAGACGTCGCAGACGAACTTGAAATTTTCGAGCAGCTGCAAAAAACGCTCGTCAAAGCGGTTCAGCCCGCGCAGATAGGCGATATCCTCCTTTGAAAAGCGGAGGTTTTGCAGATGTTCGATCATCTGCTCCAGCCCGGCCATGATGGCAAAGCCGCCGTCGTCCGGAACCTTGCGGAAGAAGAGGTCGAAGTAAGCCGTCGTCTCCTCCCGCCCGGTGTCGAAAAGGCCGTTGGACATGGTCATCTCATACAAATCAACCAGCATGGATAAATTTTCCTTCATCATGCATCACCTTTCGGATAAAACAGTGCTCAGAGGGCTTTCTCGCCTCCCACAGTGTGCGGCAGACGCCTCCTGTCCATTTTATGATTTTTTGTATTATATTTTTTAGTATATCATATTTTCCCAAAAAATCAAAACCTTTTCCCGGCCGAAAAAGAATTTTGGCAGAGGGGGGCGGCCTTCCCATACCGCGGGCGGCAGATCGGGCGTTTTTGTTTATCCAAAAAGGCTCGCCGCTTCATGCATGCGTTGCCCGTCGGCGGCCGGAAAAGCGGAGCAAGTGTAAGAAACCGGAAGGCCGGAAAAGCCGGAAATTTTTTTAAGAAATGCGGAGATTTTCAAAAAGAAGAGGACCGAGATTTTCCCCCTTTTCAAACCGGACGGAATGTGCTAAAATATTATATTATCGCATGCGTAGGCGCTCTTGGGAAATTCCGGCGGGACGAAAAACACTCTGCAAAATCCGCCGCAACGCCTGCCCGGATGCAAAAGGAAAGGAAGCGCTTTTATATGGAATATACATTTGCCAGGCGGATCAGCAAGCTGCAGCCCTCCGCCATCAGAGAGATTTTGAAGTTCACCTCTCAGCCGGGAATCATCTCCTTCGCGGCGGGCAACCCCGCTCCGGACGCCTTCCCGGTGGAGGAGATCCGCCGCCTCTCGGCCGAGATTTTTGAAACCCGGCCGATCGACGCGCTGCAATATTCCATTACCGAAGGGTATCCGGCTTTGCGGGAGCATCTCTTCCGGTATATGCAGGAGAAGTACGCCGTCGGGACAGAGGGCGACCGTCTGCTCGTTACCAGCGGCGCCAATCAGGTGATGGAGCTGGTTTCCAAGGTTTTCTGCAACGAGGGGGACATGGTCATCTGTGAAAGCCCCTCCTTTATCGGGTCGCTCAACGCCTTCCGGTCGTACGGCGTGCATCTCTGCGGCGTGCCGGTTGAGGCGGACGGCATGAATCTGGAGCTTTTGGAGCAGGCGCTCAAAACCGAGCAGAACGTCCGGTTTATCTACACCATCCCGAATTTTCAGAACCCGTCGGGCGTTACCATGTCCCTTGAAAAACGGAAGAAGCTTTACGCCCTCGCCAAGCAGTACGGCGTGCTGATTCTGGAGGACAACCCGTATGGAGAGACCCGCTTTGCCGGAGAGACGATTCCCCCGATCAAGAGTTTGGATACCGAGGGGCTGGTGATCTACGCCGGATCGCTGTCCAAGGTGGTTGCCGCCGGACTCCGCGTCGGCTACGCCATCGCGCCGGAGGCGATCATTTCCAAGATGGTGGTCTGCAAGCAGGTTAACGACGTGCACACCAACATCTGGTCGCAGCTGGTTTCCCACGCTTATCTGACCCAGTGCGACTTTGACGCCCATCTTGCCGATATTCAGAAGATTTACAAGCGCAAGGCCGGGCTGATGATGTCTCTGCTTGACCGGCACCTCTGCCCCCACGGCTTTTCCTACAACCCGGTTGAGGGCGGGCTTTTCCTCTGGGTGAAGCTGCCGGCCGGGCTGGATATGCCCGCCTTCTGCACCGCGGCGGTCAAGGCCGGCGTGGCGGTCGTGCCCGGCAACGCCTTCTTGATGGATGAGAGTGAGCCGTGCGACTACATCCGGCTCAATTTCTCCACCCCCACCGATGAACAGATGAAAAAGGGAATGGCCATCCTGGAGCAGGTCGCTTTGGAGATGCTGAAAAAATAACCTCTGCAAATACCCTCTGCCGAAAGGGCAGTCGGAAAACCGCCCGTCCGGGCCTCCATATTCCGGGCGCGGCGTTCAGAAAGGCTGATTTTTATGAGTGAAACAACGACGCAAGATAAAAAGCGTACCCTCAGCGCCATCCAGCCGAGCGGCATTCTGACCCTCGGCAATTACCTGGGCGCGCTGAAAAGCTGGGCCGCCATGGAGGAGGAGTTCGACTGCATCTACGCGGTGGCCGACCTCCATGCCATTACGGTGCGGCAGGACCCTGCCAAGCTGCGTGCCCAGATCAAGATGACCTGTGCGCTGCTGCTGGCCATCGGCCTCGACCCGGAGAAGTCCATCCTCTTCATCCAGTCGCACGTGCCGGCGCACGCCGAGCTGGCCTGGATCCTCTCCTGCTACACCCAGTTTGGGGAGATGTCCCGCATGACCCAGTTTAAGGATAAGTCGGCCAAGCATGCCGACAACGTCAATGTGGGGCTGTTCTCCTATCCCGACCTGATGGCGGCGGATATTCTGCTCTACCAGCCGGACTATGTCCCGGTCGGCGCCGATCAGAAGCAGCATGTGGAGATTACCCGGGACATTGCCGGCCGGTTCAACGGAATCTACGGTGATGTTTTTAAAATTCCCGAGCCGTACATTCCCAAAACCGGCGCGCGGGTCATGTCGCTGCAGGACCCGACCAGAAAGATGTCCAAATCGGATGAGAATATCAACGCCTGGGTCGGCATCCTCGACACGCCGGAGGAGATTATGCGCAAATTCAAGCGTGCGGTGACCGACTCGGAGGCGAAGGTCTGCGTCGGCGAAGGGAAGCTTGGCATCAACAACCTGATCGGCATCTACTCGGCCGTCACCGGCCAGACGGCGGAGGAGATCACCACCGCCTTTGAGGGCAAGGGCTATGGTGAGTTCAAAACGGCCGTGGGCGAAGCGGTTGTGGAGGCGCTGCGTCCCATCCGGGAGCGGTATGCGCAGATTTCCGCCGAAAAGGATTATGTGGAGAAGGTCTATGCCGACGGGGCACAGCGTGCGGCCAGAATTGCCAACCGCACTCTGGGCAAGGCGATGAAGAAAATCGGCTTCATCCGATAAGCTTCATCGTGCCCCTGCGGCGTTTTGCCGGTGAACCGAAAAAAGAAAATGCAGCGCCGTTTTCGGAAGGGGTTCCGAGGACGGCGCTGCTTTTTTGGCTCTGTGAATATTCCGTTAAATTTATAAAAATCGTCAAAAAAGTATTGACAAAACAGCGCAAAGGATGGGATAATAAAATGAATTCAGATGGGAGCGTTAGCGATGAGAGTAATTACCGGCACGGCACGCGGCCGCCGGCTTCAAACGCTGGAGGGGGAGGATGTGCGTCCGACCACCGACCGTGTTAAGGAAGCCATTTTCAGCATCATCCAGTTTGAGGTGGAGGGTCGCCGTTTTCTTGATCTGTTTGCCGGCTCCGGTCAGATGGGGATTGAGGCTCTCAGCCGCGGCGCGGCCTCCGCAGTTTTTGTGGACGTCTCCCGGCAGGCGGTCGACGTTGTCGCCCGCAATTTGAAGGAAACCGGCTTTGCCGATCGTGCACGGGTCGTGCGGGGAGAGTACACCGCCTTCCTGATGCAGACGGGCGAGCGGTTTGATATTGCTTTTCTGGATCCGCCGTATAAGGCCGGCCTTCTGCCGGAGGCACTGCGTCAAACCGAAAAGGTGATGCAGGAGCATGGCGTCATCCTCTGCGAACACCCGGAAGAGGTGGAGTTGCCCGCGACGGTCGGCCGTTTTTCGGCCGTGCGCCGGTATCGCTACGGCAAGATTTTTGTAACCATGTACAGAAAGGAAGCGTGAGGTTTGAACGGGATTACCGCTGTCTGTCCGGGAAGCTTTGATCCGGTGACGGTCGGACATATCGACGTTATCCGCCGCGCCGCCCGGATGTTTAAAAAAGTGATCGTAGTTGTGATGAGCAACACGAGCAAATCTCCCAGCTTTTCGGTGGAGGAACGCATGCACATGCTTGAGCTTGCGACCTGCGGCATCTCGAATGTCGAGGTGGACTGCTATGCCGGATTGCTCGCCGACTATACCGAGAAGGTCGGCGCACGCGCGATTGTCAAAGGCCTTCGCGCCATGTCGGATTTCGAGTATGAATTTCAGATGGCGCTGACCAACCGAAAGCTCAACCCGAATGTGGAGACGCTGTTTCTGACCACGGCGGCCAACAATATGTATCTCAGCTCCAGCATGGTGAAGGAGATCGGGAGCAAAGGCGGCGATATTCGGGATTTTGTTCCCGAGGTTATTCACGATACGGTAAAAAGACGATTGATGCACGGTTCATCCGCACATCCGATATGAAAGGAAGAGGAATAAAATGAATGTTGAAGAATTGATGGATCAGATTGATGAAATGCTGGAAAAATGCATGAAATTACCGGGCGGTAAGGTGATTATCGACGCGGAGAAGCTGCGGACGGTAGCCGACGATGTGCGTTTGAACATCCCGGCGGAGGTAAAGCAGGCGCGCGGGATTGTCTCTGACCGGTCGGACATCATCAACACCGCCAAGCGGGAGGCGGACAACATCATCCGTGCGGCGGAAGAGCGCGCCAAGGCAATGGTCGCGCAGGAGGAAATCACCCGCATGGCGCAGGAAAAAGCGGGCGAGATCATGGCTACCGCGCAGAACAAGGCGAAGGAAATGCGCAAGGCTGCGCAGGATTTTGTGGACGACATCATGCGCCGCGCTGATGAGAATCTGACCGCTAATCTGGCCGAGGTTCGCAAGACCCGCGCCTCTCTGAAGCAGCAGATTCCGGCCGCCCCCACCAGCCAGAGGGAGGAGGACTGACCGACTGACCGACCGGATGTCGGGTGAGCGGACTGGCCGAACGACCATCCGCCAGGCGAACGGCCGAATGGCCGACCGGCTAACCTGCCGCCTCTCATTAAAATTTTGCCTTCCGCTTTTTTTGTAAAGCTTGCTGAAGGAACATTTTTTATGGGCGGCGTCAAAACCAAAAGAAGCTATACAAAACCCGCAGCTGTTTCTGAAGTGACCCCAAAAAGTTAGACAAAAATAAGAATAAAAATTGTTCAAGCTACC
>OLXV01000917.1_pt1 | contig 15310 bp, 12 predicted proteins | sample 1673481 | NCBI WGS metagenome assembly OLXV01 (sample SAMEA103958113, study PRJEB25191) | human gut metagenome
CCGGCATACAGCATATTGCTATCCGCGTTCCCGATATAAAGGCTGCCATAGCCGAAATGCAGGAAAAGGGCTTCCGCATGATAGATAACGCCCCCCGTTACGGAGCGGGCGGAGCAAGCATAGCCTTCATGCACCCCAAGGCGTCCGCGGGCGTGCTGCTGGAGCTTACCGAAAGAAAATAAAAAATTACAGGTACAACATAAATTAAGGAGAAAAACAGATGGGAAACAAGATAGATCTGCTTTACGAGAAGAAGGACAGGATCGCTGCCGGCGGCGGGGAAAAGCGCATAGCCAAGCAGCATGATTCCGGCAAGCTGACCGCCCGCGAAAGGCTGAACTACCTGCTGGATCAGGGCAGCTTTGTTGAGCTTGACGCATTCGTTGAAAGCCGCTACGATGCCAAGGCCCCCGGCGACGGCGTGGTTACCGGTTACGGCATGATAGACGGCAGGCTCGTGTATGTTTTCGCACAGGATTTCACCGTTGTGGGCGGTTCGCTGGGCGAAATGCATGCAAAGAAGATATGCAAGGTGCTTGACCTTGCGCTGAAGATGGGCGCGCCCGTGATAGGCCTTAACGACAGCGGCGGAGCAAGAATACCCGAGGCCGTTGACGCGCTTTCCGGTTACGGCAACATATTCTTCCGCAACACCATTGCATCCGGCGTTGTGCCGCAGATATCTGCCATAATGGGCCCCTGCGCGGGCGGCGCGGTGTATTCCCCCGCACTTACGGACTTCATATTCATGTCCGATAAGACCTCTTACATGTTCATAACCGGCCCGCAGGTAATAAAGACCGTTACCCGCGAGGAAGTCACCAGCGAAGCCCTTGGCGGCGCAATGGTGCATAACCAGAAGTCCGGCGTGGCGCACTTTGTATATCCCGACGAATATCAGACGCTTGAGGGCATAAGGCGCCTTGTAAGCTTCCTGCCTTCTTCCAACCGCGAGAGCGCCCCTGTAAGGTACTCAGGAGACGATGTGAACAGGGTATGCGAAAACCTGAACGAGATAATGCCCGAAAGCAGCAACAAGGCTTACGAAATGAAGACCGTTATAAAGAGCGTTGTTGACGACGGCGACTTCTTCGAGGTGCAGCCCTACTATGCGAAAAATATGATAACCGGCTTTGGCCGCGTTGGCGGGAAGAGCGTTGGCATACTGGCCAACGAACCCACTATTATGGCCGGCAGTCTGGATATAAATGCTTCCGATAAGGCCGCAAGGTTCATCTCCTTCTGCGACAGCTTCAATATACCGCTCATCACCTTTGTTGACGTTCCCGGCTTCCTGCCCGGCGTGAACCAGGAATACGGCGGAATAATTCGCCACGGCGCGAAGATGCTCTATGCCTATTCCGAGGCTACCTGCCCCAAGATAACCGTTGTTACCCGCAAGGCCTACGGCGGAGCATATCTTGCAATGTGCTCCAAGGACCTTGGCGCGGACATGGTGTTCGCATGGCCCACGGCGGAAATAGCCGTTATGGGTCCGGACGGCGCGGCCAACATAGTTTACCGCAAGGAAATAGAGGCCAGCGAGAACCCGCAGGAGACCCGCAAGCAGATGATAGAGGAATACCGCAAGAACTTTGCCAATCCTTATCAGGCGGCGTCCCGCGGCTTTGTGGACGACGTTATAGAGCCCGCGCTTACCCGCGTGCATATAGCCAGCGCCCTTGCCATGCTTGAAAGCAAAAAGGAAACCCGTCCCGAAAAGAAGCACGGCAATTTCCCCGTTTAAGCCAAGGAGGATATTTACACAATGGCAAACGAAGAAAACCAGTTCACCAGGCCGTCTCTTGACGAATTCCCCGTGCCTACCTATGACGAATGGAAGGCCGCGGCGATAGAATCGCTCAAGGGTGCGGATTTTGATAAAAAGCTGCTCACCAAAACATATGAGGGCATAACCCTTAAGCCCATATATACCGATGCGGATTATTCCGCTAACCCCGAGCGCCCCGGCGAGGGCGACTATCTGCGCGGCACCGACCCCGCGGGCTATATGGATCACCCGTGGGCGATAGCACAGGAAGTGAACGCCGTTGATCCGGCGCAGGCCAATAAGCAGATACTGCATGAGCTTGACCGCGGCGCTACCGCCGTTAACGTTAAGCTGTGCGGCGGCGTAAAGGTAGAAAACGAAGCGGACATGGCAAAGCTGTTTGAAGGCGTTGTGCTGCCCGCGGCCGGCCTGCACGTAACCGCAGGCGGCTCCGCCATAAGCAAGCTGAAGCTTGCCAAGGCCGCCGTTAAGGACTTTGATAAGGCGGAAGGCTGCTTCGGCGCGGACCCCATCGGCATGATAGCGCTGCGCGGCGGCATAGGCAAAACGCTTGAAAAGGGGTATGACGACATGGCGGAATCCGTAAAGTTCGCCAAGGAGAATGCACCCAAGCTGCGCACCGTTATAGCGGACGGCAACGTATACGCCAACGGCGGCGCTACTGCCGTGCAGGAAGCGGCTTATGTTATAGCCACCGCCAGCGATTATATCGCCGCCATGATGGAGCGCGGCATAAGTGCGGACGATGCTGCTAAGAGCATTCGCCTTTCCGTGTCCCTCGGTTCCAACTTCTTCATGGAAATAGCCAAGCTTAGGGCGATGCGCGTTGTGTACGCGCGCATGGCGCGCGCATACGGCGCGGGTGACGAGGCCGCCAAGGCGGACGTTTACGCCCGCACTTCCGCGTTCACCAAAACGGTGTTTGATCCCTATGTAAATATTCTGCGCACCACCACGGAAGCTTTCTCCGGCGTTGTTGGCGGAATAAACGCCATGAGCGTTTCCCCGCTTGATGAAGCCATCGGCGAAAGCGATGAAACCAGCAAGAGGATAGCGCGCAACCTGCAGCTTATGCTGCGCGAGGAATTCGACCTGCTGCATCCTGTGGATCCCGCAGGCGGAAGCTGGTATGTTGAAACCCTTACCGGAGAGCTGATAAAGGCGATATCCGATAAATTTAAGGAAATAGAGGCTAACGGCGGCATGTATGCCATGCTTGAAAAGGGCGAAATACAGGCCGAAGTTAAAAAGGTGCTCAACGAGCGCTTTAAGAAGCTGGCTACCCGTGCGGACAGGGCCGTGGGCACCAATATGTATGCCAACATGAGCGAAAAGCCGCTCGAAAGGGCTGCAAAGCCCGCGGGACAGCCCTGCTGCGGCGGCAGCATGGCCATGCACATTGAACCCATCGAACAGCACCGCTGGACGGAGCAGTTTGAAGCGCTGCGCAAGACTACCGACGATGCGGCGGAAAAGACCGGCAAGCGCCTGAGCGCGTTCCTTGTGAACATGGGGCCGATCCCCCAGCATAAGGCCAGGGCGGATTTCTCGCGCGGGTTCCTTGAGGTGGGCGGCATAAACGTTATTGGCAACGATGGCTTTGAATGCCCCAACTGCGCCGTTAAGGCGGCGGTGGAAAGCGGCGCGGACGTGGCCGTTATCTGCTCCACCGATGATACTTATCCGGAACTTGTTCCAGCCATTGCAAAGGGCATAAAGGAAAAGGCACCGAATATGCTGGTTATGCTTGCGGGCGCACCTGCGGCGGAGTTCAAGCCCAGCTATGACGAGGCGGGCGTGGATGAATACATTCACGTTAAAGCAAACTGCCTTGAGATACTTAAAAAGATACAGTCCGAGAGGGGGATAGGCTGATATGAGCACAAGACCCGATTTTTCGAAAGTAGATTTTACCGCTCCCTGCCTTGAAAAGGAAACCAAGGAGCAGTGGGCCGCGCGCGTTAAGGCCGAAACCGGCATGAGCGTTGAAGAACTGGTCACCCATACCATGGAGCAGATAGACGTTCAGCCCAACTATACCCGTGCGGACATTAAGGACGCCGTGCACACCGGTTACACCGCCGGTCTGCCGCCTTTCCTCCGCGGGCCGTATCCCACAATGTACGTCACCCGTCCGTGGACCGTTCGCCAATACGCAGGCTTCTCCACCGCGGAAGAATCCAATGCATTTTATAGGCGCAACCTTGCCGCCGGTCAGAAGGGCCTTTCAATAGCGTTTGACCTTGCTACCCACCGCGGCTACGATTCCGATCATCCCAGAGTGGTTGGCGACGTTGGTAAGGCCGGCGTTGCCGTTGATTCCATACTGGATATGGAAATACTGTTCAAGGGCATTCCGCTTGACCAGATGTCCGTTTCAATGACCATGAACGGCGCGGTGCTGCCCATAATGGCGTTCTACATTTTGGCTGCCGAAGAGCAGGGCGTTGATAAGTCCAAGCTGGCCGGTACCATACAGAACGACATACTCAAGGAGTTCATGGTGAGGAATACGTACATCTATCCTCCCAAGACCTCCATGCGCATAATTGGCGATATTTTCGCTTATACCGCAAAATATATGCCCAAGTTCAACTCCATCTCCATCTCCGGCTACCATATTCAGGAAGCCGGTGCAACCGCGGATATAGAGCTTGGTTACACCCTTGCGGACGGCCTTGAATATATCCGCACGGGCATTGCCGCAGGGCTGAACATAGATGCGTTTGCGCCCCGTTTGTCCTTCTTCTGGGGCATGGGCAAGAATTACTTTATGGAGGTTGCCAAAATGCGCGCGGGCCGCGTGCTGTGGGCCAAGATAATAAAGGAATTCGGGCCGAAGCTTGATAAGTCCATGGCGCTGAGGACGCATTGCCAGACCTCCGGCTGGAGCCTTACCGCGCAGGATCCGTTCAACAACGTTGGCCGTACCTGCATGGAAGCCATGGCTGCCGCGCTTGGCCATACGCAGAGCCTGCACACCAACGCCCTTGACGAAGCCATTGCCCTGCCCACGGACTTCTCCGCGCGCATAGCAAGAAATACCCAGCTTTATATTCAGGATGAAACCCGCGTTTGCAAGGTTGTTGACCCGTGGGGCGGTTCATACTATGTTGAAGCCCTGACCGACGAACTGATAAAGCGCGCCTGGGGCCATATACAGGAGGTTGAAAAGCTGGGCGGCATGGCAAAGGCAATAGAAACCGGCCTGCCCAAGATGAGAATAGAAGAAGCCGCCGCGCGCCGTCAGGCCCGCATAGACTCCGGCCGCGAAAACATAGTCGGCCTGAACTATATGCAGCTTGAGCATGAGGACGCGATAGACATTCTTGAAGTTGACAACACCGCCGTGCGCGAGGCGCAGATAGCAAGGCTGAATAAGCTGCGCGCCAACCGCGACAATGCAAAGGTTCAGCATTGCCTTGACGCGATCACCAAGTCCGTTGAGACTGGCGAAGGCAATCTGCTTGAGCTGGCCGTTGAAGCCGCCCGAGCGCGCGCAAGCCTGGGAGAGATATCTATGGCAGTAGAAAAGGTCTGCGGCCGCCATAAGGCCGTTATACGCTCCATTTCCGGCGTATATTCCAAGGAATCTTCCGATACCGCCGCGATAGAGCGCGTAAGGAAGATGACCGATGAATTCGAAAAGCGCGAAGGCCGCCGTCCTCGCATAATGGTCGCCAAGATGGGCCAGGATGGTCACGACCGCGGAGCCAAGGTAGTTGCTACCGCTTATGCGGACATGGGCTTTGACGTGGACGTAGGTCCCCTGTTCCAGACCCCTGCCGAGACCGCGCGCGACGCCGTGGATAACGACGTGCATATCGTAGGCATGAGCTCCCTTGCCGCCGGACACAAGACGCTGCTGCCGCAGCTGATGGAAGAGCTGAAGAAGCTTGGCCGCGAGGACATAATGGTAATAGCGGGCGGCGTTATCCCGCCGCAGGATTACGATTTCCTGTATAAGGCCGGCGCGGCTTGCATATTCGGGCCCGGTACCCGCATACCCGAGGCCGCGGAAGAAATGCTCAATAAGCTTAACGAGCGCCTTGGCTACACCAAATAAAAATGGCAGAGAACAAGGAAAACTATAAACCCGAATGGACTCCGGACGGTGCGGGGAGCGAATTCGCTTCCAGCGTTATGCCGGGGATAGAAGGCAGCGGAGTGCAGGAAACTGCGCCCCGCCCCTTTTCGCGTAAACAGATGAGCGTGGAGGAATATGTTCATGGCGTGCTCAGCGGCAACCGCCGCATTTTGGCGCAGGCCATAACCATTGTGGAAAGCAATTCCGAAAAGCATTTCGCATTGGGACAGGAAATAATCCGCCGCATTTTGCCCTATACCGGTAACAGCGTACGCGTTGGCATAACGGGCGTGCCCGGGGCCGGTAAAAGCACGTTTATAGAGTGCTTCGGCAATATGCTTTGCGATAAGGGGAGGAAGGTTGCTGTGCTTGCCGTGGACCCGACAAGCAGCATCTCACGCGGCAGCATACTGGGCGACAAAACGCGCATGGAACGCCTTTCAAGAAGGAACGAAGCGTTCATACGCCCGTCTCCTTCTGGCGGAACATTGGGCGGGGTAACACGCAAAAGCCGCGAAACCATGCTCCTTTGCGAAGCAGCCGGATTCGATACCATTCTTGTTGAAACCGTGGGCGTGGGCCAGAACGAAACCTCAGTGCGCGCAATGGTGGACTTTTTCCTTGTTATAACCATTGCAGGCGCGGGGGACGACCTTCAGGGCATAAAGAAGGGCGTTATAGAAACGGCGGATGCTATTTTGGTCAATAAGGCCGACGGGGACAATAAAACCCGCGCGCAGGCTGCCAGGGCCGAATATGAGCAGGTGCTCAGATATCTGCGCCCCGCGACAGAAGGCTGGACCACGGGAGCATACACATGCTCCGCCATAACGGGCGAAGGCGTAGAGGGCATATGGAACGTTATACTCGGCTTTATCAAGCAGACGCGCCGCACGGGCGTGCTTGAATCCCGCCGCGGATCGCAGACCATGGAATGGGTAAAGAGCATGACTGATGATTATATCCGCACAATGATCTATTCAAATCCGCGCGTGCAGAAATGCATGGACGAACTGAGCGAGCAGGTAATGAGCGGGGAAATGCCGCCAACGCTTGCCGCCAAGGAATTGATAGACACCATCGAAGCAGCGCTCAAAGCCTGAAACGCATAATTAAACATAAAAAGAGACAGTCATGCGGCTGTCTCTTTTCTGTATGAAGATTTAATTTTACATATCAAGCGCTTCGAATTTCTTCGCGGATATGCGATACACTACATATGATGTAAGCCCGTATATCACCGCGCCTATGGCAAGTATGATGCACTTCGTTCCCATGTTTTCGGGATCTGGCGTATCGAGCACATCACGGAAGAAAGGAACGGCAAACGTACAGGCTTCCGCAATGCCAATGTACACAAACGTTACTATGCTTGCGCGGGCGAATACACGGCCGACCTTATCAGGCTGCGAAAAATAGCCGGTGAAGAAAACATAGTTAAAGACGGCGAGCATTATGAAGCTTAGCCCGAAAAAAGCAACGTTCGGATCCATTCCGGCTTCATTTGCGCCAAGGCCCAGCGCGCGGCGGGCGAACATGAAGCCAACCGCCAATACGCACTGCGCAAGCTGCAATATAACGGCGAACACAATGCGCGCGCGCACGGCGTCCCGCTTCCTTATGGGCAGGGAGAGGGAATATGCAAAGTCGTGATTTTCGCGCCCGCTGAGGCAGATGAAGAATATGCCCAGCGTGTTATAGAAAAACAGCACATACATTGGATAATTTGGAATAAGCATCATTGAACTCAGCAGCAGAAAAAGCACCGCCGCCGGATGCAGGGCAAGCTTAAATTCCTTATACAATAGCTTTGACAGCATGGCTTTCACTCCTTTTCAAGATGTATCATGGCCGTTTCAAGATCGACCGGGGTAAGGCGCACAAATGCGGGCAGCTTGGCTGCGTCCTGCTTATTCACTATGGCGGTGTAGCCGCGCTTGGCGGGCTTTGCACCTATGAGCAGCGCGCTTATATCGGCGGGAATTGCATCAGCTTCTATCTCTGCGGCCATATATTGCCCAAGGAACTGCTCAAGCGGCATGCTTGCGGCGATCTCCCCGCGGCGTATATATGTTATTGAATCCGCGCAGCGGTCAAGATCGCTTGTTATATGCGTGGAGAAAAGTATGCTTACGCCTTCGCGCTGAAGCGAAAGAAAGACATCCAGCAGATCGTCACGCGATACGGGATCGAGCCCGCTTGTGGGTTCATCCAGTATAAGCAGCTTCGCCCTATGGCTCAGTGCAAGCGTGAGCGCATATTTCACCTTCATGCCGGCGGAAAGCTGATCCGGAGTTTTGTTTTCGTCCAGCTCAAACTGCGCCATATAGCGGCGGTACGCTTGCTCGTCCCAATCATCGTAAAAGTGGCGCGTAACGTTGGTTATAGTCTTGATTTTCTTTTTTACATAGTAATCTATGCCGCCGGAAACGAAGCCTATTTGTTTTTTTATCTCCAGCTCGTTCTTTTCAAGTTCCATGCCGAAAAAGCGTATCTCTCCGCGGCTTGGATGCACCAAATTGAGTATTGATTTGAGCGTGGTGGTTTTTCCTGCGCCGTTGCGGCCGATAAAGCCCATTATAGTGCCCTGTTCAACCGAAAAGGAAATATCCTTCAGGCTGAAGGACGGGTATTCCTTGCATAATCCTTTTACGCTAAGCGCCTCCATTCAGGCAGCCTCCTTTTTGAGTAACATAGTTTGCGCAACAAGTGTTGCTTACATTATACACATATTGACAGCGCCTTGTCAAGAACGTGCGATTTGACATGGATTTTACATAACATTTCTTTTTGATTTTACACGGAATGGGTATTATTTAAGCATAAACAAAAATGATTTGAAGGAACCGAAAGGAGATAAGAATTATGAAGAAGATTATGATGATCGTACTTGCCGCGATAACTGCGGCGGCTATGTTTGCGGGCTGCGCATCCGATAACGGCAGCGCGGGCGGCAGCGTTTCAACGGATGGCTCAACGTCCATGGAAAAGGTGATAGGCGCGCTTGGCGAATCGTTCATGGCGAACAACAAGGGCACAACGTTCACTTACAATCCAACCGGCTCAGGCTCCGGCATAAAGGCCGTGCTTGAAGGCCGCTGCGATATCGGCCTTTCCAGCAGAAGCCTGAAGGACGACGAGAAGGCCGAAGGGCTGAAGGAGACCGTGCTTGCATATGATGGCATCGCCATAATAGTGCATCCGGATAACCCCGTAAACAATCTTGACCTTGAAACCATCGCAAAGCTTTATACCGGCGAAATCACCAACTGGAAGGGCGTTGGCGGCAGCGACGCGGAAGTGGTGCTCATAGGCCGCGAGGCGGGCAGCGGCACAAGGGACGGCTTTGAATCCATCACCGGCACTGCCGACAAGTGCCGGTATCGCCAGGAGCTGACCTCCACCGGCGACGTTATAACCACCGTGTCCCAGAACCCCAACGCCATCGGCTATGCTTCCCTTGCCTCTCTGAAGGACAGCGTTAAGGCCCTGACCGTTGGCGGAGTGGCCCCTACCGAGGACACCGTTAAGGACGGCAGCTACGTTGTACAGCGCCCGTTCGTGCTGGTAACCAAGGAGGGTACGGCGCTCAGCGAAACCGCGCAGAAGTTCTTCGACTACGCCACCAGCGCCGATGCGGAGGACATAATCGCCAAGGCCGGTGCGGTAGCCGCGAACTGAGCGTGAACAATACAAACCTTAATGATCGGGCGGCCGAAGGGCCGTCCGACAGCCACGTTAATAAGAAAGGAGCAGGAATGAAGCAGAATAAGAAGCATACAGCAAAGCCGATAGAAGCCATTGTGCACGGAGTATTCCTTGTGGCGGGACTTATAACCGTGGGCTGCGTGCTGCTGATAACGGTTTATCTTATAATATCCGGCCTGCCCGCAATAAAAGAAATAGGCCTTATACCGTTCCTGTTCGGCAAGGTGTGGGCGTCCACGGCAAAAACCACCGAGCCTTCCTTCGGCATACTGCCGTTTATACTGACCAGCGTATACGGCACATGCGGCGCAATAGTACTGGGCGTGCCGGTAGGCTTTATGGCAAGCGTGTATATTGCAAAGCTTGCGCCGAAGAAGCTGAAGAATGTTATGCAGTCGGCAGTCAGCCTGCTTGCGGGCATACCAAGCGTTGTATACGGCCTTGTGGGCATGCTGGTGCTTGTGCCGGGGATAAGGAAGCTGTTTAACGTGCCGGACGGCGCAAGCCTGCTGGCGGCGATAATAGTGCTGGCCATAATGATACTGCCTTCAATAATAAAGGTGTCCGTAACGGCGCTTGAGGCCGTGCCGAAGGAATACGAGGATGCATCGCTCGCCCTTGGCGCGACCGAGGTGGAAACATATTTCAAGGTATCCGTCCCCGCGGCGCGCAGCGGCATTGCTGCGGCGGTGGTGCTGGGCGTTGGCCGCGCGATAGGCGAGGCGATGGCGGTTATGATGGTTTCGGGCAACGCGGCGAACATGCCCGGGCTTTTTGAAAGCGTAAGGTTCCTTACCACGGCCGTTGCAAGCGAAATGTCCTATTCCGGCGGACTTCAGCGGCAGGCGCTGTTCTCCATAGCGTTGGTGCTGTTCGTGTTCATAATGCTTATAAACGCGGCGCTCAATTTCTTCCTGAAGCGGGACAAGGAGGCGTAAATAAATGAACAAGAAGCTTTCGCCCGGCCGCAGGGCATATACGGCTGGCATGAAGGCGCTGATGTATGCGTCCACAGCCGCGATAGGCGCGCTGGTGCTGTTTTTGATAGGGTATGTGCTTTACCGGGGCATACCAAACATAACATGGAAGTTTTTGACCACGGCGCCCAGCATACTGAACGACACGATAGGCATTTGGCCTGATATACTGAACAGCATTTATGTTGTGATAGCAACCATAATAATCGTGCTTCCGCTTGGCGTATGCGCGGCGATATATCTTAGCGAATATGCATCGAACAAAAAGCTTGTACGTGTTATAGAATACGCTGCGGAAACGCTTTCCGGCATACCGAGCATTATATACGGCCTTGTGGGCATGCTGTTCTTCTGTGAATTTTTGAAGATGCAAACCTCGCTTATGGCGGGCGCGCTCACGCTTGTTATAATGAACCTGCCTACGGTAATGCGCACAACGCAGGAAAGCCTTAAAACCGTGCCGCAGAGCTACCGTGAAGGCGCGTTCGGCCTTGGCGCGGGCAAATGGCGCGTAATACGCACGGTGGTGCTGCCGGGCTGCGTGGACGGCGTTATAACCGGCTGCATACTGTCTGTCGGCCGAATACTCGGCGAATCGGCGGCGCTGCTTTTCACGGCCGGCATAGCGCACGCGGTGAACGGCTTCTTCATGGGGCTTAAAAGCTCCGGCGCGACGCTTACGGTTGCGCTGTATATATACGCAAAGGAACGCGGCGAATTCGGCGTTGCGTTTGCGATAGCGGCAATACTTATGCTGCTGACGCTGATAATAAACCTGAGCGCGGAAGCGGTTGCAAGAAGCTTTAAGAAAAAAAGGCAGATATAGTAAGCGCATGGAAGAGAGAGAGAATATGGAAGCCAATGAAAAGAGCATTTTGAGCGTGAAAGAGCTTTGCCTATGGTACGGCAACCATCAGGCGCTGAAAAATATAAACATAGATATACCTAAAAACAGCATAACGGCGCTTATAGGCCCGTCCGGCTGCGGCAAGTCCACGTTCCTTAAAACGCTTGACCGCATGAACGATTTGATACCGGACGTTAAGATAACGGGAAGCGTTGAATACAAAGGGGAGGATATATTCGCGCCGGGCGTGGACGTGAGCGAGCTGAGACGGCAGATAGGCATGGTGTTCCAGAAGCCGAATCCGTTCCCCATGAGCATATATGATAACATTGCCTACGGCCCGCGTACCCACGGCATAAGGAACAGGGCCAAGCTGGACGACATTGTTGAAAAGTCCCTGCGCGGCGCGGCAATATGGGACGAGGTAAAGGACAGGCTGAGGAAGAATGCGCTTGGCCTTTCCGGCGGGCAGCAGCAGCGCCTTTGCATAGCGCGTGCGCTGGCGGTGGAACCGGACGTGCTGCTGATGGACGAGCCCACGAGCGCGCTGGACCCCATATCAACATCAAAAATAGAAGAACTGGCCATGCAGCTGAAGGAGCAATACACCATAGTCATTGTTACACACAATATGCAGCAGGCCGTAAGAATATCGGACAACACGGCGTTTTTCCTGCTGGGCGAGCTTGTTGAATACGGCAAGACGGAGGAGATGTTCTCCCAGCCCACGGATAAGCGCACAGAGGATTACATTACAGGGAGGTTCGGATAATGAGAAGCCGGTTTGACAATCAGCTTGCGGAGCTGAACAGGGAACTGATAGAGATGGGCGCAATGTGCGAGGAATCCATAAGCATGGCGCTGAAGGCGCTTATGGAAGGCGACAAGGCGCTTGCGAAAAAGGTTGCCGGGCTTGACGTGGCGATAGACCAAAAGGAGCGCAGCATAGAATCCATGTGCCTGAAGCTTTTGCTTCAGCAGCAGCCAGTTGCGCGCGATTTAAGGCAGATATCCGCCGCGCTGAAGATGGTAACCGATATGGAGCGCATAGGCGACCAGGCTGAGGATATTGCGGAGATAATAACCTATCTCAGCGACAGGAGCGCCGCCAACGAGCAGCTTATGCGCGAAATGGCGAACGCGGCTATAAAAATGGTCACGGATAGTGTGGACGCATATGTAAAACATGATACAATAATGGCGGAGAAGGTCATTGCCGCGGACGATGTTGTTGACGCATATTTCGATAAGGTCAAGCGTCAGCTGATTGAAAGAATAGCGGCCGACCCTGCGGACGGCGAATATGCGCTGGATTTATTGATGATAGCCAAGTATTTTGAGCGCATTGCCGACCATGCGGTGAACATTGCCGAATGGGTAATATTCTCCGTAACGGGAGTGCATAAGGAGGACTAAAGTGCATGATATGGTGCGTGGAGGACGACGCAAGCATTCGGGACATAGAGGTATACGCGCTCAGCTCCGCGGGCTTTGCGGCAAGGGGCTTTGAGGACGGTAGCTGCTTTTATGCCGCGATAACGGGCGAAGAGGATAAGCCGCAGCTTATTGTGCTGGACGTTATGCTGCCGGGCATTGACGGAATAGAGCTGCTCAGGCGCATCCGCGCGAACGCCGCACTGAAGCAGATACCCATAGTCATGGCCACGGCCAAGGGCAGCGAATACGACAAGATACAAGGGCTTGACCTTGGCGCGGATTATTATCTGACCAAGCCCTTCGGCGTGATGGAGCTTATATCCTGCGTGAAGGCCGTGCTTAGGCGATGCGGCGCGGAGGATGAAAAAAGCACGCTCAACGCCTGCGGCATAAGCATGAACACACTTGAGCATACCGTGAGCGCAGACGGGGAACGAATAACGCTGACATACAAGGAATATGAGATGCTGAAGCTGTTCCTTTCCCATATGGGCACGGCGTTCACAAGGGAGCAGCTTATGGAGCTTATTTGGGGAACGGACTACATGGGCGAAACGCGCACCATAGATATGCATATACGCACGCTGCGCCAAAAGCTTGGCAAATGCGGCGAAAGCATCAAAACCGTAAGAAACGTTGGCTACCGGATGGAGGAAGGGCAATGACGAAAAGAATATTCAGGGCTATAATGCTTGTTGCGGGCATAATACTGCTTGCAAGCCTGCTGATAATAATGGACTGCTTATACGGATACTTCGTAAGCCTGCAGGAAAACGAGCTGAAGGATCAGCTGAGCCTTGCGGCGGCGGGCGTTGAGCAGGGCGGGGAGGATTACCTTGCCCGCGTGAAGGGCGAACAATACAGGCTGACATGGATAGCGCCCGACGGCACGGTGAAATACGACAGCGGCAGCGATGCAGGCACGCTGGACAACCACGCCGCGCGCGAGGAGGTGCAGCAGGCGCTTGAAGCCGGAGAAGGGCAAAGCACGCGCTATTCGGCAACGCTTATGCAAAAGACTATGTATTACGCAAAGCGGCTTGACGACGGCAGCGTAATAAGAATATCCGTAAGCCGGGCGACAATCGCCACGCTGGCGCTGGGCATGCTGAGGCCTGTGGTAATAATAGTGCTGGCGGCGCTGGTATTGGCGATAGTTATGGCGAACAGGCTGGCGCGGAGAATAGTTGCGCCGCTGAACGCGCTGGACCTTGACCATCCGCTGGACAACGACGCATACGAGGAGATAGCCCCGCTGCTGAGCCGCATAAACCACCAGCATACGCAGATAGACGCACAGATGCGCGCGCTGGACAAGAAAAAGGACGAGTTCAACGCCATAACCCGCAGCATGAACGAAGGGCTGGTGCTGCTGGATGAAAAGGCGAGCATAATAAGCATGAACCCTGCGGCAAGGCAGCTATTCAACGCGGAAGAAAACTGCGCGGGCCACGATTTTATTACGGTGGACAGGAACCCCAAGCTGAGCGAGGCCATACGCGCCGCATACGACGGCGGCCGCGGCGAGACGACCATCGACCGCGGCGGCAAGGTATATCAGCTTGACGTGAGCCGCATAGAATCCGACGGAAAAACGGCAGGCGCGGTGATACTCGGCTTTGACATAACCGAAAAGCAGAATGCGGACGCCATGCGCCGCGAGTTCACGGCAAACGTTTCGCACGAACTGAAAACACCGCTGCAGGGCATTATAGGCAGCGCGGAGCTGATAGAAAACGGCATGGTGAAGGCGGAGGATATGCCCCGCTTTGTGGGCCACATTCGGCAGGAGGCGCAGCGGCTCGTTACGCTGATAGGGGACATAATAAGGCTGAGCCAGCTTGACGAAGGCTGCGACATGCCCATGGAGCGCGTTGACCTGAAGGCGGTTGCGGCGGAGGCTGCAAACGATCTGCGCACGGAGGCGGAGGAAAGGCACATAGGCGTTGAGGTGCGGGGTGAAAGCGTCTGCATAACCGGCGTAAGGCGGCTATTATATGAAATTATTTACAACCTGTGCGACAACGCCGTTAAGTACAACCGCGCGGGCGGCAGCGTAAGCATAACCGTGGGCGAAAAGGACGGCCTTGCCACCGTTACCGTGGCGGATACCGGCATCGGCATACCCGAAGAGCATCAGGCCCGCGTGTTTGAACGGTTTTACCGCGTGGATAAGTCCCACTCCAAGGAGAGCGGCGGCACGGGGCTTGGCCTATCCATAGTCAAGCACGCGGTAATGTATCACCGCGGCAGCATAAGGCTTGAATCCGTCCCGAACGTGGGCACGACAGTAACCGTTTCGCTGCCCGCGTAAAGCGGGTTTTTATATGCAAAGAGTCTCCCGTGCGCGGGCGGCTCTTTTTTAACAAAAAATTCACCGTTTTTCGTTTCCTCTCTTGCTTTTTCTTTCGTTAAGGGATACAATATATTCCGTGTAATACTAAAATTATGCGGTATGGACC
>OLXV01000918.1_pt1 | contig 15301 bp, 11 predicted proteins | sample 1673481 | NCBI WGS metagenome assembly OLXV01 (sample SAMEA103958113, study PRJEB25191) | human gut metagenome
CGCCGATCTCGTCAATCAGGGAGATCACATTGTCGATCGCCTCCTGATCAATGGCCGGGGTCGGATTGAACAGCTCTGCAACCTCTTCCTCCGTCTTGGCGCTTCCATAGATCTGGAAGGAAGCGACGCGGCCATTCAGCTTGCCGTCGGACGACCACTGATCGAAGATGCTGACCGGAGCACCAATGTTGTACTGTGCATTATAGCTGCCGAAGGTCGCAACATCCTTCATATCGGCCGGCATTTCTCTGACCAGCTTGCGCTCGCCGTTGACATACAGGGAGAGGGAGTTGGTCGCATAATCCTGAGTCATAGTAACCATCATCCAGCTGCCGGTTCCGGGGTAGGCGTTGTCGCCATCGTCGGTCGCCTTGCTGCCGTAAACCATATTGTAATGCACGGCATGCGCGGTGCTGTACTGCATGACCAGGCCGTAGCCGACTACCCTGCCGTAGGAGAAGTAGTGCGACCACTCTTTAAAGCTGTCGACGCTGAGCCACATGTTGATGGTCATGCCGGTATCGGTGTGGATAAAGGGATCATAGTCCTCGCCTCTCCAGCGGATGGCGGTTTCGCCGTTCAGCTTGGCGGAGGCAGTTCCATCCTCCCGACCCTCGCCGATCTCAACGCCGGTCATGTCGACCGTGAGGTTACCGGTCTTGTCCGCGAGGGAAGCCTCTCCATTATACGCGGAGAAGTCGAGGTCGAGCAGCAGACCGCTGCTGACCGAAGGCTGCTCCGGCTCGACATAGGTCGAATCATACAGCTTGGCAATTTCCGAGTCGGTCAGGGCACGTCCGTAAATGGCGCAGGAGCCGATCAGACCGTTCAGCTTGCCGTCGCCGCTCCAGTAATCCCAGCAGTTGTTCCTGTCGATCGGCGCGCCGAGGTTGTAGGAAGCGTTGTAGCTGGCGCCATCCTCGGTATAGGTGGCGACATCCTTCATAGTGTAATTCCAAACCGAAGCCTGAATCAGCTGCCCGTTGACATAGACGGAAAGCAGCTTGGTGCTGTAGTCCTGTTTTACGGTTACCATGGCCCAGGTGTTGATGCCGGGATAGCCGGTGCTCTCCTTCATCTGGGGATGGGTTCCATAGCTCAGCTTGGGGTTGGCTGCGGCGGTGCCGGTGTACTGGCAGATCATGCCGTAATCCTGCCGGCGGCCATAAGCGAACCACTGCGTCCACTCTTTATACTCCGCGATGTTGTACCAGACCGAGAGGGTAAATCCCGTGTCGGTCAGCGCGAAAGGATCGTAGTCGTCGCCTCTCCACCGGATGGCGTCGGTGCCGTCCAGCTGGGCGGCCTTGGTGCCGTCCTCCCGACCTTCGCCAACCTCAATGCCGGTCATGTCGACCGTGAGGTTGCCGGTTTTGTCGGTGAGGGTCGCCTCTCCGTTATAATCGGAGAAGTCAAGGTCGAGCAGCAGGTCGCTTTCGCTGATGACCGCGCTGACGCTCGGAATGCTGGTGGCGGCAAACATACTGATCAGCATGGCAGCCGAAAGTATGCAGGCCAGAATGCGTTTTGCTTTCATAAATATCCTCCTTAAAAACTTTTCAACTTAACAATGCACGCTGCATATTTTACTGCTTTCGTGCACGGAAAACAGAGTTTAGAAATGTTGTCATATTATGAGAACAAGTTTATATTTTTTTACACAATCTGATCATAAACTCACGTTCTGCAAATAGCAAGGACAAAATTTGCCTAAATCAAGACAAAAAATGACACGACGAACATCGTGTCATGGACATGTGACTTGTAGTCGAAGTTGCAGGAATATCCTGCTGTCTGCCGCCTTTATAAGGAATGCAAAGGCATAGGAAACGTCCGGCCGGTAGGGCGACAGAATGGCAGGGCAGTAAAGCGGTAGAGCGGTAGAGCGGGTTAAAACTCCGCCATGTGGGCGGGGATGCCATGCGCCTTGAGGGGCTCGATCAGATCCTCGGTTTTAAGCAGGACGGTTGCGGTGTTGTCGTTCGGGTGTACGCCAATCAGAAAAGGTACCTTCAAAAAATGCCGTCGATAAAGACCCGCACCCGGCGCTCCGAATCGTTCAAAAGCCCGAGAGGGGTAACCGCCCCCGGAACCAGCTGCAGAATAGCCATCAGATCCTCCGGCGAGGCAAAGGAGAGCGGACGCGTGCCGTTCTGCTGCCGGAATTTTTTCAGGTCGACCCGTTTATCTCCCCTCACCGTAATCAGGTAATATGCTTTCTTTTTGTCATCCCGCACGAACAGATTTTTGGCGTCCGCCTCGGAATAGGGGATGTCGATTTGGCCAAGCTCGGCCATGTTGTAAACGGCGGCGTGCTCTGTGATCCGGTGCCAGATGTTTTTACGCTTTAGGAAAGTATAGATTTCCTGCTTGTTCATACTGCGGCCTCCAATTTGTCCTGTGCGTTCGGAGTTTACGGCGACACCCCGGCCGGAGGCGTCCCATGCTCTTCTGTATGTTTTAAGAGAAAACGGCACCCGAAAAATCCGATCGTTTTTCGGGTGCCGTGTCGGTTGTGCAAAAAAGTTTTTTCATGCTCCGGAAAGCGGTTCGCCAATACATAGCGCGCGAAAAGCCCGCTCCCGCTTCGCGCAGTGTGAGAAAGCGCCCGGAGTATATGTTCGGCCGCCTTTCCGGGCCTATACGTTGATTTCCACCTCAATGCCGAGGAGGTCGGCGTTCTCCTCCAGAATCGGGCGGATAACCTCCTCCACAAACTCGGCCGTCTGCTGCGGGGCGCGGCCGACGAAATTCTCCGGCTTTAAGACGTGGAGAATTTCCTCCTTCGTCATGCCGAAAACCGGGTCGGCCGCGATCCGGTCGACCAGATCATTCTCCAGCCCCTCCTCCTTCACACGGCGGGAGGCGGCCATCGAATGCACCCGGATGCGTTCATGCAGCTCCTGCCGGTCGCCGCCTTTTTTGACCGCCTGCATCATAATATTTTCGGTGGCCATGAAGGGCAGCTCCTTCCACAGCCGCTGCTCGATCACCTTCGGATATACCACCAGCCCGTCCACTACATTGATATACAGGCTGAGAATCGCGTCGATGGCGAGGAAGGCCTCCGGCACGCTGATACGTTTGTTGGCCGAGTCGTCGAGGGTGCGCTCAAACCACTGGGTTGCGGCGGTGATGGCCGGGTTGACGGTGTCGGCGATCACGTACCGCGCAAGGGAGGAAATCCGCTCGCTGCGCATGGGATTGCGTTTGTACGCCATGGCAGAGGAGCCGATCTGATGCTTTTCGAAGGGTTCCTCCACCTCCTTCAAATGCTGGAGCAGGCGCAGGTCGTTGGAGAATTTCATCGCGCTCTGGGCAATGCCGCTCAGGGTATTCAGCACAAAGCTGTCCACCTTGCGGGAGTAGGTCTGCCCCGAAACCGGCTGGCAGGCGTCAAATCCCATCTTTTCGGCGATTTTGCGGTCGAGGGCGCGCACCTTCTCATGATCGCCCTCGAACAGCTCGAGGAAGCTGGCCTGCGTGCCGGTCGTCCCTTTGGAGCCAAGCAGCTTCATGGAAGAAAGGCGATGCTCCAGCTCCTCCAGATCCAGCACGAGGTCGTACAGCCAGAGGGCGGCGCGCTTGCCTACCGTCGTCGGCTGCGCCGGCTGAAAATGCGTAAAGGCCAGCGTCGGCTGATCCTTTTGCGCCAAAGCAAATTTGGACAGCTCGGCGATCAGGTTGACCAGCTTGCGTTTGACAAGGCGCAGCGCCTCGGTCATAATGATAATGTCGGTGTTGTCCCCGACGTAGCAGGAGGTCGCACCGAGGTGGATGATGCCCTTGGCCTTCGGGCACTTCAGCCCGTAGGTGTAGACATGCGCCATTACGTCGTGGCGTACCTCCTTCTCCCTTGCGGCGGCTGCGTCATAATCAATGTCGGTGATGTGCGCTTTCATCTCGGCAAGCTGCTCATCGGTGATGGGCAGGCCAAGCTCCTGCTCCGCCTCGGCCAGAGCGACCCAGAGCCGCCGCCAGGTGGAAAATTTCATATCGGGGGAAAAGAGATACTGCATCTCCTTACTTGCATAACGCGAACAAAGCGGACTTTCATAGCTGTTTTTCATGATCTGTGTCCTCCAAACCGTTTCGCCGCGGCCGCGGCCTTTGCTTTTTTTCTGTCAGAAATATTATACATAGAAAAGCCGCCAAAGTCCAGTATTTTCATAAATTCATTTGATTGACAAAAGTCCGGATTCCTGTATAATTGAGGTATACTAAGCGTAAAAATATATTTTGATCGGCAGACCCGATCAAACCTATAAGGCGGAAGGATGGACAGCATATGGCGATTCTGATTACCGGCGGCGCCGGCTATATCGGCAGCCACACCTGCGTGGAGCTGCAAAACAGCGGCTACGATATTGTGGTCGTCGACAACCTCTCCAACTCTAAAAAAGGTGTGCTCTCCCGGATTGAGGCGATCACCGGCAAGCCGGTTCGGTTTTATCAGGCTGACGTCCTGGATAGAGAGGCCCTGCGGGAAATTTTCCGGAAAGAGAAGATCGAGGCGGTGATTCACTTCGCCGGACTCAAGGCGGTCGGTGAGTCGGTGCAGATTCCCCTGGCCTATTACGAAAACAACATCAGCGGCACGGTCGTCCTCTGCCAGGTGATGGAGGAGTTTTCGGTGAAAAAAATCGTTTTCAGCTCCTCCGCGACCGTTTACGGCATGAGTGAGACCATGCCGCTGACCGAGGATATGCCGCTCGGCGCGATCAATCCGTATGGCCGCACCAAGCTGTTCAATGAATACATTCTGCGCGATCTGACCGTCTCCGACCCGGAGTGGAGCGTTTCTCTCCTGCGGTATTTCAATCCGATCGGCGCACATCCCAGCGGCACAATCGGGGAGGATCCCCGCGGCATTCCCAACAACCTGATGCCCTATATCGCGCAGGTGGCGGTCGGCCGGCTGGATCACCTCAACGTTTTCGGAAACGATTATCCCACGCCGGACGGAACGGGCGTGCGGGACTATATTCACGTGGTGGACCTGGCGAAGGGGCATGTCAAGGCGGTTCAGTGGGTGCTCGAAAACACCGGCTGTGACGCGGTCAACCTCGGCACCGGGCATGGCGTCAGCGTACTCGACCTCGTGCACGCATTTGAGGAGGCGACCGGCGTGCATATTCCTTATGAGATTGCGCCCCGCCGCGCCGGAGATCCGGCAACCGTATACGCCGACTGCAGCAAGGCGAAGCGCGTCCTCGGGTGGGAGGCCGAGCTGGACACCCGCCGCATGTGTGAGGACACCTGGCGCTGGCAGAAGAACAACCCGAACGGATACGTCGACTGATTTTAGCGACATTTTATCCGATCGGCGCATATCTGCATGGCACGATCGGGGGAGGATTCCCACGGCGGTTTTTAAAAAGTCCGAAGGGAAATTTTTATACAGAACGGTTTGTACAAAATGGAATGCTTTTTCAGCAAAAAAGCAGCGAAGCCGTCCGGGTCTTAAACCCGGACGGCTTTTGATTTTTGCCAAATTTCACTTTAAAGGCGGCAGGTGCGTCCTGCCGGCGCTGCATAAGTTAAGAAAGAAGAGGCCGGGTTTTAAATTCGGGATACCGTTTACCGGAATGTACACGATAACAAAGAGCAGTGCTGCCGCCGTAACGGCCGCCGCCAATATCACCGGAAGATTCGGACAGCCTACCTCGACGCCTGCCGCTCTGCCGCCATCCGCGCGGCAATCTCGGCCGCAAGGCGGTCGGCGAGCGCGTCTATCTCGCTTACATAGTCGTGCTGCACCTCAAAATATCCGGGGCAGCCGCCGCACTCCTCCCGCAGCGCGCGATGAGCCTGCAGCAGTGCTTCCATCGACCGGGTTTCCGGGTACAGGCGGTGCTCAATCGCGTTCCGATGGGACAGTATATCGGCGTACCGCGCGCGGATGTACGCATCCGAGAAGCCGAGATATACCTCCAGCACGGCCGGGCGGTAAGCCTCCTCCAGCCGGGCGGTAAGCGCCGGGCGGAAATAGCACCCCTCCATAATCAGGTGCTGCCGGTTCTCGACCACCGTTTTCAGGATGCCGGACAGCACGCCCCACATCCGATCGGAGATCAGGCGGTCATCCTCCTCGGCCGAAAAATCGGCAAGGCCGCCCCGGATCAGCCCCATCTTCACATGGTCGGCCGAAAGGTAGGGAATTCCGCACTTTTCCAGAAGCCGCTGCGCCAAAAGGGTTTTGCCGGTGCAGCTTTCGCCCCCGATCAGCAAAATCACAAAGCCGCCCCCGTTTCTGCCGGCGTTTCGCGCTGCGGCCGGCCTGCCTTTTCTGCCGGGGCGGCCTCCACCCTTTCCGCCGGTAAAATAAACCGCACCGCAGCGGGCAGAATCTCAATTTCCGGGTCGCGGATGGGCAAAATCTCCCCATCCAGATTCAAGGAAATCGGCCGGTCGGCGGAAATTTTCAGCCGGCGGCAGTGCGAAAAGCGGGCGATCGGCATTTTTTCAAGATGCTCGCCCCGCTTGAAAATGCGGATAAATTTGAAAAAGGTCGGAATCGACACCCGCGGAATGCGGATAAAATCAATCCAACCGTCCGACAGGTCGGCATACGGCGCCGCCTCAAACCCGCCGCCGTAAAACCGCCCGTTGGCGGCCAGCGCAAAGGTGTAGCGGTCGTCCGGATCCTCCACCGGGAGGCCGTCCGCCGTCAGGGTAAAGCGGTGCGTCCGTTTGTGAAGCAGGCAGTAAATCAGTGAGATTTTGTAGGCCAGCGTACCGCTGACAAAGGGCAGCCGTTTGAACGCGACCATATTTTCCGCCACGGCCGAATCGTAGCCGGCCGATACGATATTCGCACTGATCCGCTCCCCGACACGCAGCAGGTCAAGCGGGATAGAGGCGCCCTGCGTCAACCGGCCGACATCCCTGAAATCCGCGAGGCTGTACTGCGGAAAGCTGCGGATGAAGTCGTTGCCCGAGCCGGTGGGAAGAACCCCTACCTCCACCTGCGGAAAGGGATACGCCGCCTCCAACACCGCGCGCAGAGTGCCGTCCCCGCCGCAGGCATAAATGCGAAGCGGCTCGCCGCTCCGGCAAGCGGAGCGGATAACCTCCCCGGCCTCGTCGGCCGAACGGGTCAGCGCAATCTTGACGTTTTGCAGTTTTAAGGCGTCGATCTGCGCCCGGATGTCGTCGGCACGGCTTTTCTTGCCGGCAGTCGGATTGATAATGAACAAATGCGTCATGCGAGCAAAGCTCCTTTCTTTAAAAAAGAAAACCTGTGCTATGGCTGCATTTTTTAAAACTTGCCCGTAGGAAAAGCAGAGCGCCAAAGGCTCTGTATTTTTCGGCCGCTTGTCCGGATGACCGACTGAACGGCTGAACGAAATCATTTCTTCAGAAGCGTTTGAAACGTTTTTTATTTTATCATATATACTTTCAAAAGAAAAGAGCGGATTTTGCAAAGGGAGAAAGCGCCTTTTTCCCTTTTACAAAATCTGCTCTTTTTATATCTGCCGCTTTGCGGGAGGAGACACAGCCTGCGGCCGGTTATCCGCCGGCCATCAGATCCTTGATAACCTCCCCCGCGAGAATCATCCCCGCGACCGGCGGCACGAAGGAGATGCTGGCCGGCAGCCGCGGATCTCCGTCGGGGCAGAGAGCCGGCTCTTTGGAATAGACCACCTTCAGCCGGTCGATACCGCGCCGGCGCAGCTCCTTACGCATGATACGCGCCAGCGGACAAATGGTGGTTTCGTAAATATCCGCAACCTCAAACCGGGTCGGATCAAGCTTGTTGCCGGTCCCCATGGAGGAGATCAGGGGAATCCCCTTATCCTTCGCAGTTTCGGCCAGCAGCAGCTTGGCGGTCACGTTGTCCATGGCGTCCACGATATAATCCACGCCGGAGAGGTCGATGCTGCCGATCGTCTCCCGATTTACAAAAAACTGCCGCGCCGTGACCTTGGCCGTCGGATGGATGTCCAACACCCGGTCGCGCATCACCTCCGCCTTCGGCCGGCCGAGGTTGGAGGTCAGCGCCAGCAGCTGCCGGTTGAGGTTGGTGATGTCCACTACGTCCCGGTCGATCAGGACGAGGCTGCCGATGCCGCCGCGCGCCAGAGCCTCAGCCGCCGCGGACCCCACGCCGCCGAGGCCGAAGACCGCGACGGTGCAGGCATTCAGCCGCGCGACCGCAGCCTCCCCAACCAGGCGTACGGTACGGGAAAACTGTTCCTCCATATTGCATACATCCTCCTTCCCCTGCGGGGAAAATGCTTCCGCCGCCTTACCTCTCATTTCCGCAAAAGAGAGCGGGGCGGCAGGGAAAAAGCGGGCGGAATCCGCAAGGGTTCCCGCCCGCGAAGGCCTTCCTCCCGGCGCTTTGCCGGAAGAAGCCTGATTATTCATGATTGGCCAAATACTCGTTTACGTTGTAGCAAAGGGTCATCAGGCTGTCGCCGAGGTGCACATTCTCCACCGGAAGATCGGGATACTTGACCGACAGATCATAGTGGCTGAAATTCCAGAAGCCCTTGACATTCAGCGCAATCAGCTGCTCGACAATCTCGGACGCCTCCGCCCGGGGGATGCAGAGGACAGCGACATCAGGCAGGTTCTCGCGGCAGAATTCATCCAACCCGTCGATGTGCCGGATGGGAAACCCTTTGACCATCTGGCCGGTTAAAGACTCCTTCTTATCGAAAATGCCGATCAGACGAAAGCCCTTATTCTCAAACGACATGTGGGTGATGATCGCCCGGCCGAGGTTGCCCGCGCCGATCAGGATGGCCTTCCGATCTTTATGGAGACCCAGAATCTCCCCAATCTCGGTGTGCAGCTGCTCTACATTATAGCCGTACCCCTGCTGTCCAAAGCCGCCGAAGCAGTTGAGATCCTGCCGGATCTGGCTGGCGGTCAGTCCCATCCGGACGGACAGCTCGCGGGAGGAAATGCGGATTACGCCGGCCAGTTTCAGGTCAGCCAGAAATCGGTAATATCTCGGCAGTCGCTTGATGACCGAGGTGGAGATATTGCCCTGTTTGCTCAAAACGTTCGCCTACTTTCAAAATGGGCGGCCGGAAAATTTCCCGGCCGTTCCCCCAAATCCATAAACTTTACGCCAGCTTTTCGACCGTCTGCATGACATAGTCGCCGAACTCCGAGCAGGTGCAGCCGGTGTCGCGGCCGGTGACGGTCAGCTTCTTTTCCTCATACATGCAGATGTCGAGCGCGCGCTCCAGCAGCGAGGCCTTATCCTGCCGGCCGATGTGGTTGAGCAGCATAACCGCGGCCCGCAGCATGGAGCAGGGGTCGGCGTACTTGTCTCTGCCCTCGGCCACCATGCGGGGCGCCGAGCCGTGAATCGCCTCAAACATGGCGTAGCGCTTGCCGATATTGGCGCTGCCGGCCGTGCCGACGCCGCCCTGGAACTCGGCCGCCTCGTCGGTGATGATGTCGCCGTAGAGATTGGGCAGGATGAACACCTTGAAATCCTTGCGCCGCTTTTCGTCGATCAGCTTGGCGGTCGTGATATCAATGTACCAGTCGTCAGTCTCAATCTCCGGGTACTCGCGACCGACCTCCTGACAAATCTTGAGGAATTTGCCGTCGGTCGTCTTGACTACGTTGGCCTTGGTGATGATCGAGACCTTGCCCTTGTTGTTCTTGCGGGCATAGTCATAGGCCAGCCGGGCAATCCGCTCGGTTCCCTCGGTTGTGGTTACGATGAAGTCGACCGAAAGATCGTCGCTGACGTGGATGCCGTCCGAGCCGACGGCATACCCACCCTCGGTATTCTCACGGAAGAAGGTCCAGTCGATGCCCTTGTCCGGCACCTTTACCGGCCGCAGGTTGCAGAACAGATCCAGCTCCTTGCGCATCCGGACGTTGGCACTTTCGATGTTCGGCCAGGGATCGCCGGCGCGCGGCGTGGTCGTCGGCCCCTTCAGGATGACGTGGCACTTCTTCAGCTCGGCCAGCACGTCGTCCGGAATAGCCTGCCCTTTGGCCGCCCGGTTCTCAATGGTCAGGCCGTCAATCTCCTTAAATACGACCCGGCCGCTCTTCACCTCGTCCGCGAGGAGGAATTTCAGCACACGCGCGGCCTCGTTCGTGATGACCGGGCCGATGCCGTCTCCACCGCAGACCCCGATGATCAGCTGATCGAGCGCGTCGTAATCGACAAAGTCCTTCTGTTTTTTGATCTCCTCCGCGCGAGCCTGCTGCTTGACCAGCAGCGCCTCAAACTTTTCTACAGCGTCCTTGATAAATTGTTCTGTCATTGTTGTACAGACCTCACTTTCCGTTCGTCTTTGCCTGATAGGGCGATGGGGCGGATTATCCGCGGTTTTTGGTGTAGTTCAGCAGTCCGCCGTCAAGCAGGATGTCCCGTCCTCTGCCCGAGAGCAGGGGGGTCAGGCTGCACTGCTTTCCGGTGGTTTTGTCGAGGAGGATGACCTTTCCCTCTCCCTCGATTGCGGCGCGGACGCCGGGCAGCTCAAGCTCGTCGCCCTGGCTGATGGCGTCATAGTCGGCCGGGTCGTCAAAGACCAGCGGCAGAATGCCGGCGTTGATCAGGTTGGCGGCATGAATGCGGGCAAAGGATTTGGCCGCGACCGCCTTGATCCCGAGATAGAGCGGCACCAGCGCGGCGTGCTCTCTCGACGAGCCCTGACCGTAATTCTCTCCCCCGATGATGATACCGCGGCCGGCCGCCTTGCAGCGGGCCGGGAACTCCTTATCACAGACGGTGAAGCAGAAGTTGGAGAGATAGGGTATATTCGACCGGAAGGGGAGAATCTTCGCCCCGGCCGGCATGATGTGGTCGGTCGTGATGTTGTCCCCAACCTTGAGAATAGCGGGGGCTGCGATGATCTCCTCCAGCGGCGTGGTGGTCGGGAAAGGCTTGATGTTCGGGCCGCGCAGAATCTCGCACTGATCATACGCCTCCACCGGGGCGGGCGGGTCAATCAGGTTGTCGTTGACGGTGAATTTTTCCGGCAGCGTAATGTCGGAGAAATCAACGCCAAGCTCTCGCGCGTCGGTCAGGTAGCCGGTCAGGGCGGAGGCCGCGGCCGTCTCCGGACTTACGAGATAGATGCCGGCGTCGGCCGTGCCGGAGCGTCCCTCAAAGTTGCGGTTGAAGGTGCGCAGCGAGATTCCGGCCGAGTTGGGCGACTGTCCCATGCCGATGCAGGGGCCGCAGGCGCACTCCAGAATACGGGCGCCCGACGCGATGATGTCGGACAAAGCGCCGCAGTCGGCCAGCATATTCAGCACCTGCTTGGAGCCGGGGGCAATGCCCACGCTGACGGTTGGACAGACGGTTTTGCCCTTTAACATCTTGGCGACCTTCAGCATATCCAGCAGAGAGGAGTTGGTACAGCTGCCGATCAGAACCTGATCGACCTTGATTTTTCCGATCTCCTCCACCGTTTTGACCCGGTCGGGCATGTGCGGCATGGCCGCAAGCGGCGTGAGGGTGGAAAGGTTGATCGAAATCTCCTCATCATACACGGCGTCGGGGTCGGAGGCGAGGGGGGTATAATCCTGCTCGCGTCCCTGGGCGGCCAAAAACTGCCGGGTGACCTCATCCGACGGGAAAATCGAGGTGGTGGCGCCCAGCTCGGCGCCCATGTTGGTGATGGTCGCCCGCTCGGGCACCGACAGGGTGGAGATGCCTTCTCCGCCATACTCGACAATCTTGCCGACGCCGCCCTTGACGCTCATGATCCGAAGAACCTCTAAAATAATATCCTTGGCGGCGACCCCCTGCCGCAGGCGGCCGGTCAGGTTGATTTTCACCATTTTGGGCATCGGAATATAGTAGGTGCCGCCGCCCATGGCGACCGCGACGTCCAGGCCGCCGGCGCCCATGGCCAGCATGCCGATACCGCCGCCGGTCGGAGTGTGGGAATCCGAGCCGATCAGGGTCTTTCCGGGAATGCCGAACCGCTCCAGATGCACCTGATGGCAGATGCCGTTTCCGGGGTGAGAGTAATATATGCCGTGCTTTTTACAAATCGACTGAATATAGCGGTGGTCATCCGCGTTTTCAAATCCGGTCTGCAGGGTGTTGTGATCAATATAGGCAACCGAACGCTCGGTTTTTACCCGCGGGACGCCCATGGCCTCAAACTCCAGATAAGCCATCGTGCCGGTGGCGTCCTGCGTCAGAGTCTGGTCAATCCGCAGGCCAATCTCTTTCCCGACGGTCATCTCCCCGTCGACGAGGTGGGCTTTGATGATCTTTTGTGCAATCGTGTAACCCATGTCTATCAAGCCTCCATACAATATAAAATATATTTTATTATCTTATAAAAGCCGCAGATTGTCAAGAAAACATTGCAAGTTTGATAGAAAAATATCAAAATCTTTTTTGACGGCAGAAAACCAAAAGCCCCGGGAAATCGCTTTCCGAGGCTTTTTTTGTATCTGTTTTTATCGGATATAGGCTTTGACCGTCATGATCTCCCCGCCCTCGGCCGGGCCGTGCGGCCGGATGGTGTACCGCCCGACGCAGGCCGGAATCACAAAGGTTTCGGCATAATGGACGACAAAGGGGGCAAACCGCCCTTCCGGGCTTTCCACCACTGCCTCTGCCCCTTCGACCAGATTCAGCATATTCACGCTGCCGCAGGTATCGTGCTGCACCCGGCCGGCCGAGCGATGGGTAAGGGTGACGATCGGCTCGAGCGCGTGCAGGCCGGTTTTTCGCACCGTCCGGTCGGCAGAGGCCTCCAGCGTTTCGGCCTGTCCGACCAGCTCGCGATGGACGAAATCGGTATCTCTCTCCCACCGGATCGCCTTCGCCCCGTGGGAGAGGTGAATCGGCCGCGGCCGCCCGTTCAGATCCAGCCGCGCCCAGTCCCACAGCTTGAAGGTGAAAATATAGGGAGTCGCGCTGATCTCCAGCACCATGCAGCCGGCGCCGGAGCAATGCACCGTCCCGGCCGGAATCAGAAAGTGGTCGTGCTTTTTTGCTGGAATCCGGTTGACATACCGGTCGGCGGGGAATTCCATCTCTCCCCGCTCGGCGCGGGCGAGATCGCGCAGCATCTCCGCCCGGTCGATCCCCTTTTTTAAGCCGAGAAAAACGCAAGGCTCGGCCTCCTCATCCACGTCCAGGAGGTAGTAGCTCTCATCCTGCGTATAATGCATGCCGAAATTCTGCTGGATATAGGTGGTCGGCGGGTGCACCTGCAGGGAGAGGTTCTGCCCGCCCATCGTGTCCAGCAAATCAAAGCGTATGGGAAACTCCGCCCCGTAGCGCCCGTATACCCGGTCGCCGAGCAGCTCGGTCGGCCGGTAAAAAACGAGGTTGATGGCCGGAACCTGTACCTGTCCCCGGCCGTAATCGAGCAGCAGACTGTTCTCCTCCGGCACGCCGTCAAAGCTCCAGGCGTAATTGGGCGCCGCGGGGTCGAGGTCGAAAACCTCCTGCATCCAGTGGCCGCCCCAAACGCCCGGGTCAAAGTAGGGAACCAGCCGGAACGGGCGGGAGGCCGCCGCCTCCAACCCGGCAAAAAGGGCGGAGGCCGTTACCAGCTTCGGACAGTCAGCCCGGTGGGTATCTAGGAAATATTCCGTATCCTGCCAGATATCCTGCTTATGCCGGTCGGCAAACCGCCACTCGATAAAATATCCCTGCTTGAATTTTTCGGTAGGACGGGCGGCGGCGTTGTCGCTGTTCCAGTTGGGGCTGCCGCCGCGATAGCGCAGCTGAATCTCCCACCGCGACAGGTCGGCATAAACCCGGATATCCCCCCTGCAAAGCAGGGAGGCGCCCACCCCGTACACCAGGATGACGCCGTCGGCCTCCGCAATTTTTTTACGCATGGCAGAAAGCCTGTCGGAATCGAAAAAACGGTCGATCGTCCAGGGACACATCACACCGAAAACCGGATCCCCGGTCAGAAAGTCTGCAATTTCCTCCGCATAGGCGGCCTTGGAAAGGGCGCAGTCGTCCGAGCAAAAGCAGGAGGCCGGCTCCAGCGCGGAAAATAGCTGCAAAACATCGGTATACCGGACGCCGGGATAGCAGTCAACCGTCAGAACGGTTCGTCCCCGGCCGGAGATCCGTTTTTGCAAAGCCGCGGCAATCTCCGCCTCCCCCACAAAGCAATCATCAGAAAATCCGGGCACCGGAATGGTCGGTGCAGGATCGTAGTTGTGATATTTTTTCGGTATTTTCATGCCATGTCCTCCGGTAGGCTGTAAATTTGGTACCATTGATGACGGGAGCGCACCAGCCATCAATGGTAGTATTGTAGCATATGTATTTACAAATTTCAATCCAAAAAGCGGTTTTTATCAAATAAATTCCAAATATTTCGCAGCGTTCCCCGGATTTATCAGGACAATTTTGAGCTTTTTAAGATATGTATTTACATTTATACAAGGCTACGCTACAATACGCCCATCCTGCGGTCGTACCATCGGTGGACAAGGAAAGGCACGCGGAAAATACTGTTCATATTTCCAAGTGCCTTGACACAGTATGGACACATTTCTGCCCGGCAAAACCCTGTATTCCCTTGTCAACCGATGGTAATGAAAACATATACGAACAAAAAAGGAAGGAATGCATAGCATATGAATCAGAGTAAATATTCTATCGGTCTTTGGCATGGTTTACGCAATCTTCTCTGCTGCGCTTTGTGCACCGGGCTGCTTCTCGGCTTTCTTGCGCCGGTTTCGGTTCGCGCTGGGGAGGCGGCCAATCTGCTTACTGCGGTCGACGCCATCGCCGGAAGTCAGTACAGCGATCAGCGCACCACCCTGATTATTGACGGCAGCGGCCTCTCGGGAGAGGAGACGACCGCTCTGCACGACGCCAATTTCAACGCCTTTACCATGTGGCACACCGACGCCAATCCGGGGGAGAACGCCTGGGTATAGATGGATTTCGGCGCGGACTTTGCATTGGATGAGCTGTGGGTTTGGAATATGAATCAGGCGGGCAATACGGCCAGAGGCCTGAAAAACATCAAGATTGAGTACACAGCCGACGGAATCGTCTGGAACACCCTTCGGCCGGAGGAGGGCGTCGCTTTCTCCGACAGCCCGGAGGGGTATCCCTTCCAGCTGGCGCAGGCCAGCGGGGAGGACGGCCTGGCGGCGACCAACCTGAACGACGGCATCAGCACGCCCATCCGTTTCGGCGGCGCCATGGCGCGCTATGTAAAAATCTCCGCCCACCCGGAGGCCGGCATCGGCTCCTGGGGCGACATCTACTTCGGACTCAGCGAGGTGCGGTTTACGGTTCAGAAAGGCGGCGAAGCCATTGATCAGGAGGCGATCGACAATGTGATCTCCCTGATTGACGAGATCGGCG
>OLXV01000927.1_pt1 | contig 15224 bp, 9 predicted proteins | sample 1673481 | NCBI WGS metagenome assembly OLXV01 (sample SAMEA103958113, study PRJEB25191) | human gut metagenome
GCAGGTGGAAACTTCAACTTTGTGAACATTCCTTACAAAGCGAGGGTTGTCCAAGTGCGGCAGATCGGCCCGAAAGAGGAGCGCCGCGTACTTTGGTACGCAAGCGACGAATGAGCGCCGAGGTGCCGTGCTTGGGCAAGCCGCAGCCTAGAACTGATTCAAAAAGCGCATATCGCCCGTCATGAGCGTTCTGAGGTCGGGCAGGTCGTAGCGCAGGGCCGCGACGCGCTCGGCGCCAATACCAAAGGCAAAGCCGGTGTACTTCTCGGGGTCGATGCCGCAGTTGATCAGGACGTTGGGGTCGACCATGCCGCAGCCCAGGATCTCGATCCAACCGCTGTGCTTGCAGAAGTTGCAGCCCTTGCCGCCGCACACGTGGCAGCTCACGTCCACCTCGCAGCTAGGCTCGGTGAAGGGGAAGAAGTGCGGGCGGTAACGCGTCTTGCGATCCTCGCCAAACATGCACTTAACAAAGTAGTCGAGCGTGCCCTTGAGGTCGCCAAAGGTGATGCCCTCGTCAACGACCAGGCCCTCGATCTGATTGAACTGCGGCAGGTGGCAGGCGTCGGCCGTGTCGGGACGATAGACGGTGCCCGGGCAGATCATGTAGATGGGCGGCTTCTGCGACTCCATAGTGTGGATCTGCACGCCCGAAGTCTGGGTGCGCAGCAGCACGTCGGACTCGCCGTGGGCGTGAGCCTCGGGGTGCGCGACGCTGCCGGGGTTGTTGTCGACCACGTAGAAGGTATCGCGGGCCGAGCGGCTCGGGTGATCCATGGGGGCGTTGAGCGCGGTGAAGTTGTAGTAGGAGGTGTCGACCATGGGGCCGGACTCGACGGTGTAGCCGATGCCGCAGAAGATGTCCTCGGCCTCCTCGATAATCTGCTTGATCAGGTGCTGGTGGCCGATCTGCGGACGGATGCCCGGCAGCGTGATGTCGACGGCCTCGTGCTCGAGTGCGTGCTTGAGGGCGGCGGCCTTCATCTCGGTGGTGCGCTCGTCGAGCATTCCCTCGATCAGCTGGCGCATCTCGTTGGCGCGCTTGCCCATAACGGGGCGATCCTCGGGGGCGAGCTTGCCCATCATACGCATCAGGCCGGTGATGCGGCCCTTGCGGCCGAGCAGCTCAACGCGCGCAGCCTCGAGCTTGGCTGCGTCGTCGGCGCCTGCGACGAGCTCCTTGGCCTCTTCCTCGAGTTTGACCAGATCATCAATCAGACTCATGTCTTCCCTTTCGTCTCTCGCGCTCTCCGTTTGCCGAGGCGGCTGCCGCCGTCTGGCGTTGTGAAAACGCGGCCCGGTTCGGTAATAAAAAAACCGTCCTCGGGCATGTGCATTGCCCAAGGACGGTTGAATTCCGCGGTACCACCTTGTTTGACCCGGCGGATGTCTGGCCCGCCGTGCCCACTCTTTGCCCCTTGTCGCGAGGCTCACGGCTTCCCTACTGGGGACATCGCCGCCGCTGGCCGCGTGCCCGTTGAGGTCGCTGCTCGGGAGTGAACGTTTGGCCCTTGCCACCGCAGGAAGGCTTGCAGCCTATGACCTTCCCTCTCTTGCCGGCGACGCGGCGGGCAAAACCCTCTCCGTCAACGCATTGGGTTATAGGATACCACATTGCGTGCGCGTATCGCCGCGTTCCGTTTTGTTCGCGCTGGGTACAAGGCAGGTAGCTGTGCAAACTGGCTGCGCGCCCATCCGTGGCGCTCGGCCTGCGAGATCAAGGATATGGTATGGGAAAGAAACTCGATAAGAAGGCCAAGGCTGCCGGCGGCAAGGCACCCAAGGGCATGAAGGTCGATAAGGCTGTTAAGAAGTTCCGCAAGCTCGAGAGCAAGCTGTGGACCCGCGAGTACCTGCTCAAGATTGCCGAGTTTGACGGCGCGACCATTGCCCCCGCCAACGGCGCCGCAGCGCGCGCCGACGCCATGGGCACCCTTGCCGGCGAGCACCACAAGCTGCTGACCAGCAAAAAGTCTGTCGAGCTGGTGCGCTCGCTGGCACGCGAGACGGTCGCCGGCGGCACGATCGACGACCCGCAGCTGCTCGACGAGATTCGCGTGCTCGGCCGCGACCAGCGCGAGGCGAGCGCCATTCCCACCGAGGAGGCCGAGGCCTGGACCAGGCTCACCTGCGAGGCCGACGCCGTGTGGCACAAGGCCAAGACGGCAAACGACTGGGCAAGCTTTGAGCCCTATGTGGATAGAATCGTCGCCCAACTTAAGCATCAGGCCGAGCTCATGGACCCCAAGCGCGACCCGTACGATGTCTGGCTCGACCAGTACGAGCGCGGCCTTTCCACCGAGAGCTTCGACGCGTTTTGCGACGAGGTCAAGGCCACGGTCGTGCCGCTCGTGCACGCTATCGGCGAGCGCGGCCAGCAGCCCGCTGCCGACTTTTTGCATGCCCGCGTGCCCGAGGCCGCCCAGCGCGCCATGAGCTTCGACCTTATGAAACTCGTCGGCCTGGACTTGGACGACACCACGCTCGCCTTTACCGAGCATCCGTTTAGCGAGGGCTTCTCGGTGGGCGACGCGCGCATCGCAACGCACATCTACGAGGACGACTGCATCTCCAACGTCTACAGCATCATCCACGAGGCGGGACACGCCATGTACGAGCTGGGCGTCAATCCCGCCTATGCGCGCACGTGCCTGGAGGGCGGCACTTCCATGGGCATCCACGAGAGCCAGAGTCGCTTCTTTGAGAACACTGTGGGCCGCAGCCGCGCCTTTATGGGACCGCTGCTGCAGGTACTGCGCCGTCACGCGCCCGAGGTCTACGGCGACGTGGACGAGGACACGCTCTACCGCGCCGTGAACATCGCGCAGCCGTCGCTGATCCGCACCGAAGCCGACGAGCTCACCTACCCGCTGCATATTATGGTGCGCTACCAGATTGAGCGTATGCTGTTTGCCGGCGAGGCTGCGGCCAAGGACATCCCCGCGCTTTGGAACCGCTTTATGGACGAGTACCTGGGCATTCCCGTTCCCGACGACACGCACGGCTGCCTGCAGGATACGCATTGGAGCGGCGGTTCGTTTGGCTACTTCCCCACGTATGCGCTGGGTAGCGCCTACGATGCCATGTTTGTGCCGGCCATGTGCCGCGACGGCATCGACCTCAACGGTGCCTGTGCAAGCGGCGACCTGGCACCCGTCCGCGCCTGGCTGGGCGAGCACATTTGGCAGTGGGGCCGCGCCAAGGACGCGCCGGAGCTCATCGAGGGCGCATGCGGCATGGCGTTCGACGCCCGCTACTACTGCAGCTACCTGCAGGACAAGTTCATCACGCTCTACGAGCTGTAAAGCTTAAGCAACACACCAACACGAAGGGGGCGCCGCAGGATCTATCCGCGGCGCCCCTTTTCCACCTAGTCGTTTAAGAACGTCCCCGATGGCTACCTTACAGAGCTTCCAAAGCACTTGCGATGCGCTTCATGGCTGCGTCGGCAGCTGCCTGGTCGGGGGCTTCGGCCAGCACGCGAATCACCGACTCGGTTCCGCTCTTGCGGACGAGCACGCGGCCCTCGCCTGCCAGCGCAGCCTCGGCCTCGGCGATGGCGTTCTGCACGCCCATGTTCTCGAGCGCGGCGTCCTTGTCCGCCACGCGCACGGCCACCTGCGCCTGCGGTAGCAGCTTGCACGGAGCCGTGAGCTGCGAGAGCGTCTCGCGCTCGGCGCGGATCACTTCCATCACGCGCAGCGAGGTCATAATGCCGTCGCCCGTGCGCTCGATATCGCCAAAGATCGTATGGCCCGTCTGCTCGCCGCCCAGGCTGTAACCGCCCTCGCGCATCTTGGCATACACGTGGCGGTCGCCCACACCGCTGGTCACGGCACTTGGGCCGGCAAGCTCCAACGACTTGATCAGGCCAAAGTTGCTGGCAATCGTCGGAACCACGGTACCGCCCGAAAGGCGACCGTGCTTGTTCAGGTACACGCCGCACACGTACAGGATCTGGTCGCCATCGACCACGCGGCCGCGCTCGTCCACGGCCAGGCAGCGGTCGGCATCGCCGTCATAGGCAAAGCCCACGTCCAAGCCCTGCTCCACCACGTGGCGCTGCAGACGCTCCATATGCGTGGAGCCGCAGTCGACGTTGATGTTAAAACCATCAGGCGCGGCATTGATCACGCGCACGTCGGCGCCCAGCGCGTCGAACACCGGCTTGGCCACCGAGGACGCCGAGCCGTTGGCGCAGTCGATGCCGATCTTGACGCCCTGCAGCGAAAAGTTCGCGCTGGCGATGAGCGAGGCAATGTAGCGGTTGCGGCCCTGCATGTAGTCCACCGTGGCGCCGATGTGGTTGCCCGTGGCCAGCGGCACCTCGCTCTTGCCATCGACGTAGTCCTCGATGAGCTCCAGTACGTCCTCGTCCATCTTAAAACCGTCGCTATTGACGAGCTTAATGCCGTTATCGCAAAACGGGTTGTGGCTCGCGCTGATCATGATGCCGCAATCGAAGCAGCCTTCCACGGTCTGATGCGCTACACCCGGTGTGGGGATCACGTGCAGCATATAGGCGTCCGCACCGCTCGCGACCAGGCCACTCACCAGCGCCGCCTCGAACATATAACTCGAGCGACGCGTGTCCTTACCCACGATGACGCGCGCCTTGCGCTCGCGGTTGGCGCCGTAATACCAGCCCACAAAACGGCCAATCTTATAAGCGTGCTCTACCGTCAGCCCAACGTTAGCCTCACCGCGAAAGCCGTCGGTGCCAAAGTACTTCATGCGCTCTCCTTACAAAATAGGGGCGAACAGATTGCCTGTCCGCCCCAAAATGGTACTCGATTATCTGCGCTACCAGAAAAACCCTACGCCGACGCGCTGTCGCGAGCCGCCTGGCATGTAGGAGTCTGACGCAGCGTAAGCGGCTTGTCCCCCGCCTCGGCTGACGTGGTCAGCGTATATGTGATCGTCGTCGTCTCGCCAGCATGCAGGTCAACGGTGCCCGAATAGAAGGGGATTCCATGCCACGTAGCGGCGCCAAGACCAAACTGGGTGCCCTCGACGGTCAGGTCAGTAATGTTGCCGCCCGTCGGGGCAAACAACGAGACATTCAGACGTTCGTCGTCGCGCGCGGCATCAGGCGCGCTCGCCGCGACGTAGTCGGGCAGCTTGCCGGCCTCCTCCTGCGTCATGATGTTCGTCAGGGTAACGGTGATGCGATACGAGCATGTGCCGTCACCGTTCTTGATGCCCTGGCCAATCTGCGTATCGGCATTCAGGTACCAGTCGAGCTTGGAGAAGCTCAGGTTGTTAAAGTAGACACCAGCAACGGGATCTTCACTCGGGTCATCCGGATCGGGCAGCGAGGCGTCGATGTTCATCTCCTTGATAGCGTTCTGCTCGTCATCGTTTTTCATCCACGCAATCAGACGGCCCTCTTCGGCACCGCGCTCAACGGCGCTGACAAGCTTCGTAACATCGACATCGCCGATACCGCCAAGGATCTTGTCGAAGGCGGCGCTGGCAACAGCCGCAAAGATACCGTCCGATTCCTCGACCGGATAGTTCCAGTACACATCGTGCATGAGGACCTTTGCGGCGTTGGTACCGTCGACAACCGTTCCGTCGGGCAGCGACACGTTGCCGACCAAGCCCAGCAGATACTGCAGGAACACCGGGTCGATACCCACGACGCCGTCAACGTCCTGGCCATATTGAGATTTCCACAGGGCTGCGACACGCTGCGAGTTGCGGGGCCAATCAGGCGAATAGGTATTGCCCGAGTTGTACAGGTTACTGTGATTGCCGAACAGCGCCTCATCCTCTTCGTCGACGCTCTCGACTGCCTCATCCTCGCTGAGTCCAATGCGGGGAACAAACTCGCCAATCGACATCTGGCCGTCGGTGACCGAAATCAGGCCCTGCGAACCGCCAAAGCCGCCGCAGGCACGAATCTCGACGTTGTTCATGGCGTACACAAGGTAGTTGCGCGTCTGGCCGTTGGCGCCGAGCATCTGCGGAAGGACGGGGGCGACCTTCTCCGCCGCGTCAACCGCGCCGTTGAGGGTGGCAAAGCCGTCCTTGGCCTTATCGACCAGCTCGGTCACCTGGGAAATATGAGTATCGCCAATGCCCTGGATCTTCTCGTTGGCGCTCTTGAACACCTTCGAGCTGCTGGAAAGCGAATCGGCGACCGCCTGCAGCGCGGACACGTTAATCATGCCGTCCTGGAACAGCTTGCCGGGCGTGGCCTGCGAAAGGTTATCGGCCATGGGAACCAGCGCATTGCTCGAGACATCGGACAGGACGTCGATCATGGTGCGGGCCGCATTGATGTCGCTGCCATACACCGGGATAAACGAAGCCGCCGTCCACAGCGGGCTCGAGGTCTCCGCCTTCATGCTGTCGCAGAGCTCATCGATCTTCTTCGCGTCGTCAGGCAGCGTCGAAAAATCGCCCGACGTGACCTTGTCCTTAAGGCCACCGACAATCTCGACGGCCTCCTTCGCTTCACTCTTTACGGTCTTTGCCGAGTTAAGCAGCATAAAGCCGCTTGCGCCAAGCGCAACGAGAAGCACCGCGACTACAGCGGCAATAATGGCGCCGGTGTGACGCTTTTTGCGTTCGCCCTTGCGATGGCGATGACGGACCAGACCGTCAGAGGTCGAACTCGACGAAGCGTCGCTACCGTAGTTCAAGCCAAAATCGTAATAATCTTCCTTGGAACCCGAGCCCGCAAACTCGGCACCGCTATCATCCAGGCGGGCGAACGTGCCAGTCTCGGAGGCACCGGTGTAAATCGTGCCAAGGTTACCCGTAAGCCCCGCGCCACCGGCAGAGGGAGTATTGTTGGCGGCCTTGCCGGCATTAACGTTGCCGGCGGCATTTGCGGCGTTGGCAGCACCTGCGTTGTTCGCAGGTACCGAAGGAGCCCCGCTCGGCTGCGACGCGGAGGTTGCACCGCCCGCAAAGACATTCCCTCTTGCACGGCCGGTCTTTTTCGCCTTTTGAGACTGCTCGTACAGAGCGGTAAACATCGCCGTCTCGCCCGGGGACACGCGCTTACTGGAACCGCCCTGTCCAGCGCCGCCCGGCGTGCCGGCCTTACCAGCCCCGTTCGGACGCGGCGGAACTGCAGGACGGCCGTTATCGCTGCCCTTAAAGTGATTACCAGCCATAAAGAAATCCTCGCAATTGAGTCGCAATGAAAAAATCCATAACGTTACTAGTTTATGGCATTTTGAGCATCGACAGCTAAACTCCAGACACGGACGTCAATTGGCGAAAATGCGGCACAACACCTTTTCTGTCTTGGCGGCGGCGCCAGCTACACCGTGAGGAACATCATCACGATGATCATGGCAAAGCCGATAAGGTCGGTCGGCAAAAACACCGTGCCCAGCATAACGGCGCTGGTGATGGTCGCCGAAACCGGCTCCACAGTTCCGATGAGGCTCGCACGCACCGAGCCGATGTCCTTAACGCCCTGCATATAGAGCATGTAAGCAAAAAACGAGCCGATAACCACGAATACCGCGAGCGCCTCGACGCCGGCAGCGTCGAGTGCCGGCATATGCGCCCAAGGCTGCACGAAGACGCACGAGACCACGCCCGCCGTGAGCATTGCCGAGCCCGTGACGATGGGGCTGCCGTATTCGGGCAGGATCTTGGCGGGAATCACCGCCATACACGTGGCGCTGACCGCACACATAAGGCCTGCGACCAGGCCAAGCGGCGATATGCTCAGACTGGTAGGGTCGCCGCCGGTAGCGATTAAAAAGGTGCCGCCCAGGGCCAACCCAATGCCAACGGCCTCACGCACGCGAGGCATGCGATGGTCGATCACGCAGGTGTAGCCCATAATGATGACCAGTTGCAGGCATTGGAGCACCGTCGCGGTTCCGGCATTGGTCAGGCGCACGGCCGAAAGATAACAAAACTGGTTGAACAGCAGACCAAAGGCGGTAAAGAGCAGCAGCTGCTTGCGATCGGCGGGTGTGGTCCAGAGCTTAATCAGGCGCTCGCGGTCGCGCGTAACAACCACGGCCATAAAGAGTAGACCGGCGAGAATCTGACGCACGCTCATAAGCCACAAGGTGTCGACGTGGTAGGTATCGAACAGAAAGCTCGCGCTGGTGCCCGAGAAGCCCCAAAACGAACCGCCCACCAGCGTAGCCAAGACGCCCGTGATCATCTTGCGCGTCGAAGCGCTGTTCAGGCGCTCGCGCCAAGCGCGGCGGGTGCTACGGCTGAGCTCATCGGTGCCCTCGGGCACATCAATGTTCGATATATCGGTCATCGGCACCGAAGCCCCTGCGCCTTCGACCTGCTCGACACGCTCTTTGCTCATTCCATTCCCTCGAAGCAGCCTGGAAACAATTCGGCTTACCTTACCACGGCGAAGGCACCAGCTGGAGGCTTGTCCGCTTATCGGTAGGACAATTCCGCAGACGTCTTTCCATAGCTCGATACCGCAATGGCCTTGCATTATGCGACAGTCAAATCGCGGCAGCAGGCTCTTTTGAAATGGATATGACAAAGCCCCCGAATTCCACAATGTAAGCGATTTTTAAAAATGTTCTTGCCACCGAGTTCAGGCTCCGTTATATTATCCCTTGCGCGCTTGCGCACCCTTGATCGGGCGTTTAGCTCAGGGGGAGAGCGCTTCCCTGACACGGAAGAGGTCAGAAGTTCAAATCTTCTAACGCCCACCAAATGTTCGCAGCTCAGAGGCTATGTCCTCTGGGCTGTTTTGTTTTTTGTCGCTAAATCCGCTGGCAGTTCCAACCGTCATCGCAACGTAACAACAATTCACCTGACGAATGGCAGCCAAATATATTCAATACCCCAACATCAACAATAGCCAGGCACAAAACTGCGCCGCAAGCTGCTCCAACCGCCCAACTGGTCAAAAGCCGACCATCTACTTGCCAATTTATCTAACGGCGTAACCAAGCAGTCCGCGCCGCAACTTCTCAACAAAACGCCGCGATGTCTGCGCCCTGCGGTATCCTTGAGCCACTCGCACCTGCAGCACCAAGGAGCCGCCATGCGCACCGAGCTCGATGTCCCCTTTTCGCACAAAGAAGAAGCCAAAGCGCTGGGCGCCAAATGGGACCGGACCAAGAAGATCTGGTATGTACCCAGCGGCGTCAACCCCGAGCCCTTTGCCGAGTGGCTGCCCGGTGTTGACCGATCCGACCCCTCAGCGCCGTATATATATCTAGTACTGGGCAAGCGCGAGTGCTGGAAGTGTCACAAAGAGACCTCGGTCGCGGCCTTCGGCATTCCCTATCGAACCGATAACGACGAGAGCATCGCCATCGCGCACGCGCCCAACGAAGCCGGGCACATTGCCATCGACACGGCCAACGCCAACGCACTCGCCATCGTGCCCGCTCTTGGCTGCGTGCCGGGCGAGATCCGCGACTACCTTCATAAGCGCTGCGGCTACAAGCCCGTAGGCGCGCGAGCCTCCAAAGCCCCGTCGCTCGGCAACACGTGCACCATTTGCGACGCGCTGCAAGGCAGCCGCTATCTGTTCGAGGAGCCCTCGTCCCCGTTTGCCCTCACTGCCATCAACAAGCTGCCGGCACTGGAGTTTGTACGCGTCGAAGTTGCCGGCGTCTTTGGCGTCCCGGCCACGCGCACCGACTTTGACCAGGCGCTCTTTACCTGGGCACGCGACCATCACGCCAAGTTCCACAAGCAGCTCGGTGAGGGGGTTTATTTATAGAGATGACATCGAGGCATTGAGGAGCAGGAGCTCGATCGTTAAACAATCCCAAAACGCTACAGCCCCAGAATGTGCTCCAGATAGCCCTTGTTGAACCAGAACGATTGCTTCGTCATCCAGCGCCCGTCGGGCAGTTCGCAAGCGTCACCGGCGTGCCCCATCGCATTGGCGAAGCCATGGTCGAAGTGTACGGCCTCTAAGGCAAGCAATCCGGAGCCGGCAGTTCACGCTGTCGACTCCGTTTTTTCCATCCCACTCCCCTGTATACTGATGTAGCACGTGTTTCATCCGGGCTTGTTGGGCCGGATTGTTCATGGGAGGGTCTTATGGCTGCTTCGAATCCGCCTAAGGGGAGCGTTTCTTCTTCGTCCATCAAGCCGGTTACGCGCAAGGCCGTGCGTTGCCAGCGCGAGGTCGCCTGGCTTGTCACACAGGCGGCGGGCAAACTCGTGGCGAACACGGAAGACGTCAATGCGCCCACACCGAGCTTTGTGCTGGCAGCGGCGCTGGATCGAGTACGCCAGCTGGAACTCGCCGCACAAGAAGACGGCGGCCATCTTGGCTACCAAGACGCTATGGCGCCCGACCTGTTGACCTTTTGTCGCATGACCAAGTTGCCCGCCGCACCCAATGCGCTTTCGGACGCAGGCTACATGTTTACGCTTTCGGGCGCGGACCTTATCCGCGATATCTACGCATACTGCAGCGAGCTCGCCGAGCGCCACGTCTTTGGCACGGCTGAAGTCAAACCGGGAAATGTCATCAAGCTGGTTCTCAGGCTGTTCCTGATGGACGGGTTCGGGGCCATGCCGGCGTAAGCCGAGTCTTTAGCATCACCGTCGACTGGGCAACAACCGCTTTACCTTAGTGGGCGCCAATCGAGGGTCGATTATTGGGTCGCCTCGTCCACTAACGCATTTATTCCACGCGCTCTGACAGTCGATATTTGCGGTTGCGGCTTGTCGACGGCGCCGTGGGCTCAAGCTCGCCTTGAGCAATGAGCGCGTTGACGCGCGACCTAACCTGGGAAATTGTAAGCCCCGTGCGTTTTGCCAGCTCACGCGTCCCCAGCTCGCCGTAGTGTTTGAGTGCCGTCACAATTAAGCCTCCGCCATGATCGACCGGCTCGATCTTTGAACGGTAAAGTACGACCTTGAACCGATCGAACCCCGGGCAGAACAGGGGCTCGGCCAGACCATGCGCGCGCATGGCATCGATCATCATCGGGATGCCCGAGCCATTGCCCTCAGCCGGCGAACCTGCGCCATCCGGAAGCGGGACAATCGACATGAGTTTCACGAGCGTCGCGTTACGGCATCGGGAGCTGCCGTCAAACAAGTTCCCTCGAGTCTTTCCCCCGTAAAGGCCGCCAGGATTCGTCACCTCGACACGATCGTCAAAGACGTCGACGGCGATCGATTGCCCACAGAACCGATCCCCGTATTCCCTGTGGATAACCGCGTTGGCGACTGCCTCGCGCAGGACCTCCTCGGGGATCTCCAGCGAGTCGATACGCGAGACGCCTTGAACGGTCGAGGTGCGACGCAGGTTTTTGGCGACAGCCGCGACAGCATCCGAAATCATCTCGCCCAAGGTGCCCTCGCAGACTGTGCGGTCCATAAACCTTAGCGGTCCCGCAGCGCCCTTTTGAGTTCCCGCATGGACAGCTACATCAATGAAGAGCTTGGGATAGAACTGCTGAGGGTAAACGCCCGCGGCAAGGAGGCCGGCCTTGGTAACATTGCCCTGGAAGTCGAGGAAATTCAGACGCTCCATCTTTGTCTTCTTGTCCGCCGCACCGCGCATCGCTCGAGGCGTCAACGAATAGGCACGCTCTATCGTGCGGTCGACCAGCGACTCGTCGAGATCGCCCACACTCGTGCCGGGCACCGCATCGCGATCGCTAGGACTCGTCCGTTCATATGACGACAGTGCCAAAACCTCGGTCGACGAAAGCGGGACATCTTTGTCATCGATGCGTTTGTAGCTGCCACCTTGAGCGCCCCGCTCCATGACATAGCAAGGCTTGCTCGACGGGTCAAGCTCCTCAATCGCGATGACTAGAACCACGGTGCCCTGGAGCTCCACGCGCTCAATGGTGTATTTGGGCGGATTGGCCAGCTTTCCGCGACCGCCAGCATCGCCCATGCCCGCCACGAATTGGTTGAGCACTTTCTCGGTCTCAAAGTTTGCAACTGGGACAAAACCCGCGCGCTCGCTCACTCCGAGTACGATGATGCCGCCGGCGGTGTTTGCGAAAGCGCTGACCGTTTCCCATACGTCGCGGGAAAGCGTCGTGGCGCTCTCCTTGACCTCAACGTTAAGATCGTCCGAGCCCATGCGCCTTAAAGACTCGAGCAGACCGGTCAGTTCGTTTTCGTTCATCTGCACGTCCTTTCGCTCGGTTCTGCGAAGAATGCCGCGAATAGATTTCCTTCGTCTCTCAGTTATCTCTCGTAATTATCTCTCATCTTTCTGTTATCTCTCGTATTAGAGACGAATGAGATATGAGAGATGTGCGGGCGGCGGATGAGCGTGGATTTTGGACGGTCGGGAAATGAGGGTGGATATTTGGACGGTTTTTGGGCGTTTTGAGGCTGATTCCGTCCGAAAATCCACACTCATTTGGCGGGCGTCCGAATTTCCACGCTCGTGTGTCCGAAAATCCACGCTCATCCGGCAGATTGGTCGAGGGCCCCATATGGGTATACTCTCGAGGATTCGACTCGATTCGCCCCCGCTGGGGCGTCAAAGGAGACTGCATATGCCCACCACCTCAACCGACCCGCGCGCCGCTGCCGCCGCGCTGCTAGTGCCCGGCACTACCTGCCACGGCTTTGCCGTCGAGCGCTGCGAGACCGTGCCCGAGCTCGACTCGGACGCCTATGTGCTGCGCCACACCGCCTCGGGCGCTCGCCTGCTGTACCTGGCATGCGATGACGAGAACAAGGCCTTTGCCATTGGCTTTAAGACGCCGCCGGCCGATTCCACCGGCGTGTTCCATATTCTTGAGCACTCGGTTCTGTGCGGATCGGCCAAGTTCCCTGTCAAGGAGCCGTTCGTCGATCTGATCAAGAGCTCCATGCAGACGTTCCTCAACGCCATGACCTACCCCGACAAGACCATCTACCCCGTTGCCACCACCAACGAGCAGGATCTGTACAACCTGATGGACGTGTACCTGGACGCGGTGTTCAACCCGGCCATCTATACCAAGCCCACCATTTTTGAACAGGAGGGCTGGCACTACGAACTGGACCTGCCGGAGAGCGCCGAGGGCGAGGGCGACGACAGCTCCGCGAGCCCGCGCAAGGGCACGCTGCGCTATAACGGCGTGGTGTTCAACGAGATGAAGGGCGCGCTGTCCGACCCCATGAGCGTGCTGGACGACGCCGTCAACGCCGCGCTCTATCCCGACACCGCCTATGCGCACGAAAGCGGCGGCGACCCGCGCGCGATTCCCGCGCTCACCTACGAGCAGTTCCTGGATACGCACGCGCGCCACTACAATCCTTCCAACTCCTACATCACGCTCTACGGTGACCTGGACGTGAACCGCGCCCTGGCCTTTTTGGACGAGCGTTATCTGTCGCAGTCGAGTGCCGCGAGCCGCCGCATGGACGCCGCCGTTACCGCCGGCGAGGACCCGTCCGCGCTGGCGCCCAATCCGCTGGACGTGCAGGCGCCTGTAACCTGCGAGTATAAGCGCGTCGAGATGACCACCACGCCCGAGAACGCCCTGGTAGGCTTGGGTCTTGTGCTGGGCAGCGCGCTCGATCGCAAGCGCACGATCGCGGCGGATATCCTGTTCGAGGCGCTGCTGGGCTCCAACGAAGCACCGGTTAAGAAGGCCATTCTGGCCGCCGGCCCGGGCGGCAACGTGGTGAGCTACACCGCGGCCGAGAGCCTGCAGCCCTACGAGCTCATCATGCTGCAAAACGCGCAGCCCGGCGTGGCGCGCGAGCTGCGTCGCATGTTCCAGAACGCCTGCCGCGACCTGTGCGAGCACGGCGTTCCGCGCGAGCGCCTGGAAGCCATCATCAGCAGCAACGAATACGATCTGCGCCAGCGCGACTACGGCATCGCCGACGGCGTGGCCATTGCGTGCGACGCGCTGAGCACCTGGCTCTACGATGACGACGCTGCGACGCTGGCGCTCAAGTACGGCCCGGTGTACGAGGAGCTGCGTGGCGAGCTGGACGGCAGCTATTTTGAGAACCTGCTGCGCGAGCTGGTGCTGGAGAACGACCACATGGCGCTTGTCGAGCTGGTGCCGGTGGACGCCGCCGAGGGTTCGGAGGGCGCCGAAGCTGCCGAGCTGGCAGCCAAGCGTGACGCCATGACCGATGCCGAGCTGGCCGACGTGGTCGAGCGCACGGCTGCGCTGCGTGCCGCGCAGGAGGCCGAGGACACACCCGAGGCCAAGGCCACGCTGCCGCGCCTGCGCGTGTCCGACATTGGCGAGGCGCGCCCCGAGCCGCCGCTGGTCGTGGACACGACCGCGCCCATCCCCTGCCTGCGCCATGGCATCCCCACCAACCGTTTGGCCTACGCCATGCAGTATTTCGACCTGAGCTGCGTCGCGTTTGAGGACCTGCCCTATGTGACGCTGCTCTGCCGTCTGCTCAAGCAGCTGCCCACGCGTGAGCATTCGGCCGAGGAGCTCGACAACCTACTCGCCGGCAAGCTGGGCTTTTTGAGCTTTACGACCGAGGTCATGACCCAGCCCGACGTGGACGGCGTGCACCCCTACCTGCTGGTGAGCGCCGGCGCCCTGTCCGAGAAGATCGATGCGCTGGCAAGCCTGCCGCGCGAGGTGTGGTCGAGCACGCTGCTGGCGGATGCCGACGCCGACCGCGTGCGCGATGTGCTCACGCAGATTCGCATTGGGCTTGAGCAGGGCTTTATCAACAACGGCCACTCGGCGGCGCTCGGTCGCGCGATGAGCTACAGCTCGCCTTCGGCCGTGGTGCGCGAGCAGCTTTCGGGCGTGGACTTCTATCTGTTCCTGCGCGATCTGCTCGAGCACTTTGACGAGCGCCTGGACGGCCTGCGTGCCAAGCTTGCCGAGCTGGCGGAGCGCATCTTTGTGGCCGATGGCTGCATGGCGAGCTTTACCGGCAGCGACGAGGACTTTGACGCGTACTGGGCCGCCGCGGGTGACCTGGGGTTGGGCGCGGGCGACGGCACCAATGCCGGCCGCGACGCGCTCGTGGTGCCGACGCCGTGCGACCGCCACGAGGCCTTTGTCATCCCCAGCGATATCTGCTTTGCGGCAAGCGCGTGCGATCCGCGTCGCTTGGGCATCGACGTGACGGGCGCCTGGGCGGTTGCCGCCAACGCGCTTTCCTACGACTACCTGTGGAACGAGATCCGCGTGAAGGGCGGGGCGTACGGCTGCGGATTCCGCGCGGCAGGTGAGCGTCAGGCGGCGTTCTACACCTACCGCGACCCGGCAATCGACCCCTCGATTGAGCGCGTGGCGCGCGCGGGCGAATGGCTCGGCAGCTTTGAGCCCGACGAGGCCGCCTTTGAG
>OLXV01000933.1_pt1 | contig 15169 bp, 14 predicted proteins | sample 1673481 | NCBI WGS metagenome assembly OLXV01 (sample SAMEA103958113, study PRJEB25191) | human gut metagenome
AACCAAAACCTCCTGTGTTTTTGTTTTATGTTTTCATTATACCCGCCCCGTCAGGGTTTACAATAAACAGAAAAAGCCCCGTGATAAAACTCTTATCACGGGGACAGAAGGTGTAAAAATTTTTATCAAATCCATCGAAATGATAAAATCAGAGTTTGAAGCGTGAAAGGACCACGGACATAGAGCCTTTGATCAATTTGGCAAGCCGCTCCACAATCAGCTGCGGATCCTCATGCATATCGTCCTTGATCCAGTCGAGCATCAGCCCGATGAATACATAGGAATAAACCTGCGCAATGAACTGCTTGTCCTCATCTCTGACCGTGATGCCGTCCGACTCCTCATCAATCACATCCAGAATCAACTGGTCCACCAGCGGCTGCAAATATTTTTCCACCTGCTCTCTGTGTACGCAGCGGTAGACGTTCAGGATAAACGGCCGGTTCTCCTGCACCGCCTCAAAAATCTGCAGCAGCCCCTGCTGCCAGGTCTCATAAGTCTTTTTCTCATCCAGCGCGCGCTTCGCATCCTCAAGGCAGGACCACTCCACCAGGTCGTAAATATCCTTAAAATGGTAATAGAAGGTCATGCGGTTGATTCCACAATCCTCCGCAATATCGGCCACCGTAATTTTGGTAAGCGGCTTTTTCAGCAGCAGATTTTTCAGCGACTGTTCCAAAGCGCGCTTGGTTATTTGAGACATGCTGCCCTTCCCCTTCCGATAAAAATTCTGCGAACAACTCGTATAATTGAATTATATCACATTCTCGGCGCTATGTAAAACAATTCTTGAAAGGCTGCGTGCCTCCCGCTGCCATTTTGGGAAAAGACGGGTCAATACAGCGCGCCCTACCGCCGTGTAAATTTGTGCAATTTGCAAAGGGGAAACCGCGCAAGAAAAGATTGACAAACCCGGCCGAAAAGCATACTATAGAATTAGCCGAAATATGGGGCAGTCGCGCCTTTCCACAGCGCCGCTTCAAACCGATTTTCGGCCTTTCCGCTCGGCTTTTTTTCGACGTTTTTCTGGAGAAAAGCGGGCAAAATATATTTTATGGAAAATGGCAGGTGAACAAAATGGACGCCAGCAGCAATGGCAGTACAAAGCCCGGGGGGCGAAGCGTAAAATCAGAAAATGAGCGCACGGACCCCCATTTATGCGGCGTCCGGTCGGTCGCCTGATTTTTCACTTCGCTCCTTGCGGCATGCAAGGAGGGATTTGTATTGGAAGAAAACAACACCACAATTCTTTTAAAAACCATCACCTCGCTGCTTGAGGGCAAAAAATACACCGCCCTGCGCGAGGTGCTTGCCACGATGAACCCGGCGGATATCGCCTCCCTTTTTGAGGAGCTGGATGAGGCCATGCTGCCTCTGATTTTCCGCCTGCTCCCGAAGGAGCTGGCCGCCGAAGCCTTTGTGGAAATGGACGCCGATCTGCAGGAATTGCTGATTCAGGGCTTTTCCGACAACGAGCTGAAAGAGGTGCTGGATGAGCTTTACCTCGACGACGCGGTCGATATTGTAGAGGAAATGCCGGCCAATGTGGTCAAGCGTATTTTGGCGAACACCCATCCGGACACCCGCAAAATGATCAACGAAATCTTAAAGTATCCGGAGGACAGCGCCGGTAGCATCATGACCATTGAGTATGTCAGCCTGCTGCCCGACATGACGGCGGAGGAGGCAATCCTCCGCATTCGCAGAACCGGCTTTGATAAGGAGACCATCTACACCTGTTACGTCATGGCCGACGACCGTGTGCTGGTCGGTATCGTCACGGTAAAGGATCTTCTTCTGGCCGACGACGACGCGATCATCGCCGACATTATGGACGCCAACCCCATCTTCGTCCACACCTGGGAGGATAAGGAGGACGTCGCCAACAAGCTGAGCAAATACGACTTCCTGGCCATGCCGGTGGTCGATGACGAGCAGCGGCTGGTCGGTATCGTCACGGTTGACGACGCCATCGACGTTCTGCAGGATGAGGCGACCGAGGATATCGAGAAGATGGCCGCTATCTCTCCGTCGAGCGACAAGCCGTATCTGAAAACCGGCGTGTTCGAGCTTTTCCGGGCGCGGATTCCCTGGCTTTTGTTCCTGATGATTTCGGCCACCTTTACCGGCACCATCCTGACGAAGTTCGAGGACTCCTTGGCCGTTGTACCCGCGCTGATCGCCTTTATCCCCATGCTGATGGACACCGGCGGCAACTCGGGCGGACAGGCATCGGTCACCATTATCCGCAGCCTTTCTCTGGGAGATGTGGAGTTCCGCGACATTTTCCGCGTCATCTGGAAGGAGATGCGGGTCGGCATTATTTGCGGCGTTACTCTGGCGGCGGCCAATTTTGTCAAGATTTTGCTGATCGACCGCGTAACCGTACCGATCGCGCTGGTTGTTTGTTTGACGCTGGTCGTGACCGTCTTTACCGCCAAGCTGATCGGCTGTACCCTTCCCCTGTTTGCCAAAAAGCTCGGCTTCGACCCCGCGGTTATGTCCAGCCCCTTTATCACCACGATTGTCGACGCGCTCTCCCTCCTTGTGTATCTGGAGATTGCGACGATCATCCTGGGACTTTGATAAAAAGGCTGAGGTATTCCGCCCGTCGGATCTTCGCTCTTTTCGGCAGGCATTTAAACAGCAATACAAAAAAAGGAATGCGACATCTCCCGGACCGATCGCATTCCTTTTTTATTTGCCCTGCTTTTACATAATCTCTATCCGTGCGGTATATCTTTTTTCGGAGGCAGCACCTTACTACAGATTTGAAAAAAGCAGGGCGGCCTCCCCCGCCTCCCTTTCCGCCGGCAAAGGGCGGACACGGCCGCGCTTTACCCCTGTGTCCAGACAAGTCTGCCTTTCCGGTTTCCCGGCTTCGTCCTACGCGCCGCACTCTACAGAAAAAAGCCCCGGAGAAAAATCTCCGGGGCTTTTTGAATACCTACTATGAAACCTTAGATCGCGCGGGTAACTTTACCCGAACGCAGGCAACGGGTGCAGGCGTTCACTCTGCAGGGCTTGCCATCAACCAGCGCCTTGACCCTCTTTACATTGGGCTTCCAGGTACGGTTGGAACGACGGTGCGAATGGGATACCTTGATACCGAATTTAACTTCTTTATTGCAGAAATCGCATTTTGCCATATGTCTGCACCTCCTTTGTCTAATCGCAAAGATTATATTATCACAGCTTGGTTTATTTTGCAAGTGTTTTTTTGAATTTATTTTTGACAAAAAGGCAAAGCGGCTTTTCGCCCTGCCGCAGCGGCAAAAAGCTCCGCCTTCCTGCTACTTTACTTAATCTCCGCTACAGTGACGCCGGCCTCCCCCTCGCCATAAACGCCGAGGCGGAAGGACTTGATATTCCGGTGGCGGCGGAGGTGCTCCTGCACGGCGGCGCGCAGAACGCCGGTGCCCTTGCCGTGAATGATGCGGATGGAGGGGATGCCCGCGACCACAGCGTGATCAATGTACCGATCCAGTTCGAGGATCGCCTCGTCCGCCGCCATGCCGCGCAGATCCACCTCACTCGGAGCAGTGCTCTCGGTGCGAGAGGGCGCGCCGGTAACCTTCCGGCCGCCGACTGTCACCCGGTTCTGGTTCTCCAGAAGGCGGAGGTTGTCAAACTTCACCCGGGATTTAAAAATTCCGGCCTGCACCTCGGCCATCTGCTTGTTTTCAAAAATCTTGAGGACGGTGCCCTCCTTATCAATGTCCACAATGCGGACGAGGTCGCCAGCCTTCAGCGGACGCGGCAGCCGATAAGGCAGGCTCTGCTTTTTCTCCACCGGGTCGGCGCCGCTCTCCAGCTTTCCGAGGCCGGATTTGGCCGCCGCGCGCGCACGCCGCGTAGCCTCCCCCTTGTCGGAAGCATTTCGCGCCTGCTTTCGCAGTGCTTCAAGCTCGTCCAGCAGCCGGTTGCTTTCGGCGCGGGTGGTATCGATAATCCGCTGCGCTTCGGCCTTGGCGCCTTCCAGCACACGGCTGCGTTCCCGGTTCAAATCCTCCAAAATTTTGCTGTTGCTGCGCCGCGCGCTTTCCAGCTCGGCATGAATCCGCTCGGCCTCCCGCCGCTCAGTCTCAGCCTCCTGCCGCGCCTGCTCCAGAGAAGAAACAACCTTCTCAAACCGGAGGTTTTCATCCGAGATCAGGCTGCGTGCCCGTTCGACAATCTCCTCCCCCAGCCCAAGCCGGGTCGAGATGGCAAAAGCGTTCGACCGACCCGGCACACCGATCAGCAGCCGGTAGGTCGGCTGCAGAGAGGCCACGTCAAACTCACAGCTGCCGTTCTGCACGCCTTCCGTGTCCAGCGCGTAGGATTTCAGCTCGGGATAATGGGTCGTCGCAGCAATCCTCGCCCCGCACCGGCGCAGCTGCATGATAATCGCCTCCGCCAGCGCGGCGCCCTCCACCGGGTCGGTACCCGCCCCCAGCTCGTCCAGCAGGATGAGCGTATCGGGGCCGGCAACCTCCAAAATCGAGACGATCGTCTTCATGTGGGAGGAGAAGGTGGACAGCGACTGCTCGATGCTCTGCTCATCCCCGATGTCGGCCAAAACCGCCGAGAAAACCGAGATCTCGCTCCCGTCCTCCGCCGGAATCAGGAGGCCGCACATGGTCATCCCGGTCAGCAGGCCGATGGTTTTCAGGCTGACCGTTTTGCCGCCGGTGTTCGGGCCGGTGATAATCAGGGTATCATAATCTATGCCAAGGCCGACCGTAATCGGCACGACCGTTTTGGGGTCAAGCAGCGGATGCCGGGCATTTTTCAGAAAAATCCGCCCCTCTCCGTTCAAAGAAGGCCGCCCGGCCCGCATGGCATAGCCAAGCTTGGCCTTTGCAAAAATCAGGTTGAGGCTGACGACGCTCTCATAAGAATCCAGCACCGCCTGCGCAAAGCCGCCGGCCTCGGCCGACAGTTCGTAGAGAATGCGCTCAATCTCCTCCTGCCGCCGGCGCTCGAGAATTTTCAGGTCGTTGTTGATCTCTACCACGGCGGCCGGCTCGATAAACAGCGTCGCGCCCGAGGCCGATGTGTCGTGCACAAGTCCCGGCACGCTGGCGCGATGCTCCGCCTTGACCGGCACGACAAAGCGGCCGTCCCGCATGGTGACGATTCCCTCCTGCAAAAACTTCGCATAGCCGGAGGAGCGCACCATCCGATCCAGCTTTTCCCGGATGCCGTTTTCGGCCTGCCGGATTTTGCGGCAGAGGTCGTACAGCGCCGGAGAGGCGTTGTCGTACATCTCCTCCTCCGACCGGATGGCGGCAAAAATTTTCTCTTCAAAATATTTGTTGGGGAAAAGCATCTCAAAATAGCGGTCGAGGATTTCCGTCCCCTCACAGGAATTGTCCGCCCGCCACTCTTTAAGCGAGCGAAGCACCCGCAGAAGCTCCCCGATCTCCAGCAGCTCCTTCATGGAGAGGAGGCCGCCGGCCTTCGCCCGCGTCAGCGCAGGAGTGCAGTTTTTCGCGCTGCCAAAGCTCGGCGCGCCGAATTTCGCCATCAGGATATAGGCGGCGTCGGTCTCGGACAGCAGGCGCTCAACCGTGTAGATGTCCGAGGAGGGCTGGATCGCCCGGGCGGCGGCCGCCGCGTCCTCCATAGTTGTCTCTTCACACAGGCGCGAGAGCACGCGATCCAGCTCGAGCACCCGCCAGTGTTTTTGTTGATCCATTGGTTTGATCCCTTTCCAGTTTTTTAAAAAATATCCGCCAAATCAAAACAAAATAATCAGCAGCCAAAAGCGGCGGAGATTTTTTGCCGCCGTGAATCCCGGTTGCCATGCACAGCATGGCGAGGGATTCGGCATTTGAATTTTATTTTTTATTGCGAAGCAATGAAAAATATCCGCCAAATCAAAACAAAATAATCAGCAGCCAAAAGCGGCGTAGATTTTTGCCGCCGTGAATTCCGGTTGCCATGCACGGCCGGAATTTACAGGCTGTGGTAAAAATCCAACGTCTTATAACCGCGCTCGGTCTGCTCCAGCAGAAAGCGCTCGGTCACGCGGGAGAGGGCGGCGGCCGCCTTCTCCGGCATCGAGAAGCGGAAAAGCCGCTCAAAATCGCTGTACACAATATGCCGCATGGCCGCAAGCAGCGTCCGGTCAAGCAGAATTTCACCTGCGCCGGGGCGGTGCTTGGTGCAGAAAAGCCGCCCCTCCCGCACGCTGAAAACCATATGGTCGTCGGTATCCTCCCCGCAGGCGGCGCAGCAGACGAGGTCGGGCATATAGCCCGAAAGAGTCAGCATCCGCAGCTCGACCACCGCCTTGATCAGATCGGGCAGTTTTTCTCCCTTCGCAAGGAAGGCCAGCGCGTTGAGCATCAGGCGAAGATACTCCTCCGCCTCGCTCCCCTCCGGCGCCAGAACGATACAAAGCTCGCAGAAATACTGCGCCAGAGCGAGCCGCTGAATATCCTCCCGCAAGCCCCAGAAAATCTCCTTCGGCGTGGCCTCATCCAATTTGTATGTATCCCGACTCTTGAAAAAAGTCAGGTCGCTGTAGCAGAGCAGCCCGCAGCCGGAGGCGTTGCGGTTCTTCACGCTCCGCACCCCGCGGGCATAAGCGCTGACCAGTCCGTTCGAACGGGTCAGCGCAACGATATATTTATCGTTTTCAGAAGCGATGTTCTCCCGCACGATGATCCCGTCGGTCGACAGATGCATGTTTCTTTTCCTCCTGCACGGCCGACGCGGCCGAACTGTTCCTGCAGTTTTTATAGGCCAGATATTGCCTGACCTCACCGGTTTTGACAAAAGCGGCCCAGTATTCTTCCTTTTTCAAATGAATCGCTCTCCCTTTCAAAAAACAGTACAATACTATTTTTCCTCAGGAGAGCGTTCGAAATTTGAGTAAAATTAATCCAAACCAAAGCCGTGAATCAGGCCGGGGCGGTTGCGCCAGTCCTCCTTCACCTTGACCCAAAGCTGCAGGTTGCATTTGCAGCCGAAAAAGGCTTCGATGTCGGCGCGCGCCAGCGACCCGGCCTTTTTCAAAAGCGCGCCCTTCTTGCCGATGATGATGCCCTTGTGGCTTTCCTTTTCGCAGTAGATAACCGCCTCCACCTCCAGAACCGGCTGACCGGCGGCATTGTCCCGTTCATAGAACCGCTCGACCCCGACGGCGATGCCGTGCGGCACCTCCTTATTCAGCAGGCGGAGAAGCTTCTCCCGCACCAGCTCTCCCACCAGGACCCGGTCGGGCTGGTCGGTGAAGGTGTCGTCGTCAAAGAAGTGCGGCCCCGGCCGGCTCAGAGCGGAAAGCTCCTGCAGCAGTGCATCCAGCCCGTCGCCCGTCCTGGCCGAGACCGGCACCACCGCGGTAAAATCATACAAAGCCGAGTAGGCCGAAATCATCTCGAGCAGGCGCTCCTTCTCCTCCAACAGGTCGATCTTGTTCAAAACAAGGATGGCCTTCAGCCGCCGCTTTCTGATCGTTTCCAGCAGCTCCAGCTCTGCCGGCGGCAGGCTTTCGGGATTGAATTTGAATTTGGAGACCGCCTCCACCACGAACATGCAGCCGTCCACGTCGGAGAGTCCCTCTCCCACCGCCTTCATCATGCTGTCGCCGAGGCGGTTGTGCGGCTTGTGATAGCCCGGCGTGTCGATAAAGACAAGCTGCGTCTCCCCTTTGTTGCAGACGCCCATAATGCGGGTACGGGTCGTCTGCGGCTTGTCCGAGACGATCGCCACCTTCTGCCCCAGCATCCGGTTGAGAAGGGAGGATTTGCCGACATTCGGCCGGCCGACAATGGATATAAACGCTGATTTTGTATTTTCCATGAAAATTTTCCGTTTCTGCCGGATCGGCCGGCGCTGCCCCTCCCGCAGCACGGGGAGGAGTGATGATCTTTTCGCAGGGCGGGTGGAGGGAACGCCTCCCTCCGACGCCGTGCCTTATATATAGTTATGTTCAGTCGGCAATCCGCGGAACGCCCAGCTTTTTCAGAATTTCTTCCTCTCGCTCACGCATCCGCAGCGCCTCCAGCCCACCGTCCTCATGATCGTAGCCGAGCAGGTGCAGCATGGAATGCACGGTGAGAAAGGCCATCTCCCGCTGGAGGGTGTGCCCATACTCCTCCGCCTGGGCGCAGGCATGCTCCATTGAGATCACGATGTCTCCCAGCATTTTTGCGCCGCTTTCGGGGTTGATGTCATACTCTCCCCCGCTGCCGAGCGGAAAGGACAGCACATCGGTGGAGCGGTCGATATTCCGGAACTGACGATTCAGCTCGTGGATACCGTCGTCATCCGTAAAGGTGATGTTCACCTCCGCCGCGCCGTCAAACCCTTCCGTTTCCAGCGCCGCATGGCAGGCACGCCGCAGCAGCATGCGGATTCCGGCCGGAATTTTCACTGCCTTCTGCTTGTTTTGGATAACCACTTTTACTTTATCCATACCCTTTTTCTCCATTCTGCCGGCCGACCAATCGCAGCAACGGGCAACGGGAAGCGCGCTGTCTCCTTTATAAAAGAAGAATCGCTTCGCATCTGCCGCTTTGCTCCGAACGGTCGAGCCTTCCTTTATACTTCCGATTCAGCGTGCACAAGGCACGCGAAAAGCCAAAAAACACAGGCTACAGCCGAATTCTGCGCTATTTTTTGCCCGAGGCGCTGTTTTCATACGCCATGATAATCTCCTGCACCAGGCGGTGACGCACAACGTCCTTGTGGTTCAGGCGGATGGTCGCAATGCCGTTGATTCCGCGAAGGATTCGCGCCGCCTCATTCAGGCCGGATTTGCGCCCGTCGGGCAGATCAATCTGCGTCACGTCGCCGTTCACCACAATTTTGGAATTCACCCCAAGCCGGGTGAGGAACATCTTCATCTGCTCGGGCGTGGTGTTCTGCGCCTCATCCAATATAATGAAGCTGTCGTCCAGCGTCCGCCCGCGCATATAGGCAAGCGGCGCTACCTCAATATTTCCGCGCTCCTGATAGCGGGCGAAATTCTCCGCCCCCAGCATGTCGAACAGCGCGTCATAGAGCGGGCGGAGATAAGGATCCACCTTGCTTTGCAGATCCCCCGGCAAAAAGCCGAGCTTCTCCCCCGCCTCCACCGCCGGGCGGGTCAGGATGATGCGGTTGACCTCCTTCGCGCGGAAGGCGGTAACCGCCATCGCCACCGCCAGATAGGTTTTACCCGTGCCGGCCGGGCCGACCCCGATAACCACCGTGTTGTCGCGGATGGCCTCCACATACTTCTTCTGCCCCAGCGTTTTGGGCTTGACCGGCCGTCCCTTCGTGGTGATGCAGATGCAGTCGGAATCGGTCAGGTTGGAGAGGTTTTCATCCTCCCCATCCTCTATCAGCCCCATCACATAGCGGATATTCTGCTCATTGAGCATCTCGCCCTTGTTGATGAGCATCAGCAGCCCACCGATCACGCGGGAGGCCTTTCCGACCCCGTCCGCCTCACCGCAGACCTTGACCTCCCCGTCCCGGGAGGTGACCCGAACGTTATACCGTTCCTCGAGATATTTTATATTTTCATCAAAGCTGCCGAAAAGGCCGGCAATCTGCTCCAATCGCTCGATATTGATAATTTGTTCAACCATGCGCTTTCCACTTTCGTTTTTCAAAAATTCACCAAAGCAAAGGCTTTGTCCCCAGCCTTGAAGTTTTTAGTTATTATATCACAAATTTTTATTCATTTATAGTTGTTATAGATAAAATTTCTTCGTCCGCGATATTCTCGTTACAAATGCATAAATTTTCCATATATATTCCGTCATTTTGTTCGACAATATTTTCGCTTTGGGACAGAATATCCATACCCGCCAGCTCCGTTTTGGTCAAAACCTCCATTTCTTTTCGTGCTTTTTCGACCGTCTCTTCCAAAGAGAGGGTATATTCCACCCGCTCGGTCTCATAAAAAACGGCGGTATAGAGGGTGATCGGCAAACGCTTTTCAAGAAGGCGCAGGTCATGCTGCCCACACACCTTCTCATACGGATACTGCTCGCTGCCGAGATAGAGCGGCAGCGCCTGCCCGAAGAAGCTGACCACCGCCTTGGATTTCTCCCGCCCGGTGGGACGCATCTCCTCCTGCCGGAAGGAGACGGCGGTCTGCAGCCGGTGCTCGGTCCTGGCATAGACCTCTCCCGCCGCATGCTTCAGTCCGGTGTAGCCGGTCGCATACTCAATCGTGCCGGAAACCAGAAGGTCTCCCGCCACGACCGTGCTTCCCACCTCGACCGCCAGATTGCCGCAGGTGACCCGATGCCCGGTGATCGTGCCGCCGATCCTGGCCACAAGATTGCACGGCTCCTCCCCGGTTTTGTCGGGTACATCCGCGATCTCGCTGACGTCGATCGTCGCCAGAGAGCCTTCTATATTCACCGCCGACCAGGCGAGGTACGGCACCTTAAGCTGAATTTTCTCCGGCAGGCTGAAGGCATCGATCTCCGCCGTGCGCGCCCCCACATGCACCCCAAGCTCCTCCAGCGCCGTGAGAAGTTGCTGCGGGTCGGTGCGCACGCAGCCGACCAGCTCAATCTGCCAGATGAAGCCGGACAGCCAGCAGATCAGAAAAACATAGACCGCAAACCCCACGCCGAACCCGATCCGCCGCCGATAGGCCTTCAGCTTGATGAAAAGGCCGATCGGCCGGATATAGCGGGTGGTAACGCGGCATTTGCCCTTGAGCGCGTGCATCCGCTTATAATCTCGGATGTACACGCTGGCCTCAATACAGCCGTTCTTATACTCCGCGTCCCAGACCGACACGCCCTTCGCCGCCAGAATGTTCAGCAGCCGCTCGGGATAATCGCCGCAAATGCGAAACCGCACATACCCCAAAATGTAATGCAGAATCCGGATAAACAGCATCTTTCCACCGCCTTAGAGAGAAAATTCAACCGTCGCGATCAATCCGGAGATCACCGCAACATTCCCACTGAGGGAGGAAATCTCCAGCCCGCTGCCAAGGAAGGAGATGCAGCCTCTGCCGATATTCAGGGTGATTTTGGTGTCGCTGTAGGCGGCGACGCAGCGGCAGCCATCGACCGTCGCCTCGCGATTGCCGATCAGCTCGGTCTTGGCGTCGCGCAGGATGGCGGCCGACGGCACCTCCAGCGTCCGGCCGATCAGATCAATTTTGGAGTGCGGCTTTTGCGGCGGATGATATTTTCTGCGGGATTGTTTTTTCATAGCTGCTTTCTCCTCCACCCGGCGGGCGGAAAAAGGGCGGCACACACCGGCGTCAAACAGCCGGGATGCCGCCTTTTCTCCGTCCTTTTTCCGGTCGTGCTCCTGTTTATAAAAAGCCGGGAACCGCCTTTCTTCCGCGCACAGGCGGCTGCGCCGGCGCTGCCATGCTGCGCATGGGCGATTCATGGTATAATAGGGGACGCCCTATAGCTTTATGCCGGCCGAAACATAGCCGCGGCGTCCCCCGAAAATGGGCTTTCCCGAGCCAGGTGTGGCCGGGGCTTTTTACAAAGGCCCATTTTCCCCGGGCTTTGCGATATAATGAATACACGATGTGAAGCGGCGGCAAAGCCGCCGACATCTGAGTATTCATTGAACGGCTGAATCCCGGCTGCGCCGTACAGCACCTTCCGGCGCTGCCATGCTGCGCATGGGCGATTCATGGTATCATATGTTGTGGTTTTAAGAATCATTCCAGCCGCATAAACTGAAAATGGCGGTGATTGCATATGCGGGTATTTCGAATCAGAGCAATACATTTTTTCACCTTCACGGCGGGAATGGGCTTCATCGTACTCCTTTTCCTTTTGCCGGAGGCGGCGAAAAACGGCGCCTGGCAGGGGCTTCTGGCCTGTGCCGAGGTGGTGGTGCCATCGCTGTTCCCCTTCATGACGGTTTCCCTCTTTTTGACCAAAACCGGCCTTCCAAAATGGGTTTCGAGGCCACTTGACCTGCTCTGCCGGGGGCTGTTTCTCGACCGGCACGGAGTGGATATTCTGCTGAGCTTTACGGCCGGATTCCCGGTCGGCGGCCTCCTGATCGCGGAGGAATACAAAGCCGGCCTTCTGAATGAAAGGCGCGCTGCGGCCCGGATGACCTACTGCGTCAATTCCGGCCCCGCCTTCATCATCACGGCCGTAGGCCTGGGGATGCTGGGATCGGCCGAAATCGGGCTTTTGCTCTTCCTCGCGGTGACGGCCGCCGCCCTCGCCAACGGGATCGTGTTTTCCCGTCTGCTGCTGTCGCGGGAGGAGACACCCCCTCCCCCGCCCCGGCAAAGCGAAGACTTTTCATCCGCCTTTGTCGGATCGGTTTCCGCCGCCGCGACCCAGATGCTCGGCATCAGCGGCTTTGTGGTGTTTTTTTCAACCCTGGTCTCCCTGCTCGGCTGTCTGCCGCTGTCAAAGAGGCTCTCCCCCATCCTGGCGCAGGTTCTGGAGGTCACGGTCGGCGCGCTGGCCAGCCGCCGCGAGGCTCTGCCGATGATCGCCGCAGGGCTGGGCTTCGGCGGCCTCTCGGTCATTTGTCAGGTACTCTGCCTCGTCCGGACGGTCCCGTTTTCCAGAGGGATATTCCTCCTTTCCCGACTGACGCACGGCGCGCTGTCCGCCCTGTTTGCGCGGCTGCTGCTCCCTCTTTTCCCTTTGGCGAGGGAGGTGCTGCTCTCCACCGGGCGGCCGAACGCAGCGGCCGGCCTCTCTCTCCCGCTCGGGTTGGCGATGGCCTTTATGTGCGTGACCCTCATCGTCTGCGCGAAAGAGGAGGGCTCTCTCCTTCTGGAAAGCCGCAAAAAAAATAAATTGTGATATTACGCAAAGAAAAGTATTGACAAAACGCCGCGCTGTGGTATAATGTTTTTTGCTACTGCAAGTGGCGGAAATGGTGGATATAGCTCAGTTGGTTAGAGCGCCAGGTTGTGGCCCTGGAGGCCGACGGTTCGAATCCGTTTATCCACCCCACAACAAACCTGAATGCCGCAGTGTTCCACTGTGGCATTTTGTATATTGGGGTGTCGTCAAGCGGTAAGACACAGCACTTTGACTGCTGCATTCGTAGGTTCGAATCCTGCCACCCCAGCCATGGCGAGTGTTCTTACAGCATTTGAAAGGCTGTAAGAACACTCGCTTTTTATACAGCGAGTTCACAGGGGGCGTAGTTGACGACTACGCCTTTTCTTGTATTTACGGACACTTCCGGGATCGGCAGGGGCAGCACCGTTGGAATCTCGATCGTTCCGACGCAGTTATAGTGGATGCGAAGCCGCTGCTCCCATACGCCGTCGATCTTCTCAGCATTGAACACTTCAATCTTCTCAATCAGTTCGTTCAGCATCCGGGGCGTCAGTTTTCTCGCTCTGGTGTACTTGCGGACAAGACCGATAAACATATCCGTTGTCATGGAACGGCTGCTCTGCTTCTCTATCTCGGAGCGGAGCTTTTTTATTTTCTCCGCCAGCTCCTTTTGCTCGTCCTCATACCGCCGGGACATTTTTGCGAAGCGGTCATCGGAGAGCTTGCCGGAAACATTGTCCTCGTAGATGCGTTCAAAAAGACCGTCCACTTCTTCATCACGGGCAAGGAGCGTTTGCAGCTCTTTTTCCTTCAGCTTGCGGTCTGTCTGTTCCGCCTGCTGGGAATGACCGATCACCGCTTTTACAAATTCGTCCTCATAGAGACTGGCAAATTTCGTTAAGCGCCGTATCTCTCCCAGCACCACTTCCTCCAGGAAGTCCACACGGACATAATGGGTAGAGGTGCAGGTGCCGCGATTGCCCTTGTAGTTGGAGCAGTTGAAATACTTGATCTCCGGATTGCCCTGATTGAAGTGAAAGTGAAGGTTGCTGCCGCAATCGGCGCAGACCAACAGGCCGGAAAACATATTGTGTTCTCCATTGTTGGTGCGGCGCTTACGGATTTTGCCCCGCTTCTGCTGCACCTGCTCATACACAGCACGCTCGATGATCGCCTCATGGACGTCCTGGAACACCACCCAATTCTCACGGTCATTGTCGATTCGCTTCTTATTCTTGTAGGATTTGGAATAAGTTTTGAAATTGAGAATGTCACCACAGTATTCCTGCAGGGAGAGAATTTTGGTTATTGTGGAGCTGTTCCACTTGGTAGGAGGCTGCTGTTTGCCCTTGCCGGGGCGTTTGATGCCCTTCGTGAGCCAGTAGGCCCGCGGGGTCAGGACATCGTCCTTTTCAAGCTGGGCGGCAATCTGCTCTGTTCCGAACCCCTCCAAAGTCATGCTGTAAACGCGGCGCACAACCTGGGCTGCCTCGTCATCCACGATCCAATGCTTCGGATCATTCGGGTCCTTGATGTAACCATAGGGAGGCTGGCCCATCGGCTCACCGGCATTGCCCTTGATCTTATTGCTGATGCGCCGCTTTTTGCTGATATCGCGGGCATACCACTCGTTGAACAGGTTGCGGATCGGGGCAAGCTCATTTTCGCCCTCCGCCGTGTCGATGTTATCCGAAACGGCCACCAGGCGAATATCATGGTCCGGGAAAAATTCTTCCGTCAGCCGTCCGACCTCAATGTAGTTTCGCCCCAGGCGGGAAAGGTCTTTGACAAAGACGGCGGCGGCTTTTCCCTGTTCCAACTGGCAGATCATTTCTACAAAACCAGGGCGATCCATCGTCACGCCGGAAATGCCGTCATCCAGAAAATGAACCAGATTTGTGTAACCCTTTTCCTTTGCGACTTTGGCAAGCAGTTTCTTTTGATTGCCGATGCTGTAGCTTTCGCCTTCAAGATTATCGTCACGGGAAAGCCTTTCATAGAGAAAGGCGGTCACGTCACGGGATTTTTTGTTATTCGACTGTTTCATAAGTCCTCCTTCCGTCAAGGCAGTCGAATAGCAAATATACTTGTACGAACACATTATACCGCCATTTGCTGCCTCTGTCAGCCGGGTTTGAAAGCTATTTACAGCTTTTCACTCTCGGACTTCATCAGGCGAAGGAGAACGCTGCCCAGGGTATCCGGGCTTTCTTCTTTGAAAACCGGCTCAACAACGAACGACCGATTGCCAATGTGATAGGTCGTTTTTGCATCCAGAGGATTTTTCTCTGGCCTGCTGGTCTTGCCGGGATTTGTAGCTTTATCTTGCATGATAAAATCCCCTTTCATAAAGCATAAAGATAGCAATGAAAGAGGCAAAACGGACGGCTGCTGGCACAGCTCCACGGGAGTCTAACCCCGGCCCATGCTGATGG
>OLXV01000945.1_pt1 | contig 15083 bp, 10 predicted proteins | sample 1673481 | NCBI WGS metagenome assembly OLXV01 (sample SAMEA103958113, study PRJEB25191) | human gut metagenome
ACCGAGATCTACACTCTTTCCCTACACGACGCTCTTCCGATCTTTCGAATCGGTACGGTATTCACCTGACGCTCCACGACTGCCGCGGCCTGCTCTGTCATGCCGACGGACGGCCGTTCTTTCCGGACCGGTGTATGCACATGCACCCTTACTGCATCACCGGGCGTTTCGAGATGCCGGGCTGGAACCGGCGTTGTCACGAGGAGTGCAAGCTCCGGGTGGAGGCGAACGCCGATCGTCTGCGCCGTCCGTTTCTGCACCACTGCTGGAAGGGGGTCACGGAACTGGTCGTGCCGCTGGAACGCAATGGACTGCCCGTGCTGCTGCTCTACGCCGGCGTGTTTCGAACGTCCGGGGCGGAGCTCCCCGAAGATCTGACGCCGGAACTCCGCGCACGGTTCGAAACCCTTCCGCCGCCGGACGAAAAACTGGGTGAAAATCTTGCTCTCGAACTGCAGCTGATCGGTCAGGGAATGCTTCATTACGCCGGACTCTCCCGGAATCGGGCCGGATTTCCGCAGGAACGAAGCAATCAGATCCGCCGTTTTCTGGAGGACCATGCCCATGAAGACATTGCGCTTTCGGATCTGGCGGCGGCGATGCACCTTTCGACAACCCACTGCTGTCACGTGGTCAAATATCATTTCTGCCATTCTCTTGCTAGCTATCCTTGCGCTTGCCACATGTTGCAGTCAACCTTCCAAACAAGGGGCTGCCAATGATGCAACAAGTGCTAAAAATTCAATAGCCTTTCTTGAGAAAGAACATGATTTTGGAGAATATCGAGAAAAGGAAACGAAAAGATACGCTTTCAAGTACAAGAATGCAGGCAAGTCTCCACTTGTCATATACAAGGCTGAGAGCGATTGTGGTTGCACACAAGTCAAATTCAATCCACAGCCTTTGATGCCAGGCGAGTATGATTCTATCATTGTAGTATATGATGGAAATGGCTTTTTGAACGGTTCTTTTAGAAAGTTCATCAACATATACTCAAATGCTTCAGAAAAGCCAATGGAGTTGAGCATCAAGGGCTGTTATTTTGATAAGAGTGAAGAATGATTCTTCGCATGATGTTTGATTATGTAATAACAATCAAATTATAAACTTTTATAGAAACCTGCGTGTGGGCATGAACCATACTTACGGGTATCGAGATACCAGTTCATATCCTTCATAGGGATGTTGCGAGCCTCAATCTCACCCATCAGCTTGTCATAGCTCTCCTCACGGACAGAACCACCGATAATCTCACCAATCTGTGGGAACAGTACGTCGGTACCCTGAACGGTCTGACCGCTCTTGCCACCGAAACCACTCTCCTCCTCGTCTATCTTCATATAGAATGCCTTGATAGCCTTAGGATAGTTGGTCATGATAACCGGGCGCTTGAAGTGCTCCTCTACGAGGAAACGCTCATGCTCTGAAGCCAGGTCATCACCCCACTCGCATGGGAACTCAAACTTCTTGCCGTTGGCAATAGCCTCCTGAAGGATACGGATACCCTCGGTATATGGAAGATGAACGAAGTCGGAATTCAATACGCCTTCCAGACGGGCAATCAGACCCTTGTCTATCATCTTGTTCAAGAAAGCAAGATCGTCCTTGCAATGCTCCAGTGCCCAACGGATACAATACTTGATGAAGTCTTCCTCCAACTCCATCAAACCGTCCATATCCAGGAAAGCAACCTCTGGCTCTACCATCCAGAACTCAGCCAGGTGGCGAGGAGTATTACTGTTCTCTGCACGGAAGGTTGGACCGAAGGTATAGATGGCGCCGAGTGCTGTAGCACCGAGCTCACCCTCCAACTGACCGGAAACGGTCAATGAAGTCTGCTTGCCGAAGAAATCATCAGAATAGTCAATCTTGCCATCCTCGGTCTTCTTCAGGTTGTAGAGGTTCTTGGTAGTTACCTGGAACATCTGACCAGCACCCTCGCAGTCGCTGGCTGTGATGAGCGGAGTATTGAAATAGAAATATCCATGCTCGTGGAAGTAGGTGTGGATAGCCATTGCCATGTTATGGCGGATACGCATCACGGCACCAAAGGTATTGGTACGGAGACGGAGGTGAGCATAATGACGCATGTATTCGAAGCTCTGTCCCTTCTTCTGCATAGGATAGTCGCTGCCGCAGAGACCGTAAATCTCGATGCTCTCGCACTGGATCTCAACACTCTGTCCGGCACCCTGGCTTTCTACCAGCGTACCTACGGCGCTGATACAAGCACCAGTAGTAATCTGACGGAGCTGATTCTCATCGACCTTTGATGGGTCGACTACTATCTGAATATTATTAATAGTAGAACCATCGTTAAGAGCGATAAAATCGACTGCTTTGCTACTACGATGGGTACGAACCCATCCCTTGACATTCACGATTGAGCCGTAGGCTGTACTCTTGAGCAAGTCTACAACTTTAGTTCTTTTTACTTTTTCCATTGTTAATTAATAGGTTAAAAAGGAGACTAAACAGATAGTCTCCTTTCTTATTATATCTTATTATCCTTATTCAAAAGCACCCATGCGGAGCATGTCTACCTCCTTCTCAGTAAGGAAGCGCCAGTCACCGCGACGGAGATTTTTCTTAGTCAAACCTGCGAACTGTACACGGTCGAGCTTGGTAACACGATAGCCGAGGCTCTCGAAGATACGGCGCACAATACGGTTCTTGCCACTATGAATCTCGATGCCAACCTGTGCCTTGTCGCGATCATCAGCATACTCTACAGCATCTGCCTTGATCTCACCATCTTCCAAGGTAATACCCTCACGGATCTGATCCATATCGTGAGCTGTCAGGTTCTTATCGAGATGAACGTGATAAACCTTCTTCTTCAAGAACTTAGGGTGAGTAAGCTTAGAAGCCAGGTCACCATCGTTGGTCAAGAGAAGTACACCTGTTGTATTACGGTCGAGACGGCCTACAGGATAGATACGCTCAGGACAAACATCCTTTACGAGGTCCATCACAGTCTTGCGCTGCTGAGGATCATCGCTGGTTGTAACATAATCCTTTGGTTTGTTGAGCAATACGTATACCTTCTTCTCCAAAGATACAGGAGCGTCGTGGAACTTCACCTCATCGGTACGAAGGATCTTAGTACCCAACTCGGTAACTACTTCACCATTGACAGTTACCAGACCAGCCTGGATGAACTCATCAGCCTCACGGCGAGAGCAAACACCAGCATTGGCGAGGAACTTGTTCAAGCGCAATGGCTCTGTTGGGTCGATGTTTTCCTCCTTATATTCGATACGCTTCTTCATGCTATACTTAGCATTTGGATCGTAACCAGAAGTGTGCTGACGGAAACCGCCACCACGGTTGTTGCCATAGCCACCACCCTGTGGACGGCCATAACCGCCACGGTTGTTGCCATAACCACCCTGCTGAGGACGACCATAACCACCACGGTTGTTGCCATAGCCGCCACCCTGGGGACGACCATAACCACCACGGTTGTTGCCATAACCACCCTGCTGAGAACGAGACTGGTAGCCGCCCTGCTGACGTGGCTGGTAGCCACCCTGCTGACGAGGCTGATAACCACTCTGCTCATCATTATTGTTGTAACGAGGACGATAGCCACCCTGCTGAGGACGAGACTGATAGCCTCCCTGCTGACGTGGCTGGTAGCCACCACGGTTGCTGTTACCATAACCACCACGGCTCTGATAGCTGCTGCGCTGTGGACGCTCGCTGCTGCCTGTACTCTGCAAGCCAGCACCGAAACCTTCAGGACGGAAACCGCCTTCGCTGTTACTGCTACTTCTGTCGCTGCTGTATGCGCGATGTGAATTGATACGAGGACGCTGTGTGCGACCTACTGGTCGATAACTCTTCTGATAACCACCTGCTGGGTTGTAGCCCTCACGGGTTCTCTCATTCTCAGAAGACTGATCTTGAGGTTTGTTTTCAAATTCTGAATCCATTTTCTTAAAATACTTAATAGCCTCACGGCTGGGTTAATAAATCTAATTTTTACTTTTATATATATGTACTAAAACTACAAAATTCCTTTGTGCATATTAGATACCTGTATAATTGCTTGGTGTGATTGCCATCAGTTCTGCCTTAACACTATCACTCACATTCAATCCCTGGATAAACTCATGAATAGTTTCCTCAGTCATGTGCTGATTGGTACGTGTCAACGCCTTCAATGCCTCGTAAGGATGTGGATATGCCTCACGGCGAAGAATAGTCTGGATAGCCTCAGCTACAACTGCCCATGTATTATTCAAATCTTCCTGCAGTTTCTCCTCGTGAAGAATCAGTTTACGCAAGCCCTTCAATGTACTCTGGATAGCAATGACGCTATGACCGAGAGGCACACCGATGTTACGGAGTACGGTACTGTCAGTAAGGTCGCGCTGCAAGCGGCTAACCGGAAGTTTCTGTGCCAGGAACTGAAGAATGGCATTGGCTATGCCCAGGTTACCTTCACTGTTCTCATAATCGATAGGATTCACCTTGTGAGGCATCGCACTTGAGCCTACCTCACCTGCCTTGATCTTCTGCTTGAAGTAATCCATAGAGATATACATCCAGAAGTCACGGTCTAAGTCGATGATAATGGTGTTGATACGACGGATGGCGTCAAAGATAGCGCCAAGGTAGTCATAGTTACTGATCTGTGTGGTATACTGCTCGCGTTCCAAACCGAGTTTTTCGCTGACGAACTTGTTACCGAATACTTTCCAGTCATACTGTGGATAAGCTACATGGTGAGCATTGTAGTTACCGGTAGCACCACCGAACTTAGCTGTAATCTTGCAAGCCTTGAGCGAATTAAGCTGCTCGGTAAGACGGTAAACATAAACCATGATTTCCTTGCCCAGGCGGGTAGGTGAAGCAGGCTGTCCGTGAGTCTTAGCCAGCATAGGCACATCCTTCCACTCATCAGCATAAGTCTGGAGCTGTGCAATCAGCTCTTCAACCTGCGGATTGAAGCACTCTTCCAAAGCCTCTTTTACAGAGAGAGGCACACTTGTGTTGTTGATATCCTGAGATGTCAAACCAAAATGGATAAACTCCTTGTAAGCATCCAAGCCTCCGATCTTATCGAATTCTTCCTTGATAAAATACTCTACAGCCTTTACATCGTGATTGGTAATCTTCTCGATGTCTTTTACGCGCTGTGCTTCATTTTCGTCAAAATTACGATAAATGTCACGCAGACGTTCGAACAGCGACTTGTCGAAAGAAGCAAGCTGTGGCAAAGGTAACTCGCATAGAGTAATGAAGTATTCAATCTCTACGCGTACACGATAACGAATGAGAGCATACTCTGAGAAGTAGTTAGCGAGCTGCTCTGTTTTTCCCCTATAACGACCATCAATTGGTGATATGGCAGTCAATAAATCTAAATTCATAACAATACGTATTATATATAGGGTGCAAAATTAATGAATTATCGTGAGAAAACAGAGAAAATAGTGATAAATAAATTTAAAAGCATAAAAAAAAGTCTCTCAACATTTGTTGAGAGACCTTCACCATTGTGGGCGTTGACGGATTCGAACCGCCGACCCTCTGCTTGTAAGGCAGATGCTCTAAACCAGCTGAGCTAAGCGCCCTTACTTTTCGTAAGCGGTTGCAAAGGTACGACTATTTTTTGGTTCCACCAAATTTTTCAGCAACTTTTTTCGTTTTTTCTTCAAAAAAGTGCATTTTCTGGTGTTTTTCCTCAATTTTTAGGGTAAAAACGGTCAGTTTTTGCATTTCAATTGCCAAAAACAGCAAACCAAGAGAAAGAACTTACGATGGGACTGCAAAACCTATTTCAACCCCAAAAGGTACTTATTGAGAAAGAAAAGTTCTTTTTAAGAAATTCAAAGAAACAAAAAAGGCATTCTTCACGAGGAAGAATGCCCTATTCTATTTTTATACCTTATATTATATATACTGCATAATTACTCACCAACCTGAACAGTTGCACGACGGTTGTAAGAAGCAGGAGTTAAATCCTTAACACCACCATTAGCCTTAACTACGATGTTCTCCTTAGCGACACCCAACTTAACGAGCTCATCAGCTACCTTCTCAGCACGAGCCTTAGAAATCTTCTGGTTAACAGCTGCAGAACCAGTAGCGCTGTCAGCATAACCGTTAACTACCAACTTAGCGTTGTTGTCCTTAGCATACTGAGCGAGAGCCTGTACGTTTACGAGATCCTTCTTAGAAGCAACCTTAGACTTGCCGATGTTGAAGAATACAGAAACTGGAGTAGCAACATACTCCTTAACTGCCTTATCCTCTACAGGCTTCTGGTTGTTCAAGAGATTCTTCAAACGGTCGTTCTCTGCATTAGCATCGTTCAACTTAGCATTGAGAGCGTCGAGTTCTGACTGATGAAGAGCGTTGATAGCATCAACATCTGGAACCTTGTTCCAAGTAGCCTTACCCAAGTTGTATGTAACACCGACCTCAACATTCAAAGAACGGTCGTGTCTTGCTATCACCTTGTCGATAGAGCGAGATGTGCTAGGCTTAGCACCTGCCAATACACCTGTGTAACCATCATAGTCGCTAGCACCTAATGCATAGTTTACATCGAGGTTGACAGCCCACTTCTTATTGATCTTGAACTCGTTCAAGATACCAACACCAACTACAGGAGCATAGCAGTTAGCGCTCATGTTACGGTTAATACCAAAACCTGCATAAGGGATGCAATCCCAAACACGAGCCTCGTTGTAACCACACAACATATTGCTAACATTGAACAAAACCTGCTCATTCAAAGTCCAATACTTATTTGCATTTGTTGACTTATTCTCAGAAACTACTGTACGGCCCCAAGCGCCATTGAACTTGGTACGGAGACCGAGACCTGGTGTGAACCACTTACCTACAGCAACAGAGAAACCGAGATTGTTTCTGAAACCCTTGAGTGGGCTCTTAGAGAAACCATTGCCCTCTTCCTGGTTGCCCCAGAATGCAGAACCAGCAACGTTTGCCTGAACAAACCAATTGCTCCAGAAAGAATTTGTTGCAACGCTATACTTCTCAGTAGTTGCTGCATCCTGAGCCATACTGCCCATTGTTACGCTAGCCAATGCTAGCACTGCTAATAACTTTTTCATAACTTTATAATTTAAAAATCAATTTATATATATATCTTCTGAATGACGGAGCAAAGATAATACTATTTTTTGAAATAACCTTCATTTTCTAAAAAAAATAGCATTTTTCGTTAACTTTTTTAAGAAAAACGGGATTTTTCCCCGCTTTTAACCTAAAAGATGCTCAATTTCCTGCTGACGGAGGATACAAAGTACCGACTTTCCGTCGGGCGTATAATTGACATTCTGGCAGGCAAAAAGATCATTCACCAGCCCCTCCATCTCTTCATTACTCAATATCTGCCCCTGAGGTATTGCAGCCTGGCGAGCCAGACTCAAAGCCAAAGTTTGATTGATTTCATCAATGGCTGATACGCCCTTTTCTACTGCAGAAGAAACCATGTCCCGTACCAGTTTAAGAGGATTCAATCCTTCAAGTCCGCCAGGAACTGAATTAACGGCATAGCTTCCGCCTCCAAGATCTTCCAGTTCAAAGCCCATCGATTCCATTTCAGGCAGGATCTTTTCAAAGATTACCTTCTCTGACATCGGGAACTGCACAACCTCAGGAAAGAGGACTTTCTGTGAATGAAAGGTCCGGTCAGCCAACTGACGCAAATACTGTTCGAACAAGACACGCACATGGGCACGATGCTGGTCGATAATCATCAATCCCGATTTTACCGCAGTCATGATATACTTACCTTTATACTGGTAATGGGCTGGCGATTTCTCTGCAATGATACTGTCTGGCGTATTATCCTGACTAGAATCATCGGAAAACACCATGGTCTGCTCCATCCCCTGCACATCATCCTGATCTTTGAGTCCTTCATAAAGCTGTTCCCATTTTTCATCCACCTGAGGCTTTGACTTAGGAACAGAGAAGCCTGCTCCCATAGGAACTGCTCCTGTGGAAGAGGAAGACTTGAACGGATTATAACCAGGATTCAAACTGATCTTCGGTGCCACAGCAGCAGTGCTCATCTCCGGATTATAAACAGGGATGTCCGGTTTATCCTCGGTATCGAAATCAATGGTAGGTACATCATTGAACATACCGATGGACTCCTTGACCGAAGCCGAGAGGATTTGCCAGATAGCCTGCTCATTCTCAAATTTGATTTCAGTCTTCGTAGGATGGATATTCACATCAATATCCTTCGGATCTACATCAAAATACAGAAAGTAAGGCACCAGTTCACCCTGAGGAACCAGACGGTCATAAGCAGCCATCACAGCCTTATTGAAATAAGGATGTTTCATATATCTCCCGTTGACAAAGAAGAACTGATGCACACCTTTCTTTCTGGCAGATTCCGGTTTGCCCACAAATCCAGACACCTTACACATAGTGGTTTCTACATTTACCGGCAGGAGTTCCTGATTGAAACGCTTGCCGAAGACATCGAGAATGCGCTGACGCAAATTAGCGGCACGCAAATTGAATACTTCGGTACCATTGCTATGGAAAGTAAAGGTGATTTGAGGATTTACCAATGCAATCCGCTCGAAAGCCGTCAGAATATTGTTCAACTCTGTAGAATTGGACTTCAGGAACTTCCTTCGCGCGGGTACATTATAAAAGATATTGCTGACAGAGAAGATGCTTCCCACAGCACAGGAGCATGGTTCCTGTTTCTCATATCGGGAACCAGAAATCTGTATCAGGGTTCCTATCTCATCGGTAGCCTGTCGTGACTTCAGTTCTACCTGAGCCACAGCAGCTATAGACGCCAAAGCTTCGCCACGGAAGCCCATGGTGCGAAGTGCAAACAAATCATCAGCCTTACGGATTTTGGAAGTAGAATGACGTTCGAAAGCCAAACGAGCATCTGTTTCAGACATACCTTTTCCATCATCTATCACCTGGATGTTGGTACGGCCAGCATCGGTAACTGTGACATGGATATTCCTGGCACCCGCATCGACTGCATTTTCGACCAGCTCCTTGATAACTGAAGCCGGACGCTGTATAACCTCACCTGCTGCTATCTGATTGGCAACAGAATCGGGTAAAAGTTGAATAATATCACTCATCTCTAAATATTAATCATATAAGAAAATGATGCTTCATTATAATCAGTCAGTCAGTTTCTGAAGTGGAGCTTCATGACGCTTAATGTTCTTGAGTTCGGAGCCCTTGGATTTACCACGCCATACAAAGATATCATTCTTATCTTTAGGACGCAAGTCCTCGAACCAGGCAAAATTGTTAAGTTTATATTTTGCCGGCGGAATCTGCGTCATAGGATACATGGTAGATGTAAACTTATTGGTCCAGATTTTCTCCATCTTCCTGCCCGGTCCCATATACATGCGCATAGTATCGGTCTCCAGAAAATTCAAGCCAATGAGCGAACTGTCCTTATCATCCGTCATATAATAGATGGTCTGCACATTACCGATAGACTCTCCTTGTTTAATCTCACCTTTTTCAAAGTAAGATTTCATCTCAGAAGAACTGATCTGATTGAAATGAACACTATCCGGCATCTGCTCTACAGACAGCGCCTGTCCGATGACATGGGCAAAACGAACGGTAGAGTCGTTCATGAAGACTAGAATCTTCTCGCCCAGCAACTGACGGTTTCCATTCCAGACGATAGGATCCTTATACATGGTCATGCAGGAATCCTGAGAATTGAAAACCAGGGAATCGCAAATGGCCTGCATATCCAGGCGATAGGCACGGACCTTAGGATAAGCATGCACCTTACGGTATACCGAATCGGTATTGATATGGAAGGTATTGATACGCATGGTATCAGAATGAACCCAAAGAGTATCTTTCTGCGAATAGTCGATCGCTACAGGATTGCGGGTGGCAAAGCCATTACCGGTTTTCTCGTTGTAACGCAGATAATTGCAAGTAAGGGAATTCTTGCTCTTCTTATCTACATAAACCACATTACCATATCCGGTACTCTCTCCATCCTTTACATAATAGAGCGTATCACCCGTAAGTGTCTTGTCTTTATCTATAACCGTAGAACGGCCGTAAAGCTGTGCTCTATCGGTCTTGGTATCATAATATCCGTCTTCTGTCTTGACAACACTTGCACCAGAAACAATCTTAGAAGGTCCTACCATGTGAGCCTTTGACTTACGGACATCGTAATACAAAGTATCAGTAGTAACAACCTCCTTGCCGCTGCGCAACTTAACATTATAGACAAACTTAGCCTCACGCGTTTCGGTATGATACTCACCCCAATCGGCAACCAGCTTATCTTTACCATCAATCAGCGTTCCGCCGTCAAAGAAGTTTGCCATATTATACAAGCGGTCGAAATCCAAGCTATCAGTACGCAAAGTCTGCCGACGATGATGCAAGACCACATTCTTGCGTGCTCTCATCATCTGCATCTGCCCATCATACTCTGCTCTATCACAAGTGAGTGACAAGGTGTCTCCCTGCCGGTAATGAACATGTCCGAAAGCTTTCACGGAATTAGAAGCCTGATAGAAATACGCGCTGTCACAGGTAAGATGACTGCCCTGATGCAAGAAAGAGACCTTACCTTTCAATATTTGGGCATCAGGATTATTTCCGAACATATCATAGTACAATTCATCTGCATGCAAAAGATATACGCGGTCACCATGAGGGCGTTTTCTGGCATGCTTCTTTGGAGCCTGCATGGCTTGCATCAGACAAAACCCAAACAGGCATAGAACCATAACCGATATGATTCTATGCCCTCTGATATGATTATTTAATCTTTTATTTATCATTTAATCCAACCTTGATATTCAAACTTACAATCCTTATAGCGATCGTTCATACGAACATAAGTCTGCTTGATTTTATTGACTACCCAATCGTGCAAGGTCTGGGCACGCTCCTTAGCCAACACAACATCCTTCATCACCTGAAAATCTTCAGTAATAGTAGCTCTATGTCCGTCAACACGGCTTACCAGTTTTACCAAAGCACAAGTGGTTTTACCCTTGGAATTCACCATCGTGAAAGGTGCAGAAACCTCACCTACCTTCATAGTATCTACCGTACGGGCAACCTCGGTAGGCAGATCCTTCATCTGGAAGCGGGAAGTTCTTGACTGGTCAGGAGTAACATTGGCCATCAAACCCTTGTTGTTGCGGGTATCCTTATCATCAGACAATGCTTCAACAGCCTGCTCAAAGGTAAACTTAGCGGCACGGATATCATTACCGATAGAATCCAGACGGCCGATAGACTTATCAATAGCATCCTGAGAAACCTGAGGCTTGAGTAGGATATGGCGACACTTAATCTTATCACCACGCTTATCAATCAACTGGATGATATGATAACCAAACTCAGACTCAACAATCTTTGAGATTTTCTTAGGATCGGTAAGATTGAATGCTACATTTGCAAACGCAGGATCCAACATACCTCTACCGATATAATCCATCTCGCCACCCATACGGGCTGAACCCGGATCCTCAGAATAAAGACGAGCCAAAGTAGCAAAAGAAGTCTCACCCTTATTCACACGGTCAGTAAACTCACGCAACTGATTTTTCACACGATTAATCTCCTCAAGAGGAATACGTGGCTGCATGGTAAGAATCTCAACCTCTACCTCTGTAGGAACAAAAGGGATACTGTCGGCAGGTAAATCCTTAAAGTATTTACGTACCTGAGCTGGAGACACCTTGATATCCTTCACCAGTTCCTGCTTCATCTTCTGAATCAGCTGTTGGTTTTTGAAATCATCATGCATCTGCTGGCGCATCTGGGTGATACTTTGCTTGCGATACTCCTCCAGTTTTTCACGAGAACCAATCATGGAAACCCAACTGTTGATCTGTTCGTCGATACCATTCATGACTTCTGACTCAGATACTTCGATACTATCGATAGCTGCTTGATGGAGAAACAGTTTCTGAACGGCAATCTGCTCAGGAATAGAGCAGTCTGGGTCACCAGTATATTTAATACCTTCAGCCTCAGCCTGCAAACGGGTTACCTCGACGTCTGACTTCAGGATAGCCTCATCGCCGACAACCCAAATTACCTCATCAACCACACTACCCTCATTGATTTTCTGAGAATCAGCAGCAGCTTGTTGCTTGATATTTGCAGAATCAGCCTCATGAGCCAAAGCACTACGGCTTGCTCTAGTTGCACTAGCACTTATTCCTACTATCATCAGCAGGGCTATAAATGCCATTGTCATTTTATATCCAGTATTCATGTATTGTTTCTATAATATATTAATGTATATTGAGAGTGGTCAACATGCTATGGAAAACCACCACTTTATATTTCTTCTTCAATTGTGCGACCCATTGTTTCTCTAACGAGTCTTGATAGTCAGCAAGTACCACATCCGGGTATTCGCCATTCCGGGGCAGATTAACCTTCATCTTCTTCAGGCGCTTCATTTCCCATTTGTATTTTTTCTTATTCTTGGCATAGAAGGCAGCCAGACCTTTTTTATCAGCAGCAGCCTTATACCAAATATTACGCTGGCAGATTTCATTCAGCAAAAGGTTTTCTACTTCCTCCTGCTGCTGGTAGGTTCCCCGCCAATTTTCTACCTTAGCATCAGCAACATATTTTTTCTGATTACCATCATCATGCTTATCCAGCAACTTGACGATGTGATAACCAAACTCAGACATAAACGGTCTACTAATCTCACCCTTTCGCAGAGAGAAAGCTACTTTTTCAAAAGCCTGCACAGTCTGACCTTTTGTAAACCATGCCAAAGTACCCCCATTGACCGCAGACCCTTTATCATCAGAACACTTTTTTGCCAGGTCTGCAAAATCTGCACCTTTGCAAAGAGCCTGATAAATAGAATCGATTCTTCTTTCCACCACCTCCTGTTCGTGGTAAGATGCTTTCTGTCCCAATCTCAAGAGGATATGTGCAACATGAACACTGCCTTTATCGGGCATCAACTCGCATGACTCGACATCATCATATCGTTTCAACACACGCCTGATATTAGGCAAAGTATCGAGATGAGCATCCTTAGCAGCTTGCACTTTCAGCTTATAATTAACAAAGCCATCGGCAAACACCTTGACACTTTTAGAATCAACCGTATTTCCCAAATGATTTTTCTGATAAAAGTACTCAAATTCCGACTTCTTGACAGATTGACCATCAATAATCATAACAATTGGGTCGGTATGAGCAAAAGCAATGCTCCCCGAAAGGAGCATTGCCGCTATAAGTGCATAAAACTTCATATTTCCTAATTATATTATTCAGGACGGCTATAGTTAGGAGCCTCACTAGTGATAGTGATATCATGTGGATGACTCTCCAACACACCTGCATTTGTGATACGAGCGAACTTGGCATTGTGTAAGTTCTCGATGGTAGCAGCACCACAATATCCCATACCAGAACGCAAACCACCAATCAGCTGGTAGATGACCTCCTGGACAGTTCCCTTATAAGGCACACGACCAGCGATACCCTCTGGAACCAATTTCTTGACATCCTTGGTATCACCCTGGAAGTAACGGTCCTTAGAACCATTCTTCTGTTCCATAGCCTCCAAAGAACCCATACCACGATAGCTCTTAAACTTACGGCCATTGAAGATAATGGTATCACCAGGACTCTCCTCGGTACCAGCAACCAAAGAACCGATCATGACGCAGCTACCACCAGCAGCCAAAGCCTTCACAACATCACCTGAGTAACGAAGACCGCCATCAGCTATCAAAGGCACACCAGTACCCTTAAGAGCAGAATATACATCATAAACAGCACTCAACTGTGGAACACCAACACCGGCAACCACACGAGTAGTACAGATAGAACCAGGACCGATACCTACCTTAACACCATCAGCACCATTCTCTACCAAATACTTGGCAGCCTCACCAGTAGCCACATTACCTACCACAACATCAACCTGTGGGAAGGCAGCCTTAACTTGCTTGAGTTTCTCAATTACACCCTTAGAGTGACCATGAGCAGTATCGATAACGATAGCATCAGCACCAGCCTCAACCAAAGCCTTGGCACGATCCAATGTATCTACAGTAACACCCACACCGGCAGCCACACGAAGACGTCCCTTGGCATCCTTGCAAGCCATAGGTTTGTCCTTAGCCTTTGTGATGTCCTTGTAAGTAATCAAACCTACCAGGTGATTCTCGTTGTCAACTACAGGGAGTTTCTCAATCTTATTCTCCTGCAGGATGGCAGCAGCAGCAACCAAGTCGGTCTGGATGTGAGTGGTAACCAAATTCTCGCTAGTCATTACCTCATCAATCTTCTTGTCCATGTGGCGCTCAAAACGAAGATCACGGTTGGTAACAATACCTACAAGATGATTTTCATCATCTACCACAGGAATACCACCGATATGATAATCATGCATCATATCAAGAGCATCCTTCACTGTACTGCCACGACGGATGGTGACAGGGTCATAAATCATACCATTCTCAGCACGCTTCACAATAGCAACCTGACGAGCTTGCTCCTCAATGGTCATGTTTTTGTGAATTACACCGATACCACCTTCACGAGCGATAGCTATCGCCATTGAAGCCTCGGTAACGGTGTCCATCGCTGCTGTAACGAATGGAACGTTCAACTCGATGTTACGAGAGAACTTGGTTTTCAACTCTACCTGTTTTGGTAGTACCTCTGAATACGCAGGGATAAGAAGGACGTCGTCGTAAGTGAGACCGTCCATTACAATTTTATCTGCAACAAATGATGACATATTGTAACCTTTAAAAATTTATTGCGTGCAAATTTAGCAATAATTTCTCAGATAGAGTTCGCTTTTCACGAAAATCTTACCTTATTAATGCTATTTAACGTGATTAGTTGGCTTGTTCGGACAAAAACTTGATTCTGACGAGTCGAATTTCGTCTTCATTGTAGTCTTCACCCAATTCATCTTGAGCCACATTCAAATCATCAGTATCGCTCTCCATGAAGTAATCGTAGATGTCATCTACATGGTCATCATCCACAACTTCCTCTATGAAATAATCGATATTCAGCTTGGTACCGCTGTAAACGATTGCCTCTAT
>OLXV01000950.1_pt1 | contig 15055 bp, 12 predicted proteins | sample 1673481 | NCBI WGS metagenome assembly OLXV01 (sample SAMEA103958113, study PRJEB25191) | human gut metagenome
GGCATCATACGCCCGGGTATAATGGCAGCATTTGGGGAAGTAGTACTAGTTTCTCCACTCCGTATAGGTTGTCCTACATGGAGTGGAGAATTTCGTATCGTGTGGAGTATCTTCTATGTCATGACCAGATCCAGGTCCTTTGTGAGTTTTTTCATCGCAGGGTTCTTCTCCATAAGAAGTTCCAGAACTTCATTTTTGGTAAGAACCTTGCCTACCTCTTCCTGGTCGGCAAGGCGGTAGGTGATGCTCAGTTCGCTGTTGTGAAGACCTAAGACGAAAGTCTTGAGAATGCGGTTCTTGATGTTCAAAACGTCGTCTAGTAAGAGCTGGTTGTTGATGATAACCTCTATCTGCGGATAGTTGGTTATCTTCGGTACAATACTCTTCATGCGGTTGGCTAAGCCTATGAAATCCAGCTTGTTCTGCATTCTCATGCACATACTGAACCATGTTGCTTCCACCTGCTCCTGGGTGAACTCGTTCTGGTCGCCCGTGATGGTCGCTTTTTCCTCATTGGTATCATCATACGGACTGTGCAGGCGGCGCTGGTTCTCCTCCCTCTTCTTCAGGTTAGAGAAAGTCATGCCTATGCCGCCCAGCTTGATATTCTTGAGTCGTGGCTTGTGAGGCGATGCAGCATCAATAGCAGCTCCGGCAGCGGCTGAGCCTTCTGGAGAGGCGGCTGAGCCTTCTGGAGAGGCGGATGCGGCTGCGGTGGCAGATGCAGAATAAGATGCAGGATAAGATGCAGCATTGGAGGCTGCAGAAGCGGCTGCTGAGGCTCCGGAAGAAGGCACAGCAGTAGCTGTAGCAGCAGACGCTCCCGGCTGTGATGACCGGTTTTCGCTGCTGCCAGAAGGCTCAGAACCTGCACCCTGAGAGGCAAGCTTAGACTGAGCCAGAAGTTTCTGAAACAGGGATTTTAATCTATTGGGCGTACGCCCCGCACTAGGCACATCCTGATCCTCGGGCTGCGTAATCTGGCCTATCTGTATCAGGGTGAGCTCTACCAGTAATCGCTTGTTGCTGCTGGCGCGGTAATGGATATCGCACTGGTTCATCAGTTCCAGCGCCTTATATAAGAAAGGTGTAGGTGCCTTCTGGGCCTGAGCCTGGAACTTGGCTTTCTGGTCGTCGCTGGTTTCGAGCAGAGGCAGGGTCTGAGGATCCTTCGCCATCATCACATTGCGCACATGCTGGGCAAGCCCCTGTATCATGTTGCCGCCATCGAAACCGCGGTTCAGAATGCCGTCGAGTGTTACCATCATCTCGGCCACCTTATTCTCCAGAGCCAGGTCTACCAGGCGGAAATAGTTGTCGCTGTCGAGCACGTTCAGGTCCTCGATCACCTTCTGGTAAGTGATGTTGCCCATGCAGAAGCTGGCAGCCTGGTCGAAGATAGAGAGGGCATCGCGCATACCTCCGTCTGCCTTTTCGGCTATCACGGCGAGCGCCTGCTCTTCATATTGTATGCCTTCCTTCTCAGCCACCATCTTCAGGTGGTTGATGGTGTTGGCTACCGTCATTCGCTCGAAGTCGTAAATCTGGCATCGGCTCAGGATGGTAGGCAGAATCTTATGCTTCTCGGTAGTGGCGAGGATGAAGATGACATGCTGAGGTGGCTCTTCCAGCGTCTTGAGAAAGGCGTTGAAGGCAGCTGTAGAGAGCATGTGGACCTCGTCGATGATAAACACCTTATACTTGCCCACCTGAGGCGGAATGCGGGTCTGCTCCATCAGAACCTTAATCTGGTCAACACCGTTGTTGCTGGCGGCATCCAGCTCGAAGATGTTGTAGGAACGTTGCTCATTGAAGGCACGGCAGCTCTCACATTCGTTGCATGCCTCGCCGTCTTCGCGAGGGTGCTCGCAGTTGATTGCCTTCGCAAAAATGCGGGCACAAGTGGTCTTTCCCACACCTCTCGGACCGCAGAAAAGATAGGCGTGCGCCAGCTTGCCGCTCTTCACTGCATTCTTCAAAGTGGTGGTCAATGCACTCTGTCCGACAACCGAATCGAAGGTCATCGGACGGTACTTTCTTGCAGAAACTATATACTCTTCCATTATTTTTTCTTAATTGATGATGCAAAGATAACAAAAAAATATTATCTTTGCAAACAAATTCGGAAGAAATGAGTAAAAAACTTGGTATTATATGGAATTATCTCGCTCATTATAAGTATCTTATAGTGATTGTAGCGGGTGTTCTGGTAGTTGGTGTAGTTGACGACAATAGTGTAAGACAGCACATTAAGTACCAGATAGAGATAGCTACGCTCCGTTCGGAGATAGAAAAATATCGTGAGCAGTATGAAAACGACAAGCATACCCTGCGCGATATGCAGCATGGTGTGCGGGCATTTGAGAAGATAGCCCGCCAGCGTTATTTCATGAAGGCTGATGATGAAGACATCTTTGTATTGAGTTCGGATATTCCGGAAAAAACTAACGAACAAGACGAAAATGAAACAATTGAGTAAACTGGAAAGTGTTATTTTCTTGCTGGGCGGCGTGCTGATGGTTGTCGGTGCGGCTTGCTTCGCATTTGGTTTTTCACATCCGCAGCTGGTGCAGGTAACGAGCTGGGGGTTCCTGCTGGGCACCATACTCTTCAGTGTAATGCAGGCGATGCAGATCTATGAGGGACCTTCGCTGGTTATCCACCGCCTGAAGCGGATGCAGTATGTGGCAGACATCTTCTTCGTGCTCTCAGGCATCTCGATGGTAGATACGGTGTATGCTTTCCTGCGCCGCTGGTTTGAGAATTATGAGACCTATATCACCTATTTCTATAATAAGTGGGTAGTCTTCCTCCTCATCGCAGCTCTGCTGGAACTGTATACCACGCATCGCATCTCTCATGAACTGAAGAAGGAAAACAATCAGTAATATAGAAAGGACGAGAAAAAAGCTTTCGGTGGCCAATAGGAGTGCAAACAAAACATAAATCTTGTAAGAATGAATTAAATTGCTGCAATTTATTTCGTCAGTTCAAATTAAGATTGTACTTTTGTTCACCGAAAGTGATATAGATAGCTTATGAATAGAATATTTTACGCATTCATTGCCTTGATGGCACTAGCATCTTGTGCCAACAGTTACGATATCTCGGGTACTTCTAACGTAAGTACTCTGGACGGACGCATGCTGTACCTTAAGATACTGGAAAACAACGATTTCAAGAACGTGGATTCTTGCGATGTAGTGCACGGACAGTTCCATTTTCAGGGTTCTGTCGACTCTATGAAGATGGCGAATATCTTCATGGATGATGACCCTGTGCTGCCGCTGGTGCTGGAGAGTGGAAGCATTACGGTGAAGCTCGATGATACACAGCAGGTGGTAAGCGGTACTCCTATGAACGATAAACTCTTCGGATTCTTCAAGAAATACCAGCAGATTCAGAATCAGTTGCGCGAACTGGTACACAAGCACGACCAGGCTATCATGAACGGTAGCGATATGGTGGCTGTCAACAAGCATCTGAACGAGGAATCCATCCGCCTCTCTGAACAGGAAGACAAGCTCATCACTTCGTTTGTTACCGACAACTTCAATAATGTGCTGGGACCGGGCGTCTTCTTCCTCGTTACAATGGGCAACCAGTATCCGATGCTCTCTCCTTGGATTGAGGACATCATGAGCAAGGCTACCGACTATTTCAAGAATGATCCTTATGTAAAGGACTATTATAAGAAAGCTCAAGAAAATCAGGAGATTATGAACGGTACCCGAGATGCGCAGGGCGGCATGCAGCCAGAGATGGAAGCGGCTCCACAGGTAAATCCTGATGCGGCTCCGGCACCTACAGCCAACGAACTGGCTGCGCCTACGATTCCTGAAAAACAGGAAGGTCAGGAGTAGAAACAGGGCTCTTTCAAGGTCTTGGGCATTAACATCTTGTAAAACTCTTCATTTTATAAGTTTAGTAATATGAAATTAATCAAGAATGGAACCATTATAAATGAGGGTCGCTCTTTTGTGGGCGACCTCTTGTTGGATGGTGAATTTATCAAGGAGATATATGAAGGCGAGGCACCCCGTGGCAATTACGATGAAGTCATCGATGCCTCGGGGTGTTTTGTTTTGCCGGGTGTGATTGATGATCATGTTCACTTCCGTGAGCCGGGACTTACGCAGAAGGCTGACATCGAGAGCGAAAGCCGCGCTGCTGCCTTTGGTGGTGTGACCAGTTATTTTGAGATGCCTAACACGGTACCTCAGACTACCACTCTGGAGGCTTGGCAGGCAAAGCGGCAGCTGGGCGCTGAGAAGAGTCATGTGAACTACAGTTTCTTCTTTGGTGCTACCAATGACAATGTAAATGATTTTGAACAGCTCGATGCGCATCGTGTTCCGGGCATCAAGCTCTTTATGGGCTCCAGTACGGGCAATATGCTGGTGGATAAATATGAGGCGCTGCAGGCTATCTTCAAGAAGGCGAAAGAGCTGGATTTGCCGGTGATGACCCACTGTGAGGATACCGAAATCATTAACCGCAACATGCAGCTGGCTAAGCAGAAATGGGGTGAGGACCCTGCCGTAGAACATCATCCGGGAATACGCAGCGAGGAGGCTTGCTATGAAAGCAGCCGTCTGGCGGTGCAGCTGGCTAAGGAAAGCGGGGCGCATCTCCATATCGCCCACGTTACTACGGCTAAGGAATTGGAGTTCTTTGGTAAGGATGAAAATATTACAGGCGAGGCTGTTGTGGCTCATCTCATGTTCTCGGATAAAGATTACGCTGTGAAGGGCGCACGCATCAAATGCAACCCTGCAGTAAAGACCGCTGCTGATCGCGATGCTTTGCGTAAGGCGCTGAGTAATGGTAAGATAACTGTAGTAGGTACCGATCATGCTCCTCATCAGTTGAAGGATAAACAGGGCGGTTGTGCCAAGGCTGCATCAGGTATGCCAATGGTACAGTTCTCACTGGTAAGCATGCTGAAACTTGTTGACGAAAAGATAATCAGTATCGAGCGACTGGTTGAACTGATGTGCCATAATCCAGCCCGTCTGTTCCATATCAGTCAGCGCGGTTTCCTGCGTCCGGGTTATAAGGCAGATGTCGTTGTGGTGCGCAAGGGAGAGCCTTGGAAGGTGACCGCAGAGGTGATTCAGAGCAAGTGTAAATGGAGCCCCGTAGAGGGTGATGAGTTTGCATGGAAAGTGGAACAGACTTTCTGTAACGGTCATCTTATCTACGACAAAGGCGTGTTTGATGCCGCCAGCAGAGGAGAAGAACTGGAGTTCAGAAGCAATTCCTGAAAAAGGGAACCTTACGGGGAAATGTAAAATAAAATGTCGTATCAGATGCAAAAAAAAGTATACAATATAAGCGAAATTGAGCCATATATCAACTGGCTATACTTTTATCATGCCTGGGGATTGAGCGGCAAACCTCGAGAGGAAAAGGAAAAAATGAAGGCTGAGGCGCTCGATATGCTCCATTCATGGGAAGGCGAATATCATACCTATGCCGTCTTCGGACTCTTCGAGGCGAACAGCGAGGGGGATGATATCTGGCTGGAAGGGCAGAAAGTCCGCTTCCCGATGCTCCGACAGCAGCATCCGGCGGCTCAGGGAGAACCCAATCTCTGTCTGGCTGATTTCATCCGTCCTTTGGGCAGCGGAATAACAGACCGGCTGGGTATCTTCTGCACGACGGTAGATGGCGGTCTGGAGAAGAAATATCGCTCGGACGACTACCTCAATATGATGGCACAGACACTCTGCGACCGGTTGGCTGAAGCCACGGCAGAGAAGTTGCACGAAGAGGTGAGACGCAGCATCTGGGGCTATGCTCCCGACGAGCAGCTGAGCATCGAAGACCAGCATCTGGAGCGCTATCAGGGCATCCGTCCGGCTATAGGATATCCTTCGCTGCCCGATACCAGTGCCAATTTCATCATCGACCAGCTCATCGATATGAGTCAGGTGGGCATCCGGCTCACCACAAGCGGAATGATGACGCCTCATGCCAGTGTCTCGGGGCTGATGTTTGCACATCCCAAGTCGCGGTATTTCGAACTGGGACGGATAGGAGACGACCAGCTTCGCGACTATGCACAGCGCAGAGGAGTGCCCGTGCAGGCAATGAAAACGTATCTTCAATCAAGTTTGATCAAGAAATGATAGCAAGAATATTGATACCCGTAGTGGTATTCACCCTGTTGCCGTATCTGTGGATATATAAAAGGTATGGCAAGTTACGGCTGAAGAGTCTCTGGCAGCGGGTGCTCTTCTGGTTGCCGGCTTTCGTGGTTATCGCCTACAGCGCGTATATCACGATACTGCCCAACTTCCTGCCACGCAATCCGGTGCTCATCGACATCTGGTTTGTGATGATGGCAGTATGTGCAGTTCCGCAGTTTGTCTTCAGCCTGTTCAGTCTCTTCGGTTGGTGCTGTATGCGGCTCCTTCACGGACATCGCAACTGGGGCAAGCTCCTCGGACTGGTAGTGGGAGTGGTGGCGTTCTTCTGCTTTATCTACGGATTTACCGAAGGTTTTCCTAAGATGCAGGTCAAGCGAATCACCGTCTATGTACCCAATCTGCCGAAGTCTTTCGAGGGCTATCGCATCGTTCAGTTCAGCGACATCCATCTCGGGTCATACTATGGCTGGCGTGGTCATCTGCCTCAGCGCGATATCGACAGCATCAATGCCGAAAAACCTGATCTGATTTGCTTTACGGGTGATTTACAGAATGTTACGCCCGATGAACTGCCTGAGTATCAGGCGCTGCTCAGCAGTCTGAAAGCCAGAGATGGCGTGATGAGTGTGCTGGGCAATCACGATTACACCTATTATATGGATGTAGATGACGAGCAGGAGATAGCTGCGCTCGAGAAGCGGATGCAGGACTTCCAGCGGAGTTGCGGATGGCGCCTGCTGATGAATGAGCATGTGGTGGTGCATAGAGGCGCTGACAGCATCTATGTAGCTGGTACAGAGAACTATGACAAACCAAAGCGAACCAACGTAAGGAAGGCGCTGTATGGCATCAGACCGGGCTCTTTCGTGCTGATGCTGCAGCATATTCCGAAGCAATGGCGCGAGACCTGGCCATCTACTATTAATAAGGAGAAGGATAAGGATGGCGATGTGATAGGACCTGACAGGAAGGATTCGCTGGTTGTAGCACCGCAGCTTACGCTGAGCGGTCATACGCATGCGGGGCAGATCAGTATCCTGGGCTTGCGTCCGTCGATGTTTACTCCTTATGATTACGGCCTCTTCGAGGAGGAGGGTTGCCAGCTCTATACCACATCGGGTCTGGGCGGTACCGTTCCAATCCGCATAGGGGCTACGGCAGAAATCGTGGTCATCACACTCAAAAGAAAATGAGGAGTGTTGAGTGTTGAATGTTAAATGTTGAGTGTTAAATTATTCATTCTTAAATAAAAAATGAAGTACTTATATCGTCTGTATCAGCTTGTAATATGCTTGCCTATCCTGTTGGTAGCTAGCGTTTTAACCAGTTTAACTACTGTTTTGGGATGTATGCTGGGCAATGGCCATTTCTGGGGCTATTATCCTGGCAAGTATTGGGCTTGGCTTTGGGTCCGCATCCTCCTCCTGCCTGTAAAGGTGGAGGGACGTGAGCATCTCAAGAAGAACCAGAGTTATGTTTTCGTGGCCAATCATCAGGGCGCTTTCGATATCTTCCTGATATACGGTTTTCTGGGCAGAAACTTCAAGTGGATGATGAAGAAGGGCTTGCGCAAAGTGCCTCTCATCGGTATCGCCTGTGAGTATGCGCACCACATCTTTGTAGACAAGAGCGGACCTTCTAAGATCCGTGCTTCTTATGACCGTGCTCGCGAGGTGCTTAAAGAGGGCATGTCGCTGGTGGTATTCCCAGAGGGTGCCCGTTCGTTTACGGGGCACATGGGCGTGTTCCGCCGCGGTGCTTTCATGCTTGCCGATGAACTGCAGTTGCCGGTATGTCCGCTTACCATCAATGGCAGTTTTGATGTGAAGCCTCGCATGAAGGACATCTACTGGGCTTTCTGGCATCCTCTGAAGCTCACCATTCATGAGCCTATCGAGCCGATAGGCAAGGGAGCTGACAATATCAAGAACCAGATGAACAAGAGCTATGAGGCGATCATGAACGGACTTGACAAGAAATATCAGGGTTTTGTAGAGAATCCGGACCAATAATTTCGGTTTTTCGCTTGTTATTTCAAAAATAAGTTGTAATTTTGCATCTGTATTACATTTTATAAAATCAGAATCATTAAAATTATAAGAAGTTATGAGTGATAGCATAGTAATCATTCCTACATATAATGAGAAGGAAAACATCGAGAAAATCATCCGTGCTGTCTTCGGTCTCGAAAAGCAGTTTGATATCCTCGTTATCGATGACGGAAGTCCTGACGGTACTGCTGCCATTGTTAAGGGCTTGATGGCTAATGAGTTTGCCGGTCGTCTGCATATCCTGGAGCGTTCGGGTAAACTCGGTTTGGGTACTGCCTATATCATGGGCTTCAAATGGTCATTGAAGCAGGGCTATGACTTCATCTTCGAGATGGATGCCGACTTCAGTCATGATCCTAATGATTTGCCTCGTCTCTATGCGGCAACTCACGATGAGGGGTATGATGTGGCTGTAGGCTCAAGATATATTTCGGGTGTGAACGTGGTCAACTGGCCTATCGGGCGCGTATTGATGAGCTATTTCGCTTCTAAATACGTACGTATCGTAACCGGATTTAAGGTAAATGATACCACAGCCGGATTCGTCTGCTACCGACGTAAGGTGTTGGAAACCATAGATTTGGATGCTATCCGCTTTAAGGGCTATGCTTTCCAGATAGAGATGAAATATACGGCTCATCGAATAGGTTTCAAGATTAAGGAGGTGCCTGTCATCTTTGTTAACCGTCGTGAAGGTGTGAGCAAGATGAGTGGTGGCATCTTTGGTGAGGCTTTCTTTGGCGTGATGCGACTGCGCCTGGATGGCTGGTTCAAGAAATATCCGAAGAAGGATTAATACTCTGTAATCACTACTCAGTAATCAGTAATCACTAATCAGTACTTGGATGGAAATCCAAAAGATAGAAAAAACATACGGGCGTTCGCCACAGGCGGATGCCCTCTTTGATTTGATGGGGAAGAAGTCGGTTCATTCCATTTTTCTCCAGGGTTTGCTGTGCTCTTCGGCTCCGATGTTCTTTGCTTCTCTGCAGGGGAAGATGAGGCGTTCGGTACTCTTCGTACTGGATGATGCCGATGAAGCAGGCTATTTTTATCACGATCTCACTCAGATGATGGGGCAGGAGAAGGTATTCTTCTTTCCTTCCAGCTATCGGCGTGCCGTGAAATACGGGCAGCGTGATGCAGCGAACGAAATCCTACGTACAGAGGTGCTGGCGCGCCTCTCTTCGGGAGGACATTTCCTGGTAGTCACTTATCCCGATGCACTGGCAGAACTCGTTGTGGCTAAGCAGAATCTGGATGAACGGATACTGAAACTGACTGTAGGCCAGCAGATTGCTCAGACCGATGTGGTTCATACCCTGCGCGATTTCGAACTCAAAGAAACCGATTATGTTTATGAACCGGGCCAGTTTGCCGTGCGTGGAAGCATCCTCGATGTCTATTCCTACAGCTGCGAATATCCGTTCCGTATCGACTTCTTCGGCGATGAGATTGACACCATCCGTACCTTTGATGTTGAGACCCAGCTCTCGCAGGCGAAGCGCACAGAGATAGAAATCGTGCCCGAACTCGCCCATATCGAGAGCAACAAGCAGTGTTTCCTCAATTTCCTCTCCGAAAGTACGCCAGTCGTTGCGAAAGACCTTTCTTTCGTTTGCGACCGCATCGGTCAGATCTATACCGAAGGCTTCTCATCGCAGAGCCTTACCGAGCAGCTGGAGGGAGCTACTGAGGTAGAGGCTGAGCGCATCAGACATGACATGAAGACCGAGCTCAACCTCGTTTCTCCGCTCGATTTCAAGAAGGCAGTAGCGGCTCATCTCCGTATCGAGTTCGGCAAGGTCGCTCCGTCAGAGAGTCCGGCTGTGATACCTTTCGATATCGCTCCACAGCCTCTTTTCCATAAGAATTTCAATTTGCTTTGTCAAACTCTGGAGGATTTCCTGCTCCAGGGTTACACCTTATATATATTGGCAGATAGCCAGAAGCAGCAACAGCGCCTGAAGGATATCTTTGAAAGCGAAGAGCTGAAGCGCTACGCCATCCGTTTTACACCGGTAGACAAGACGCTTCATGAAGGCTTTACTGACCATGACAAGAAGTGCTGTTTCTTTACCGATCATCAGATTTTTGACCGTTTTCATAAATATAACCTGCGCTCAGATAAAGCGAGAGCCGGCAAGATGGCACTCACCATGAAGGAACTGCAGGAGATGGAAGTGGGAGATTTTATCGTGCATGTAGACTTCGGTATCGGCAAGTTCGGCGGTCTGGTTAGGGTTCCTACGGGCAACAGCTATCAGGAAATGATCCGCATCGTCTATACGAACAATGACAAGGTGGATGTTTCTATCCACTCGCTTTATAAAATCAGCAAATATCGCCGCAGCGATACCGGTACTCCGCCTCGCCTGTCTACACTGGGTACAGGTGCCTGGGATAAACTCAAGGACAAAGCTAAGAAGCGAATCAAGGACATTGCGCGCGACCTGATCAAACTCTATGCCCAGCGCCGACGGGAGAAGGGATTCGCCTTCAGTGCCGACAATTATCTGCAGCATACGCTGGAGGCTTCCTTCCTGTATGAAGACACGCCAGACCAGAATAAGGCTACTCAGGAGGTGAAGAAGGATATGGAGAGCGGCAGACCGATGGACCGTCTGGTTTGTGGCGATGTGGGCTTCGGCAAGACTGAGGTTGCCATCCGTGCAGCCTTCAAGGCAGCGTGCGACAGCAAGCAGGTTGCGGTGCTGGTGCCTACTACCGTTCTGGCTTTCCAGCACTATCAGACTTTCAAAAAGCGTCTGGAAGGCATGCCTGTAAGGGTAGACTATCTCAGTAGAGCCCGTACAACGAAGGAAACCAGAGAGGTGCTTGACGCCCTGAAAGAGGGTAAGATTGATATCCTCATAGGTACGCATAAGCTGATATCAAAGACCGTGAAATGGCATGACCTGGGACTGCTCGTCATCGATGAAGAGCAGAAGTTCGGTGTGTCTACCAAAGAGAAACTCCGTCAGCTCAAGGTAAATGTCGATACACTCACGATGAGTGCCACTCCGATTCCGCGAACCCTCCAGTTCTCTCTGATGGGCGCCCGGGATATGAGTATCATGCGCACTCCGCCACCTAACCGTTATCCGATTCATACCGAACTGGTAACGTTTAGTAGTGAAGTTATCTGTGATGCCATCAATTTCGAGATGAGCCGAAACGGACAGGTTTATTTCGTATGCGACAGAATATCCAAGCTTCCGGAGCTCAAGATGCTCATCGAGAAGCATATCCCAGACTGTAGGGTAGCAATCGGTCACGGACAGATGAAGCCTGAGGATTTGGAGAAAATCATCATGGGCTTTATCAATTACGATTATGATGTACTGCTTTCTACCACTATTGTAGAGAACGGTATCGACATTTCCAATGCCAATACGATTATCGTGAGCGATGCTCATCACTTCGGATTGAGTGACCTGCATCAGATGCGTGGACGCGTAGGAAGAAGCAACAAGAAGGCTTTCTGCTATCTGATGGCGCCACCTAAGAGTGCACTTACTCCTGAGGCGCGTCGCCGTCTGGAGGCGCTGGAGACGTTCAGCGAACTGGGTAGCGGCTTCAATCTCGCCATGCAGGACCTGGATATCCGCGGTGCGGGTAATCTGCTGGGCTCTGAGCAGAGCGGTTTTATGGAAGATCTGGGTTATGAAACCTACCAGAAGATTCTCTCTCAGGCTGTCACAGAGTTGAAGAACGAGGAGTTCTGTGATCTTTATCAGGAGAAGATGGATGAAGGTGCCCAGCTTACGGGTGATGATTTCGTTGACGATTGTGGCATAGAGAGCGATCTGGAGATGTATTTTCCTCAGACTTATGTGCCGGGTGACAGTGAGCGCATGCTCCTTTATCGTGAACTGGACCGTCTGGAGAGCGATGAGGAAGTAGAGGCTTACCGCAAGCGTATGATAGACCGTTTTGGTCCTGTGCCTCATGAAGCAGACGAACTGATGCATGTGGTAGGTCTGCGTAGGGTAGGCAAGAAGCTAGGTTGCGAGAAGATTATTCTCAAGCAGGGCTATATGCAGATGCAGTTTGTGAGCAATGTAAATAGTCCGTTCTACAGAAGTCAGATGTTTAACCGCATACTCGCTTACGTTACCAGTCATATTCAAGATTGTGTTCTGAAGGAAAAATTCAACAAGCGAATGCTTCGCATCAATGATGTGAAGACAGTAGGACAGGCTGTAAATCTGTTGAATCAGATATCGCAGATAGATTTAGGTAATGAAAAGTAATCAGTTTATTGCATAAAAAAAACATTGGAATCCCAATATCCCTATTGAGTTCCAATGTTTTATTTTTTGTATAAGTAAAAGATGATGATAAGCGTTTCACAACGCATTTTGAATTTTTCTGTTGCAAAGATACTATTTTTCATTATAATATAGGGGTAATATTTGATTAAATTTATAAAAATAACACTGAAAATACACTTATATAACAAATAATACCTGTAGAATGAACTATTTTATTGGATAAAAATAAAAAAATAGTGGAAAAACACATAAAAAAGTTCTTTATTTCATTTTTTATTTGTACCTTTGTTCTGGCATACAACAATTTTAAACATATATATAAATATGAGACAGAAAAAGTACATCTTAAGCGAGCAGGAACTTCCTACTCAGTGGTACAACATTCAGGCAGATATGCCTAACAAGCCATTGCCACCGTTGAACCCTCAGACACACCAGCCAATGAATGCTGATGATTTGTCACACGTATTTAATAAGGAGTGCTCAAAGCAGGAACTTGATACAGAGCACGCTTGGATTGATATTCCGGAAGATGTGCTGGAGAAGTACACCTTCTACCGTTCAACCCCTCTTGTACGTGCTTACGCCCTTGAGGAGGCACTCGGTACTCCGGCGCATATCTATTTCAAGAATGAGAGTATCAATCCGTTAGGCTCTCATAAAATCAATTCGGCCATTCCTCAGTGCTACTACTGTAAGCAGGAGGGTGATACCAATGTCACTACAGAGACTGGTGCAGGACAGTGGGGTGCAGCCCTCTCTTATGCAGCAAAACTCTACGGCCTGGAGGCAGCAGTTTATCAGGTAAAGATTACCATGCAGCAGAAACCATACCGTTCCAGCATCATGCGTACGTTTGGAGCCACTGTAGAGGGTTCTCCTTCCATGAGTACACGCGCAGGTAAGAACATTATCACACGTGATCCTCATCATCCTGGTTCGCTCGGTACTGCCATCAGTGAGGCTGTTGAGCTGGCTACAACCACACCGGGCTGTAAGTATACGCTGGGTTCTGTGCTCAATCATGTGGCACTTCACCAGACCATTATCGGTCTAGAGGCAGAGAAGCAGATGGCTATGGCAGGTGAGTATCCTGATCAGGTGATTGCTTGTTTCGGTGGTGGTAGTAACTTTGGTGGTATTGCCTTCCCATTCCTCCGTCACAACTTCACAGGCGAGCGCCATACTGAGTTTATAGCTGCAGAACCGGAGAGCTGTCCTAAGCTGACTCGCGGTAAGTTCGAGTATGATTTCGGTGATGAGGCAGGTTACACACCATTGCTGCCAATGTTTACTCTGGGTCATGATTTCAAGCCTGCCAACATTCATGCAGGTGGTCTCCGTTATCATGGTGCTGGTATGATTATCTCCCAACTTCTGAAGGATGGTTATCTGCATGGTGTAGATATCCCGCAGCTGGAGTCATTCAAGTCTGGTATGCTCTTCGCTCAGACCGAGGGTATCATTCCTGCTCCAGAGAGCTGTCATGCGATTGCAGCCACTATACGTGAGGCTCTGAAGGCTAAGGAAGAGGGCAAAGAGAAGGTTATCCTGTTCTGTCTCTCAGGTCATGGTCTTATCGATATGCCGTCTTACGATAGCTTTATCAATGGCGATTTGCACGATTATTCTGTGAGTGATGAAGAAATCCAGCAGTTCCTCAAGGATGTGCCAAAGGTTGACTAAATTATAGTTAACAGTATATAGCAAACAGTTGACAATTATTCTTTGAGATATATTGAAATAACAATATCACATTATAAAAGAAGCCAGGCTGCGAAAAGCAACCTGGCTTCTTATTTAGAGATTCTATTCTCTTTTATTTTAGAAATTCTATTCTCAGTTCGAGACTTCTATCTTTCATTAGAAGTTCAACCACTCTTCGATAGCCTTAGCGATGACATCGAAGCTTGTGGTAGGCTCGAAGCGGGCTACAACCTGACCCTTCTTGTTAACGAGGAACTTAGTGAAGTTCCACTTGATATCGGCACTCTCCTTGTAGTTAGGATCAGCCTCGCTCAACATCTTGTCGAGAACAGGGTAGAGAGGGTGGCTCTCGTCCCAACCAGCAAAGCCCTTACATTCTTTCAGAAATTTGAAGAGAGGGGCAGCATCGTCTCCGTTTACCTTGATCTTCTTGTAGCGCTGGAACTCTGTGCCGTATGTAAGCTTGCAGAACTGATGAATGCTTTCATCTGTACCAGGGGCTTGCTGACCAAACTGGTTGCAAGGAAAATCAAGTATTTCGAAACCTTGAGAATGATAGGTCTCATAAAGTTTCTCCAGTTCCTCATACTGAGGGGTGAAACCACACTTTGTGGCGGTGTTAACGATGAGCAGCACTTCGTTGGCATACTCCTTGAGGGAAACATCCTTTCCCTTTCTGTCTTTAACAGAAAATTCGTAAACAGTTCTCATTTTTTTTATCTTTATGTATGTGTTATCTATATTTCCGATCTCAACTTATATGATCTAGAGTGCAAAGATACTACTTTTCTCTTAGAATACTTCAATAGTTTTTTTAAAAATTCTAAAAATCGAACAAAATCATAGATGAAGGAATAAGCGTAAT